>Ga0214919_10003128_pt1 | contig 25336 bp, 22 predicted proteins | sample LL1503_MetaG_FD_177994 | JGI IMG/M metagenome (GOLD analysis project Ga0214919, IMG submission 177994) | Freshwater microbial communities from Lake Lanier, Atlanta, Georgia, United States - LL-1503 | ecosystem: Environmental > Aquatic > Freshwater > Lake | place: USA: Georgia | collected... | reverse complement strand
TTGTAATATATGTTTCTTCAAATTTAAGTTCACTGTTAGGAAATATACCTGGACGTAATAAATTATATATTAATGCTAATTCATATGGTCTATTCACAATTGGTGTTGCACTAATTAATATAATTCTAGTATCTTCATTTTCTTTTTTTTCTCGTACCATATAATCATAAATAGAACTTGCTCTTCTACCTGTTTGTCCAGTTATATTATTATATACATTTGTAATAAAGTTATGTGCTTCGTCTATTATAAATATTGATTTTCTAGATGCATCTACACTTTTTATTACTTGTAAAAAATCTTTATCCGCAAACGGTGAGTCATAATGTATAAATTTAATATTTGCCATCATTTCTTTTTTATTATCTTGATCTAACCATCTATTTAAATCTTCAATCCATGGTTTGTTCTCGAGTGTCGCTTTGATTAATACAAATACATTCCACATATTCGAAAATTTAAAAAGACTCATGTACACATTTATTGCTGTTATAGTTTTTCCTGATCCTAATCCATGATAAAGCATAATACTTTTATAAGGACTCTGATAATCCATAAACTTTCCAACAAATTCTTGATATTTTCTTAATGTTAGCTTTCCTTCTCCTACTGCACATGGATCAGAACCAATATCGCGTTTAATTTGTTCAATATAAAATTTCTTAAAATTTTGCATAACCCAAGAAGGAAATAATCTTCCATTTACTTGTAAATTAATAAAATCTGTTTTACTCATATAAATAAATTATAAATTATTAATATAATTTATTAATATATATATAAATATATTAATGAGTTATATAAAAAAATACAATAAATATATTCAAAAATATTCAAAAAATAATATTGTAGGTGGTTCAAATCTAAATATAAAAAATATACATGAAAATGTTAATAACCTTTTTGATGGCTTAAATGGTTATACAGTTAATAGAGAAGGTATTGATTCTAAATATCCATTAACATATGGTGAAATAACATTAACAGGTATTGAACAATTATGTAATACTTTTAATAATACTAAAAATATTAATTCCTATCCACCAGATCAACAAGTTTTTTATGATTTAGGATCAGGTATTGGTAAATTTGTTATTATGGTTGCATACTTGTATCCAAATATAATTTCAAAAGGAATTGAAATTGTATCCGATCGTCATGATCAAGCAATGATTGCATATAATAAAATAACAGATGAATCAATTAAAAAACGTATTATGTTATCTTGTTGTTCATTATTTGATAATAATATAGGTGATGCAGCATGGCTTTTTATTTCTAATTTGTGTTTTTCAAGTGAATTAAATGCTCAACTAGCTGAAAAAATAACAAATGAAGTTAAAAAACATACATTAATTGTTTGCTCAAAACAATTAGAATTATCACCACAATTATTCAAAAAACAAGATATTATTGTTCCAATGACATGGAGTGATAATTCCAGTGCGTATATGTATGAAAGAATAGAATAAAAATATAAATATTATATTTTTAATTTAATATTAAATTTTTTAATTCAGTATCTTCATGTGTGGTATTTTTATTATAATCATGAAAATATTTCATATCTCTTATATGTTCAACATTCATACTAGACACATCACCTCTTGTCATTTTAACTTTTGTAAAAAATTCTTTTGATTGTATTGGATAATGATTTAATTTAAAAATACTAGATAAATTTACACTATTTGTTGGTTCTATGTTACTTATGACATGAATGTTTAATTGATCTGAATCAATATATTTTGTTTGTATTATCCATTTTGTTAATACATGTAAATTTTCCTCTCTATTTACGATTGATATTCGAATATCATCTGGATGTTTATCTAAATTATCATTTCCAAACATTTTCCAATTAGAATATATAACATGATATTTTTCATAATGATTTAATTCATTTTTTATATTTTTTGAATTACAATACCAAAATTCATCTAAATCTGCCATAATCAACCATTTAGTATTTTCTTTTAAATTTTCTTTTTCATATACATATTTATAATGTCCCACTTGATTGTGCTTTTGTGGTAAATTATATAATGTTACTATACCTTGATCTATATATTTTTGCAATATTAAATGTGGATTATCATCACTACCATTATCTATTAGATAAAAATGATCCACACCTTGCCAAATATAGTGTTTTATCCATACATCTAAATTCATTGTTTCATTTTTAAATATTGCCAATATTGCTAAATTATGTTTTTTATTATTTGTATCACATGTATCACATGTATCAGTTGTATCAGTTGTATCACATGTATCAGTTATATCTGTTGTATTATTTGTATTATATATATAATTAATAATTAACAATACTAGAATAACTAATAAAAATAATATATTGTAATATATTATCTTCATATATTAGGAATTAATTTTATTTATAATATATATGGATAAAATATTATTATTATTTCTATTACTTTTAATAATTATTAACATATGTATTTATTTATATGATATATATAATGATAATTATGATAATTATGATAATGTATCTGATATAAATAATAAAACGTTAGTTTTATATGTATTTCATCAAGATAATTTTAATCTTAAATATTTTATAAAAAATGGTATTTTTAAAGATGAAAATACTGACTTTCTATTAATTTGCAATAATAAAAATATTAAAATTGATATTCCTGATTTTGTTAAAATAATATTTAGAGAAAATATTGGGTATGATTTTGGAGCTTGGTCAGATGCATTATTAACAAATAATTTATATACTAAATATAATAATTTTATATTTATAAATTCGTCGGTATTAGGACCATTTGTACCCATATATTATAAAAATAAGTGGACGAATATTTTTATTGATGGTTTAACTGATACTATTAAATTATATGGTTCTACAATAAATACATGTTCATTAAATAGATGTGAAATTACACTTGATAGTCATGTTCAATCATATGCATTTTGTATGGATAAAAATACATTAGAATATCTAATATCTAAAGAAATTTTTTCTAAAACAAATCTTTCTTTATCTCATACTGATACAGTAATTAATAAAGAAATTCAAATGTCTAGAGAAATTATTAATAATAATTGGAATATTGGATGTATATTACATATTTATAATAATATAGATTTTAGAACATATACTAATAATGTATTACAACTTAATGATACAACTAATCTTAAATATTTTAATGAATATCTACATCCATATGAAGTAATATTTATTAAAGATAAATATTATAATAATAAATCATGGTTACAATCATATTACCAAGATAATGTATTAGAAAATTTTGACTCGCCTATTATAAATAATATTGATCATACACAATTAATATTTGTAGATGAAAATAATAAAAAAATAAATCATTTAGAATTAGAATATGCTGAACAAACACTTGCAATGAAATATATTAAAGAAGATGATGTTGTACTTGAATTAGGTGCAAGATATGGTACTGTATCATGTATTATTAATAAAATATTAAATAATAAAAATAATCAAGTTTCAGTTGAACCAGATCAAACTGTATGGAATGCACTAGAAACAAATTTAAAAAATAATAATTGCAACGTTAATATTGTAAAAGGATTTATTTCGAATAAACCATTATCACTAGCATATGATGGATATTCAAGTATGGGTAAAGAAACAACTAGTTCAACTATTCCAAATTATACATTACAACAAATTAAAGATAAATATAATATTAAAAATTTTAATGTATTAGTTGTAGATTGTGAAGGATGTATGGAAACATTTTTAAATGAAAATTTAGATATTTTATCATCATTACGATTAATTATGTTTGAAGAAGATCAATCACATATATGTAATTATAAAAATATTAAACAAATATTATCTCAAAATAATTTTTATGAAGTTGAAGCACCATTTGATGTAGTTCCTAGACCTGTATGGATTAAAAAGTAAATTTTATAATTTTTGTAATTTATAAAATTCATTTAATTTGATCTTCCTTAATCTGTCGAAACTTAATTAATGCATTTAATGCCGCCTGTTGTTCTGCCTTTTGTTTTGATATTCCTTCACCTTCTGCTATAATTATAATTTCATTTGGCCTACCTTTATCATCTAATGATGTCATTGGATCTAATACACCCATAGTATAAATTTTTTGAGATCCTGTTACTTTACAATTTACTTCCCAATAAATTGGTGATACCCACTTGTTTGAATGAAACAACTGCATTAGTTGATCTTTATAATTTTCATTCTGATAAATTAGTGATGGATAATCTACACTATTTTCTAAAAAATATTCAATTAACTTTTTACATGTATCTTGACCTTGATCTAATTTTAATGCACCTAGAAATGCTTCAAATGCATCTTCTAAAATTTTATCAGAATTTCTACCTTTTATTAGTTCCGTCTGTTTTGAAATTAATACATACGTATCTAAACCCAATTCTTTTGCAAATCGTGAAAATGTTGATTTATCTTCTATTTTTGTTTTTAAATATGTCATAAAACCTTCATCGCCCTTCGGATTATTTTTATATCGCAAATACAAATATGAACATAGAATATCTTTAATTGTACCATCACCCACAAATTCTAATCGTTCACTTGATATATCACGTAATTCAACTATTGTATTTCTACTTTTTTTTACATCATTCATTTCTTTGGTATATTTTGCATAATATTTTTGTTTAACATAGGAGTAATGTGACATTGCATCTCGGAATATTTCAATATTATTTACTTTGATAATAATATTGAAATTGCGTAATAAACGCTCAACATCTTCACTTTCAATCAAAATATTATTTTCATTGTAAGGTATACTTATCAATATTTCATTATCTTCTTCCATTAATTGTATATCTTCATATTTACTCATTTTAAATCTTTAGTTCTTATCTGTATTTTTATTTCTTTAATATAATTCTTCAATTTTTATATTTTAAAATATAATATATAAAGAAAATTTTCTTTATATATATTATATAACAAAAAAATGTCTAACTACAACATTAACGGTAATCTTGACTCCAGTGTTCTCAAGTATATTATACCTCGTTTAAATGTCCAAGAAACTGTTACTGATAACTTTTGTGTAGCTGCATCCTTTCCTGCTGACCAATGCCAAGGTGTTGGTAAAATGGTATACTCCTACAATGGTGTTACATGGCAAAATGCTGATTCTGGCGGTCAATTATTACAAATTGTAAACAAAATTTCTTACAACGGCATGATTTGGTTAGCTGGTGGTATTGCAAATAATTGTATTTCAATGATATACAGTATAGATGGTAGAAATTGGTTACCTGTTAACGGATGCAATCCATTTTCGGGACAATGCACTGATATTATTTGGGCTAACGGTAAATGGTATGCATGTGGTAGCACATATAACTGTGATTTAAAACGTGATAATTTAAAATTAAAAAAAGATACAAACCGTAAATCAAGACTTGAAGATATTAAACAAAAAGGTTGGTTATATGATTCTCCTGAAGATGAAGGTAAAATTGTAGTAAGCGAAGATGGTAAACATTGGGAAGAAGTATACTGTGATTGCTGGCCTGATGTTTTTACTTGTTTAGCATATGATGGTAAAATGTTAATGGCCGGTGGTGATCGTCATGCGTTATTATATAGCTTAGATGGATACGATTGGAATTGTGTCAACTGGGAAGATGATTCTATGTGTGCTATTACCAGCTTAGCTTATAATAATAAAATGTGGGTAGCTGGTGGTCTTAACGGTGAATTTTCATACAGTTACAGCGGTTTATGTTGGTCACCTATTGAATATGTATGTGATTTTGAAGATAATATATGCAATCAAATACAATGGAATGGTTCAGTATGGGTTGCTGTTGCATACAAAATATTATCTGGCGGTGGTTATCAAATTGCATATAGTACCAATGGTAGATGCTGGAATACTATAGATGTAAGTGATTTAGTTGATTTATGTTTTTCAGTAACATGGAATGGTTTGTTTTGGGTTGTTGGTGGTGCGGATCTAGATATAGAAGGACAAGAATTTACACCTGTTTTCATATACAGTGAAGATGGTATTAATTGGTCATTAAATGCACGTTCAATATTACCTGCTAATAGATTAGCAGACAATAACAATGCAATCTTTGCAATTCAATCTAGAAATATCATGAATTATTATGTAGCATGCAATCCTGCATACATTCCTGCAATGGGTCTTGAATTAGATGATTATGATATTAATTTAAATAATAATGGACAACAATACCAAATAGAGGCAACTGTATATCCATCAAATGCGACTATTCGATTTTTATCCTATGTTTCTTCAAATACAAATCTTGCAACAGTTGATGAATATGGATTAGTAACAGCAGTATACAATGCTAATGCATATGGATATGTATATATTTATGTAAGCACAATTGATAACTTTTTATCAGAAACATTAACTATATATATAAATGATTATTTATTACCTAAACCTGCACCAGCTAAAGATGAATTAGAATTGAAAAAATTTGTAGAAAGTACTAAATTAAGTTTATCTAAAATAAATCCATTAAACAAAAATGTAGGTGAAAAGAATAAATTAGCACTTAAACCTGCGAAAGCTCCAACTGTTTCTGCTAAATACAAACGTGTATTACCACCTGTTGAAGTTGTACCTGAATCTGCTCCTGCTGATGCCTCTGCCCCTGCCCCTGCCCCTGCCCCCGCCCCTGCCCCTGCCCCTGCACCAGCTCCAACCCCATCGGCTTAAATAATATTATTTTTTCATAAATAAAAGAATCCAATTACCAACTTCACTATATATTTGTAAAATTTTAATTTCATCAAATGTTTCAAAATATTCTTGAAACATTTTATGACTATACACATAATAATATCTAATTTTATTAATATCTTGTCTACCTTTCCAAGGTACAATATTAACACCTTCTGTAAATTTAAATTTACTATCTATTGGTTGTTCTGTTGCCCAACATGTTATTATTCCAATACTATTAGGTTTCATAACACGTATAAATTCTTTCATTGATTTATCTTGATCTTCTTTTGTTAACAAATGATGAAACATTGCTATACATAATAGATAATCAAAATGATTGTCTAAAAAAGGTAAATTAGTAGCATTTGATTGAATTGTATTTAAATTCTTTTTTTGACATATATCTACAAAATGTTGACAAGTATCAATACCTATTATATTCGTATTATTTGTATTTTTTAATATATATTCTATATTTTTACCATTACCACAACCAATTTCGATAACATTATTACTACTATTATTATTTATTCTAGTTGTAAAATCTTTTACACATTTCCAAACGTAAGCCCTTGTCTCTGAAAATTCCTTTGATATTTCTTCATATGTATTCTGATTGACTAAATCTAGCTCCATTTTGTTAATCTACATCATATTTATATATTATATTAATTTTTCAATATTTTATAAAAAATTGAAAAATTAATTACCTATTATATCCATTAAATCAATTACTTTGAAACAACATCAGATGGACTCGCCTCGCACTCCTACTCGCACGACGGAAATGACGTCTATTCCTGGTGCACCCAAGAAACAACCGCTTACGTGCCTTGAAGTTTTACGTACTCCTGAACGGACTACACCGCGATCAACTTCACCTCCTCCGCTCATCCGGAAAAGGCAAACACCTGATTATGATGTGCCAGAATCAAAACGAAGGCGTCTCTTTCAGTAAACTATTACTTTATCTTTTACCACAACTAATATTTACTAATATTTATTTATTAATGTATGCAATAATTTACTATTATTATATATACTTGATAAACGTGAAACAATTCTAGTAGTTACGGTTGCTCTTTTACTACCATCTTGTGTTGTTGCTGTTATAGTAGCAGTACCAAGTTTAACTCCTGTAATTAAACCATGATTTCCAACTTTTGCAATACTTGAATTACTACTTGACCATGTTACCGTTTTATTTGATGCTGTAGTTGGTATTACGGTTGCGGTTATTTGACGCGTTGCTCCAGGTACTAATGATACACTTGAAATATTTAATGTAATATTAGTTACAGGTGTAGTAACTGTAACATTTACTGTTGCTACTTTATTACCATCTTGTGTTCGTGTAGTTACAATTGCATTACCATTTCCAACTCCTGTAATAACTCCTGTATTACTGACACGTGCAACATTTGTATTGCTACTTGACCATGTTACTGTTTTATTTGGTGCATTTGTTGGTAATACAGTTGCTACTATTTGTACTGTTTGATTTACACGCAATGCAACATTTGATATATTAACACTAACACTAGCTACTCCTAATTGTACAGTTACTGATATTGTTGCAGTATATGATCCATCAACAGTAGTAGCTGTAATTGTTGCACTACCTACATTAACAGCAGTTATTAATCCATTTAATACTGTAGCTATACTTGCATTACTAGTTGTCCACAATATATTTTTATTTGTTGCATTTGTAGGGGCTATACTTGCAATAATTTGCACTGTTTGTGTACTAGATAATGTAACACTTGAATTATTTACTGTAATACCTGTAACTGGTACATTTGTTGTGTTATTTATTAATGCGGTTGATAATATATTACCTACAATACTACCAAATCCTGTACAATTATCATATCCAACTCCCGCATTAAATGCACCATTACTACCAACAGTAATATCATGATAACAATTTGATGCATTGATATACAATTGAGGATTTATAAAATAATTAACATTTGTTAATGCAACAAATGCTGCCATTGCAGGAGCTGCAATACTAGTTCCACCAACAACATATTGATTACCTCCAATTAAATATAACACACCAGTATTTGGATCTGAATTTAATGCAATATCAGGTACAGATCTACCACTTTTATTTAAACTTGATTGATATGTTGGACTAGAAAATATACTACTTATTGCTCCTCCACTTCCTGACCATACTGTCTCAACTGTAGAATTATCATAAACATTATTTGGACATACTAAACTAGTACCGCCACATGCAATTACATTGGGTGATGCAGCAGGAAAATCAGGATGTGATAATCCATCATTTACACCATCACTTGATCCATTATCACCTGATGCTACACATACATTTATACCACTACTAACAGCAGCAGCTAAAACTGTATTAATAGAATTTGCAATTGAACCATAATATATTTCAGGTGCACCCCAAGAAATAGATAATACAGATGGTTTTACATTTAAACCATTTACACTAACAGGGGTATTTAATGCATAATTAACTACATTTATAAATTCACTAAATGTATTTGGTGCTATATACAATATAATTGTTAATTTAGAACTAGGATAACATCCTCCAATTGTTTGAACATCTATTGTATTTTCAATCGTTGCACCATCTGATGCACCAGGACTATTTCTTGCACCATCTACTAATACAACTACAACTGTTGGCATATTTGCAGAACTAATACCTAAACTACTCCAATATGTTTGAACATCACCACCTGTTAATATACCGGTTGATGATACATTACCAAATAATCCACCACCAAATGAAATAACACCTATCACTTTTGTAAGATTATTTGGTGATGGAAAATTGTATATAGATGCAATTTCGGTTGAAGTAAACCATGATCGATTTAATGCTGTTAACTTGGTATCTTTTCCTAATTTTAGATTATTATTTTGTTTAAAATATGGTTTAAATACGTTATTTTGATTCATACATTATTGATATATATTTTATTTATTCAATCATATTAAAGTGAGAAAAGTTTAATATGATTTATTACAATCTTAAATAATATAAAATATTTATTTTTATATTATTTATCATTTTTATATTTTTTTATTATTAAAAATGGTACTATTAAAAATATATAATGTATTAATATATTTGAATTATTTAAATTTAAATATAAATCTGGACTACTTAATAATAAATAAAATAAAGTTACAATTACTAAATTAATATCAGTTGATCCTAATAAAATACCTAATAATATAAATAGTATTGAAATTAATGTTATATTAATATTAAATATATTTACAATAGATACACTTGTTAAATAATTTGCTTTAACTTTCTTATCAATATAATAATTTCCCAATAACTTATGTATTAATATTGGATGATGATTTATACTATTTGTAGATTGTGTTTCATCTGTTGAAGTTTGATATACTAATCTGTCATTTAATGAATATGCATTTATTTTATTATTAACTATTAATGTATTAATTTGATAATCGATATGATGAAATATATTATTTTCAATATAATGTATTAATTTACCTGCTCCAGTTCTAGATATTATATATGCATGCGTTGCTAATGCAATTGCAGGTTTATTAACAAATTTATTGACTTTTTGATTATTTATATTTATTAATCCTACCATACTTCCTAAATAAGTAAACATATTAATTTTTGTATTACAACCAAAACATCCCAAATATAATATATCGTAATCAATTGGTATATACTTTATAATATTATCTAATTTTTGTTTAAAATTTGGTACAAATACAACATCATCTTCAAATACAATTGCATATTTCGCATCAGTTTTTAAAAATTCTTTCCATACTTTAATATGCGACATTCCAATTCCAATTGCACTTTTAGGACCAATATATGAAAATACTAAATTTGTATTATTTTTAATTGTTTCTTTATCTAATTCTTTACCATTAACACCTTTTATTAAAATTGGATCTAATTCATATTTTTTTAATTGATTTATTAACTTATCTGGTTGATGTAAACTAATAATATATGTTTTATACATACTTAATATAGATAAATTTTATTTATAAGTTTGTTAACCAATCAACTAACTCTTGATTACCACTTAATTTTGCATTGTATATTGGCATATCACTATTTATATGTATATCAATTTGATTATTTGGATCTAAACTATATAACCATTTGCATATATCTAATCGTCCATTATAACATGCATATATAAATGATTCTTCATAATCATTATGAATATTTATCTTATTATTTGGCAATGAATACAACCATTGTAATATTTCAAAATGACCTTCTGAACATGCATAATTAAATGGAATATTATCAATATCTATTTTTTCACCTAAACTATATAACCATTTACACAATTCTAAATTACCCATATGAGAACAAATAATAAATGATACATTATAATTTAATTCTATGTTTTTTTTATTATCATGGAGCCACTTTGCGATTATTAATTTATTTTTTTGACATGATTCTATAAATCCATTTTGATAATTTTTTATATTTTTATCGTTCGTATAATCTAATACTGAATGTAACCACTTGATAATATCTAATTTTGAATTAATACATAACCATTCAAAAATATTGTATTCTTCATCATTATCAACAATATTTATTTCTGCAATGTTTAATGTATTTTTATATCCTTGAATTAGTTTATTGATATTATCCTCTCTACAATATTTGATAAATAATTCTTCTTTCATGTTTAATATTATAATTATAACCTATAGTAATAATTATATTATTATTCAATTTTTATATATTAAGTAAAATGTAAATAGTTAACCAATATATAAAAAAATTTATATCCCACATAGAAATATACCAATAAAACATATAATATAATGGTGCAAACATAAATCGAAATAAATTTATAATATATATTTGTTTAATACCATTCATATCTATTCTATACCATATATTACCTAATTGTGGATTTATTTCTACATATATTCCAAATATTATTGTTGATATTAGAAATGATTGTACTATTTTTATACCATACATTACTATTATTTAATAAATTAAAATAACCAATATTTACCAAATTGTAATTCTATTTCATCCAAAAATTCTTGTTTACCATCACGTGGTGTAAATGTAAATTCTGAAAAATAAATTCCATCAATACCAATATATAAATCGATTCTTACAAATTCAAATGGTTTTGATAATTTAGTTGATATATCAAGTATATTATCAAATAAAATAGGTTTTTCAAAAGTAAATTCTAATGGTTTTATTGGTTTCCAATCTATATCATAAAAATTTCGTTTATTATCATTTCGTATTAATATAAATTTTGGCATACCATGAAAACAAAATACTTTTACATCTAATGCATTACCTGTTAATCCATTATAATAACATGTAATTTTTTCTTCTATGAAAAATCTAGGTTTTACATATCTATATTGTTTTTCATTATATGAATATACTTTATCCCATGATTCTAATTTTTGTATATTTTTACTAAGATCTTTTTCATTCTTTGGATCTATTATCCAACCTGACCCATGTGATGTTTTAATTAAATAATTATCATTCATATCAGATTCTTGCAAATCTTTTGGACTTGATAATATTCTAATAACTTTTGGTATTTTACAATTACCTATTGAACATACTATTTCTTTTGCAGATAATTTATCCACATATTTTGAATAATTTATATCAAGTTTTGATTTGTAATAATTAATTTTCTTATATAATGGTAAACTTGACCAATTATACGATTTTTTTATTTTTATAATTATATTATCCATATAATATAATTATTTAATATTATGTACAAAAAGTACATTAAGCTCTTAGTGGGGGTTGAACCCACGACCTCCCGCTTAGAAGGCGGGCGTTCTAACCACTGAACTATAAGAGCTGTTACTATCTATTAGTAACAATACTTATTTAATGCTCGAGCCGGGTTTTGATCCCGGTACCTGCGACTCATAAGATCGCTGCTCTTCCAATTGAGCTACTCGAGCAATATTATATATATATATATCTTTAAGTGTTTATGAATATTTACTATTTTTATATTTATTAAAATATAAAAATATATTATTCTGTACTTTATTGGGATGTTGTATTTTCAACGGTAATTTCTTGTGGTGTATTATTTACTACTGTTTCATTCGAGACATTTGTTTCCATAATTTCTTGTTTGTTATTAGATGGTGTCTTCATTTCAATTAATAATTCTTTTGCAACATCACTTACAATCTGTGTTAATTTTTCTTTTAATATCTTTTTAACTGCAATTTCTACATGTAAAGTAATTTTATTGGTAATTTCATCGTCAAGTGGTTTAAGTTCTTGTTCTTGTTCTTGTTCTTGTTCTTGTTCTTCTTCTTCTTCTTCTTTGTCTTCTTCTTGTTCTTCTTCTTCATCATCTTGTTCTTCATCTTGTTCTTCTGCTGTATCTACATATTCTGTTTCTTCAAACCCTTCTCTATAATTTGTTTCTACATTATATAATATATGTTTTTGATTTGGTTTACCGAATATCAATACGTGTAATATATATAGTATGCAAAGTGTATACATAAATATATAAAATGTCATAAAAACTGATAGCATCTTTTTAAATGTATTTATTTATTAAATAAATATTACCTTAAATAGAATAAATAATTATTTATTCTATTTAATAATATTATAATATTATAATTTAATAATTTTCAAATTATCATTTGTTATTAATGTTCCTGCCTCATTTGGAAATGTAATTAAATCTGTTAAATTATTTTTATCTGCACCAGGATTATATCTTCTAACAACTGCAACACCTTTTTCAAATCTTTTTAATCGATTTAATCGAGTTGTATATTTAAAATCAAACGTTTCACCAATACATTCAATTTGAAATTCTTGAAACGGTGATTCATCTAATATTGTTAATTTATGTTTTGTTAAATATTTGTTTCTGGCTTCAATTAAATTACCTAATCGATATTGATATTCTTGTATATCATCTTTATCAAATTTATATATTTTATTGTAATGCCAATGTATCAAATAATTTAACATAACCAATGTTAAATTTCCAATATTTATATTTGTATTATATCTTGCTATTTTTCTATATTGATAACATTTATATTTATTTTGATACATTGTTATGATAGGTGTATTTTTATAATATAAAATAATTCGTCTATTCCAGAATTGAAAGAATATATTATATTCTTCTACTTTAATGTTTTCACGAAAATTTTTATCTTTTTCAGCAATAGTATCTAAAAATATATTATATATTAATTGACCATTCTTTTCTAAATGAGGTACTAGAATACCTATATGTGATTCATCTATTTTTTTACCTGTAGATTGTTCCATGTAATAATTATATGCGGAATCATCAATAAATATAATATTTGGTATTTTTACTATTTTTGGCACTAGATCATTTAATAAAGATATATATTGTTTATCTTCTTTAATATTACCTGTTGCAGGATTAAATGAAACAACCTTAAATAATAAATTAGATCGATCAAATGTTTTTTTTAATCGAAAGTAACTTGTTAATGGATCAGAATATACACGTAATGTATCTACTAACATAAATGATGGATGAATTAATTTATAACCATTTACTTCTATGAAAGGTAAATTATGATATATTATTTTTGGTACATACGTTATATCACAATATTTATCAAAATTTACAAATATAGTAAATGTACCAGGATGGTCTGCTTCAGCACCTTCTATATATTGAAATTTTTTTTTGTATAACATATCACAAATATTTTTAACATCTGTATATGGATCAAATGAATATATTTCAATATCATTCTTACTATATTCTTTATAAATGATATCTTCAGGTGATTTATCTTTTAACATTTCATTAATTGCAATTCCACCATATACAATTCTTTTATTTTCTTTAATATAATTCGATATTAATTTAAATATAATTAAATATTCTTGGTATGTTGGTGTAATTAATTGCGTTTTTTTAATATCTGCAAATGCAACAATTTCATCAATTTTGCCAGAAATTACGTCTATATCTTGCTTTCTATATAAACTATTTTTTTCCATTAAATTTGAAAAAGAAATATTTTCAGATAAACAAATATAATTATATATATAAAAATGACAGATAATACTACAAATAATATAGTAATTGATAAGTCTTACTATGATAAATTGGAGACAATTTATTCTAAAGAAGAAACAAATCTTATTATAAATAAATTTATTGAAAATAGAAAAGAATTTTGTAAAAATTCTTCGTTATCATTAAATAATTTAAATAGCCTAATTATAATTTTAATTAATGATTTATATAATGATGCAAGTATAAATTATATTGATAGTAATAAACTAGATGAATATCTTGAACAATCACCACAAGAAAGATGTCCAACAATATGGACTGAAATTATTAAGAAAACTGAATTTATTGAAGATAAGAAAAATAATATTTATACTACTGATATTTACGAATGTTTTCGTTGTCACAAACGTAGATGTACTATTGAAATTATTCAAACACGTAGTGCTGACGAAGCTGCAACTACATTTGTAAATTGCGTTGTATGTGGAAATCATTGGACAAATTAAAAAAATATTATATAGTATGAATGAATATATAATATTTTTTCTACTTTTAATTATACTATATTTAATTTCTATATTTAGTTATTTAGAATATTTTGATTGTAATATTAATTGGAATTCACCAAATATAAAAAAACATATAATTGTAACTCGTTTTAATGAAGAAAATTTATTAGAAGAATTATTAAAAGATTTAATTAATAAAGAAAATACAAATATATTTATTTATAACAAAGGTAAAAAAAATATTATAATACCTGATAATATTACTAATATTGAAGTAATTAATATAGATAATATAGGTTGGGATGCATATGGATTTATAGATCATGTAATTAAAAATTATGATAATTTACCAGAATATATATATAATATACATGCATCGAGCACATATTTACAACATAAATGTTATACATTCAAAGATATATTAAATAAAAATACAGATAACGTATTTTACTATGGCGGAGAATGTGGTAATACACCAAATGATTTTAGATTATTAAATTGGTCAGCAACAACTGATATTAATAAATCAGATGGGGAATATGTAACTGCATCTGTTTATCCCCTTGATAAATGGTTAGAATCTAAAATAGGTAAAATACCAAATTATGCAAAAAGTGGTGATAAATATATTAAAGTCAATTATTATGGAATGTTTCTTGTTCATAAATCAAGAATATTACGTTATGCAAAATCATTTTATGAAAATTTATTAAATGAAATATCCGTTTGGCAAAGTGAAGTAAATCATTATTTAGAAAGAAGTTGGTTTGTATTCTATGGTGAATAAGAGTGTAAATAAATTATTCTATAATGAATAAGGTTTAATATATCCTAATGAAGATACTATATTTGATATAATATTTTTTTCATAATATTTACGATAATTATAATATTCAATATTTGGTTTATTCAAAAATACAAATGGATTATTATAATATGATTGATATGTTTGAGTTTTAAAATGATTTGTATATTTAAATATACTTCGCCATTTGTCTGAATTTTTAATATATTCACCGATTTTTATCATTTCTTTTTTATTTAATATGATTGAATATCCACGTAATACATATTTAAGAATAATCTCAAAAGGAGACCTCACGCCTGCAAAATATTTATAATCAATACATTTATTTGTTATTAATGCAGAAATTGCAGACGGTAATAAAAATACATTTGTACCATCATAATATCCTCGAACACATGGTAAATGGAAACGAGATACAGTTGCCAAAAATGTATATTTTACTTTAAATATTTCAAGATTTCTTCGCATAAATCTTGATGAAATATTATATTTAATATTCTCAGAAAATGATGGATTTCTAACATTATCTATCGAATTATCTACATAATATTTGAAATTTTCAAAAGGCACAGTTTCATTTATTATTTTATATTTTGTTTCATATACTCGCTCTGATTTCTTTAATGTAATATACATATCATATGCCTGAGTATCAGTAATTTTACCATTATAATTTTCATCAATATATTTTTTAGTTAAATGTAATGCACAGGTTTTAATCATATTTGATTGTACAGGATTTTCTTCCAAAGGAAATACATCCAATATATTTTTCGTTATAACTGTAATCAAATATTCTATTTTATCAATAAATAATTCATAATTCGGTAAATTACACATGATATCAACATCTGAATTTCCATAATATGTATCAAAGAAATCACTCGTACTTAAACCTGCATCTCTTTCTAAGGGATCAATTTTACGACATGCCGCAGCAATTACACTACCAGATATACCTAAATTATTCCAGTTTAAATTTTTAAATATATCAATATTATTGTTTGTAATGAATTTTTGTAATCTTTGTTTAAATTCAACTGTATTTGATAATTGAATTGGTAAATTTGAATTACTACAATAACCGCCAAACATATGAATAAAATTTTTTTCTACCATTAGTGGTAAATACATATTTTTATGATTATCTGTATTTGGTAATTTAGATGCTTGATCTAATGTAAATACACATCTATCTTCTTCTGATATCATTGATTTTAATATACCTTCTTCTAAATACATCATTACCCATGCATATGAAAATGCAGAATGATATTTTAATATATTATTCTGAATATGTACTAAAATATCTGAATTTTTTAGAATACGATGCGTATATTTTTTAGAAATCAAACATTTATTTATTAGATATTCCACTAAATTATGATTTTTATCAACATTTATTAAATTTGATATTACATGATCAATCGATAAATTAGAATATTCTTCAATATAATATAATTTATATTTATGAGTAATGATACCAGAACTAGCATCAACATAACTATTTTTATGCATAACATGTTGCAAATAATTATTACAATTTATTGTTAACTCATTTTGAAGATTTATATTCATTTCTTTTGCATCACTAAATTTAATATCACGTTTTAACCAATGTGATGTAATATTTATTTGACATTTATTAATATCAAACCAATAAGTTACATCTCTACTTGTTTCTATAATTAATTTTTTACTTTGAATAATATCTTCATTCAATACTGTGTTTGTATTAAAATCTAAAAGTAAATTATACATATCATTTATACCATCTTTTACAAATACGTCAATATATTGAAAAAACCATTCAAATGAATGATTCGGTATTAATATAACTGCTTCTTTTAAATTATATTCAACTAATTCATTTTTTAGTGTTTTACCATTAAAATTAAATGGTATTAGATCATCCTCAGATACTTCAAATATAATAAAATCTAATAAATTCATTATAGATTTTATTATATATATCGGAATTGATGTTAATTTGTAATTTTCATTAATATTTTTATAATATTCTACATTTGAATTTATATCCGTAGAAAAAATATCAAAAATTGGTATTTTTTCTAGAGTAATTACTAAACAACGACTATAATTATTATAGTCATTTTTATCAATAATATTGTATGGGAACAGTGGATTCTTCATTGTTACTTAGATATTTATATCAATTATATGTATAAAGTAAAAAAATATCAATTTTTTGATAAACTAAATATATATAATCATATTATTATCCTCTTCAATAAAGAATCTAGATTTTAAACTTTCGATTCTTTGATAATACATATTACGAATATAATCATCACCCAAAAATTCTTGAATTTTTCTTTCTAATTCAAGTTTATTAATTTGATTTGCTAACTTTGTTTCTTTCATAATTCTAGAATCAAGTGTCATAATTATATCCGTAAAATTGCTAATTTTAATTGATGCTACATTTTTTGATAATGAATTTAATAATTCATTATTTACAATAACCATACCATATGGTTCAACGTATTTATAATATGTTATACCATTTTTAACATAATAAATTATTAAATTATTAATCACTAAAATTTGAACATATTGTAATAATTTATCTTCTATAATTTTAGTGTTTACATTTAATACTAATTTTAATTCATCAAATGATTTGTCACCATCATTTAAATGTAATAAAATAGATCCCATATATAATGAACATGTAATATTACCATATGAAGTATTAAATGTTATTTTAGATTCCATATTATCATGTACAATTTTTTGTAATACAGTTCTTTTATCAATATACTTATCTAAACCATCAATATATTTTTGTATATTGATATGATGCTTAAAATTTTCTAAATTATTATTTGTATTAACTTTATTTGTTAATGTAACATTTGTTTTATTCATATGTAATTTATTTACTTTAACAAGTTGTAAATGATTGTTAATATCAATACTATATTTAATATTATTAATTAATCGATTATAATTATCAAATATCGTATCTGTTGTTATATTTACATTTTTAAATTCCCATATTTCATTCTCTTCATTTATAATTTCATTATGATCTTTTTTCATAATTCGGATTGTTAACCAATAATTATAATATTCCATAAATTTTACTGTTTGTGTATTATTCAAATAATATATAATTGCTAAAATTCGATGTGCCTGTACCGTATTCTTATTGATTAAACACGTATGAATAGATTGAGCGATATATTGTAATTGATCATTCGTAAAATTAATTTTAATTGTATCAATCATAGGTGGTAACATTGATTTTACATTATTATATAATATATTACTATCTATTATTAATATTCCTAATTTATAAATTTCAAATACCATATCCATATTATTGATTGATAATGAATCAATATTTAATTTTATAGATTCTAATTTAATTCGAATATGTGATAAAAAATTATTAATATTCGATCTTTTAAAATGTCCAAACTCTGTATCATTATACCTACTTATAAAATATGATAATAATTTATTATCTTCTATAATCTCAATAATATTGTTTTCAATATATTTTTCCATAAAATACAATCCATATTTATCATTAATTAATTCACATGCTTGAATATACTTGATAAGGTATTCATTTATATTTATAATTGATAATTTTGTAATTGCCATTCCTACATTTATTAATATAGTATTAATATCTGTATTTTGTTCATTATTATTTAATAAACAAAAAAATTGTTTATTAAATTCGGTTACATTCATAATTAAAAATAATTGTTCTTCTATTGATAGTTTTATAAAACTATTTATAATTATTGAATAAATATATTTTTTATTTAATTCTGGTAGTTTATTAATTAGTTCAATTAATATATTTAACTTATTGATATCTCCCGATAATGCAACATTCGATAAATACGAATGAAATATATTATTCAAATTATTAGAAAAAGTAATTTCTTCTAAAATTACTTTTTTTAATAGTGGATTTTGTACTTCATTATTAATATATTTTTGAATATAAACATCAATGTCTGGTAGTAGTATTTGCATAGTATATTGAGTTGTTATTAATACATATATAATTAAATTAAATTAATTTCAATTTCTGTACTACCATAAATATTGATACTAATAATACACCTCTTATTAATATACCATATTGATTTGGATATTTAGATACATTCATCGTATTAGGTATACTACATAATATATTGTTCATCTGGGGAGATAATATTATACATATTAATAATAATAATACAAATGATTCACGGCTTGAATATACGAAATTTGTAATTATATCAGTTATTGATTCTTCTATTGGTTGTTTATTTTGTCCATACATTTGTTGCTGCATTTGAGGGTGCATTTGGGGATGCATTTGAGGGTGCATTTGTTGTTGCATATGTTCTTGCATTTGAGGATGCATTTGTTGTTGCATTTGTGGATGCATTTGTTGTTGCATTGGATGTTGCATTGGTTGTTGCATTTGTTGTTGCATTTGAGGATGCATTTGTTGTTGCATTTGAGGATGCATTTGTTGTTGCATTTGAGGATGCATCTGTTGCTGCATTTGTTGATGCATTTGCTGTTGCATCTGTTGTTGCATCTGTTGTTGCATTTGCTGTTGCATCATATGTTCGTATTCATTTATTGGTATATTTTGTTCTAAAATATTAATTGGCATTGTTTCTTGTACAAAAACAATTTGTGGTTTGGGTAAAGGTTGGTCATTTGATAATCCAAATATTATTTCATCTATATTTTTTTTTGAATCTATATTTTTTTTCTTAGATTTATCTAATAATCTATTAATATCATTTATAATATCTTCTTTGTCGCTAGTAGTATTATCAACATCTATATCTCTTGTATTTTCTTTTAAAATATCTTTTGTATCTTCATTACTCATATAATAGTTAATTAGCATTTAATTTAATTGTTTTAACGCAATTAAAACGATTCTTGTAATTTCCAATAAAATTCATCAAATAATATATACATGTTTTCTGTTTGTAAATCTTTATTTGCAAAGTGATATGCCCTTACAATTTCTTTTAATTCTTCTTGTTCTGTAATATTACTTACTATATTTATAAATTTTTTTACCATATCAATATCTAATGATAAAGATTTACATTGTGGATATATTTTAGTTACAATATACGCTTCAGTTACTTTTTTATCTAGAAATATACCAATATCTTGTAAATAATGAGTATTAATAATTTCATCATTATTTTCACTAACTCTATAATAAATTCGAAATGGTATATTAAATAAATTTATATCATGAAATTCTAAATTTAATAATTTATCATTTACATTGTTATCTTCTATAATTTTATATCTATTGTCATATTGTATTTCAGTAATTGTATTTTTAATATGACATCCTCTATGATAAAATAAATCATGTATCATATTTTTTATATCATCCATAGATATATCATCTTCGACATATGTTATTTTATTATCAAATTTATTAACTTTATTTTTGACAAGTAAAACATTTCCATGTAGTGGTTTTCTTTTATAACTTAAGATTGATGCAACATAATTATCAGATTCACTACCACACTCGTATATTATTTGGTATATATGAGTTCGTGTATAAAAACAATCAACCGTATTTAGATCATACGTATCTTTGCTTGAATCTGAATTAAAAAATTCATTAATTGTTGTTTGCAAATCTTTTGTTTCAATTAAATTAACAAAATTAAATACCTTTTCTCTATCTATCCAAATAGAATTTTCAAAATCTTCAAATTTATTTGCATTTATACTTGCAATATGATACATGATATTTTTTACTTTGTTAGTTTAAGTTAAAAATTTAATTTTAATTTCTTTTAATTTATTCTTCACATTTTCTATTTTTAGACTTTTCATAATTTTTATAGGATGTTCTGTAACAAATTTTATTTTACTATTATCTACATTATTTTTTACTTTTTCTGAAAAGGCTGGTAAAAAATGTGTAGATGGTACAACATATATATAACATGGTATGTCTAATTTACTAAATGAATTTTTAATTCGTTCTTTTATATATGGTATTCCATCATTATATCCATATTCAATACCAGCAGCTAAACTAGACAATGCTATCCAATCTTCTATATAACCATGTATCTTCTTTTTACCAGGTATTATTTTTAAATATTCTTCAGATGATACTACATATAATAATTCCGGTTTTTTTTGATGAATACTATGTTCAAAATAATATACTATTTTATCAAAAGTACATAAATTATATTTCATTTTTTCATATACTTTTTGTAATTGTTCTCTTGAATTTATTAAAAATTCTAAATTTATAAAATCTAATGGAAATTCACCATTTACTATATTATCATAATATTTTTTAAGATTAAACTTTATAATTTCTTGTGCATTTTGTTTCAAATTTAATTTTAGAAAAAATTGTTCACATGCAGGAATATTAATTTTTGATTTAACATGTTTAACATGTAGAATATTTGATTTATCACCTAATAAACTAAAAGATCCTGATGTTATATTTCCGATAAAAATAATACCATAGTTACGTGTCTCTTCGTGTTCTTTAATTTTTTTTTGAATATAATCGTTTAATTTTTCTTTCCAAATTTCAATAATTTCAGCTTCAATCTTTTTTTTTGTATTTACTTTACTTGTATTAAAATTAATTAATTTATTTTGAATATCTTTAATTTTATATATTTTTTCTGTTTCAACATCCAAATCATATATTATAAACATATTCATAATTTTTAATGCAGTAATTAATTGATTTTTATATAAATCAGTAATTCCTGCAATATGATAAATTAAATTTTCTTTATTAATTTTTTTATTTTTCTGCATAACATATATTTATTTTTTATTTATAAATAGTATGAATGAATTAAACAAATTAAATGAATTTTTATTTATTATATTTTTATTTATTACTATGATTATTATTAATATTTATATTATTGCATGTAAAATACATTATGAAAATTATGCTGAATATAGTTCATCATCATGTCCACCATGTATTTGTCCAATTTGTCCAACTGCAGTTGATCCAAATAGAGATTATCGTGTTGTAAATGATCCATTATACCCACCAGAACAACGTTCTGATTATAGTATGGGAAATTCATTATATAATGGATATTATAGATATCCTACACGAGGTTATCCTCCGCCATATCAAATGAAAGGATATTTAGTTGACGAAACAGATGATAAAAATATAATATCTATATTTGGACGACCAAAATATTCAGGTAGCACTGAATATCAATATTATGTATCCAAACGCGATATCAATAACAATGAAATAAAAATTAGTATTAGTAATAATAGAGAAATATTTGACAAAGATATTGTTAAAATTGATTCGCCGATATTTCAAGGTGTTTATAAATATGTTGCATTACCAATGGAAGATTTAGTACAACCACCATTATACTAAATTATTATTTACAATAATATAAATAATAATTTATAATAGTAATAATATTAATAATGTCTACACATAAAATAATTGGATTATCAGGTAAATTAGGATCTGGTAAAAATTATATTGCTGAAAAAGTAATTGCACCTGTTTTTGCAAATGATTATAATATATTAATTATCGGTTTTGGTGATCAAGTTAAACAAGAATTATATGCACGTAATCCAGAATTAACATATGATGTATTGTATGATAATAAAACGAATGAATCAAGACAACAATTACAACAGTATGCAACTGAAAATGGTAGAGATAAATATACAGAAGACATGTGGATTAGAGGATTAGATATGCAAATAGAAACATTTCAAAGAAGAAGTTATAAAAATACACTAATTATAGTATGCGATGTACGATTTAAAAATGAAGCTGAATATATTAAAAAAAAGAATGGTTTATTATTTCGTATTGATGCACCATTACGTACACAAGCAAGATATTGGAAAGAATCAGGTGGTAATCTCCAAATACATCAATTAATAAGTAAACATAGTAGTGAAATAGATTTAGATAAATATAATTTTGATTATACGATTAATAACAATGATATATTAGATACCAAATTTTTAAATATTATCTTAGAAAATTAAAAATATATATTTTTATATATTATGTATAAAAATAAATATGAAAAATATAAATTAAAATATGAAAATATGTTAGATGGTGGTCTTATAAGACAAGACGGTATTAGAAATATACTAGGTGCTGAAAAATTAGAATTTTATAATTATTCATTAGATCAAGATGCAGGTGAAGCAGATAATATATGGCCATTGGTAAAAAATTTTTATATTAAAAATAATTTAACTATAGGTGTGAAAGGTGTAAATTTCAAGTATAAAATTATAGCAAATGCTAATAATAGAGATAAGTTTGCACCATTACATGCAATGGGTATGTATACAGCAATATATAAATTACAAAATGCAAAACATAAAAATGATAATACCAAATACATATTAAGATTATATGAAAGAGATACAACAATCAATAATTTACATTTATTCGATACTGAAAAAATAAGAAAAGAATATAATTTATTTAATAAATATTTAATCAAAATATATCATTATGGTTCAACAATATTAGAAAATAAATCATTTGATTATATCATTACTAAAGAATATAATGTTGTTGAATATGATAATTATAATTCTATTAGTAATTTAACAAATAAAAATAAATTTAAATTTTTATACAATAATGTAAAAATGTTATATGATTTACAAAAAAATAATATGTTTCATGGTGATTATAAAATTGAAAATATTGGTTGGGATGAAAACATGAATATTGTATTGATTGATTATGATTATGATACATTACAAGAAGTATCTAAAAATAATAAAACGTTTAGAACAAATCGAGCTGGATATGTTTATGGTTTTAATTTTTCAACTACATTAACAGGAATACCTAAATATATTGGTAATAAAAAAATAAGTATAATGGTACCTATAAGTGAATATAATAAATATTCAGTTGGTGGATTAGCAAATATAATAGATACATTAAATATTAAATCAAAAAAATATATTATTAATGTTCCAATTGTAATTGATAATAAACTAATTACATTAGAAATTAACAATGAAAATTCTGTATTATTTGCAGAAAAATTATCACTATATGAAGAAATGTATAATTCAATATTTACATATGATATTATATTAAATATATTAGATTATCTTGCAAATAATAATTTTATAAAAGATATATCAAAAAATGATATAGAAAAA
>Ga0214919_10003127_pt1 | contig 25345 bp, 30 predicted proteins | sample LL1503_MetaG_FD_177994 | JGI IMG/M metagenome (GOLD analysis project Ga0214919, IMG submission 177994) | Freshwater microbial communities from Lake Lanier, Atlanta, Georgia, United States - LL-1503 | ecosystem: Environmental > Aquatic > Freshwater > Lake | place: USA: Georgia | collected... | reverse complement strand
TGTTTAAATCCTTCAAAAAACCTATCTATAGTATCTTGACTTTCTTTATATAAATTTTTAGAAATATCAAATACACTCCACGACTTTAATTTATTTAATAACATTAAATCATTTTCAAAAACCTTATCAAATATAGTGTGAGTGAATATAGTTTCACTATCTTCATCGTACATATCACATTCTTCAATATTAACTGTGTTTTTATTAGCATTTATAATACGATTATAAAACATTTTTGTAATCTCTTCTTCATTTAATTTTGGAGAAGTATTAAAATTTGCAGGAAAAGTATCAATATAAAAATTTTCAGTATCGACTTTTAAATTTAATACATCAGGATATGTAAATCCATCTATAATATTTCCGTCATCATCTCTTTGTAAATAATCATGATAATAACCAGTTGCAGACCTTTTACAATCATCACAAAAACAAGCATTATGTTTAGGAAAAATACCATCACCCATCGGTCCCCAAGATGTTATTTCAAGATGATTTAAAGGTACCAGAAATTTTTTGTTCGTTTTAAACTTAAATTCGGTTGAATATCCATATTTTTCAAAAAGTTGTCTGAGTGTAAGCATATTTGTTTTATATTTGTTTTTAAAATTGATAATTAAAATCATTTTTTTAGATTTTAATTAACTTAATTATGTCGACAATAATTAAAAGATTTAATAGACAATTTAACAACCAGAGAAATAATATTGACCTTAACAATTATTTTAATATTAATATAAAAAATTGTATATTGAAATTAGATTACATTAAAGATAGAAAATCGAAATCAAAGAGAAAATCGAAATTATAATTTAAAAACTTGAGTTGTACACTAATAATGAATATACAAAAAGAAAGTACTGATGAAATCGAAAATCAAATTAAAGTTCAAATGAAAAGAGCTTTTTTTAATTTAATTGATGATACTGTGAATTCAGAAAAACCAGATTATGTATGGATTACGAATCTTTATACAGAACTTAGAGATCGTTTATGTTGTTTTACATTAAAAGATTCCAAATCCTATTTAAAAATTATTGAAGAATTTGATGTAGAATTATTTAATCAGATGATAACAAATGATATATTTGATCAAAATTCTTTTTTTAAATTAGTGAATAATACATTTGGGTGGATTGAAAAACTTCAGGCTCCTATGAGAGATGAATCTACAAGAGAATCAAAAAATCGAGTTTTATCATCTGAACCTAAAATTTTTATTTCAACTTTTCTGAAAGAAATTCACACCTGTCTGGATAATCTTGAACTTGATATGGAAAATTATTTTAGATCATATGATACTAAATTCTAAAAAATTTTATAAGAAATTTTCTTATAAAAACAGAATACAATTTATTTATATTCTCGATAGTCTATTAATAATTCTTCGCCTATATTTATTTGTCTAGATGCCCTAAAATTTAGCATAGTTGATTGATTATCATATATTATTTTTAAATTAGGTTTTTCTGAATTATTCAAATAGAAACTAATATCATTTGCGTTTAGACCTTTGTAAGGAATACCCCAAAAGTCATCATCGTCTGATTTTACATAAAAATCAGATATCATTTTAATGACTGCAGAATCCATTTTTTGTACTTCTTCATCTGAAATATTTAGAATTCTTTGGATGAAATTTTTGTGATTGGTAATATGAAAAGGATTTACCCCTTTGGGAATATTTTTTATTGCAAAGACACCAACACCGCCGTGAGAATCAGGTTTCAATCTACAGTATGTGTCATTTTTTAAATTTTTATAATTAAAGCTTTCTTCATAACTTTTTTTAATACATGTGAATATATTAAAAAAAATAAAAAATTAGTTTCTACATTTTTTGTATACTGCATTTTCATCGTATGTATCACTATATTGGGTTAAATACATTCTACATTCTGAATTTTCTGAATTGAACAATTCTACTCTTTGAAGATTTTGTACGAATAATTCAAACCCATAATCTGTTTCGGGTTTATCATGAATTTGACGATAATTATCATATTGTCTTCTTAGTTCACCCATATTAGTCAAGTATGCATTAAATTTTGAAAAAGATAGAATTGTAATTAGAGTTGAAATAATTAGCTTGAACATTATTATATTTTTTAATATACAAGTTTTAAACCTTTAAATTACATTTTATATTAAAAACTTGTTTATGTATTTTAATAAGTCGTGTGGTATACCACCTTTCTTTACTATATCAAATAAACAAGTGTAAATTTTTAATTCTTTAAGAAATATGGATTTTTGTTCTAAATTACATCCATATACTGAATCAAGTAAACATTCGTTGCAAACAGAAATTTTATTATAACATTTAGAATTTACAACCCAATTATAACCGGATAATAATTTTATTCTGTACAATTCTGAATTATAAGGAGGGTTGGAATATTCTTCGTCATCAAACACTAAATATGATTCATTCCATAAACAAATTTGACAATATTCCAACATTTTTTATTTTATTTTTTAAATTATATATTTTCTTTAAATAAAAAATGAAAACTAATCAATTCTATTGTGTGAAATGTAGGGATAAAGTTCAATTGCAAGACTCAAATATAACTTGTGCAACTCTTAAAAATAAACGACCTGCTCTTAGAGGAAAATGTTCTACTTGTAAAACAAACGTGTGTAAATTTATAAAAGCATCGGATGAACAGAAAATGAAAAGTAAATTCCGTAGATCCTCATCGAAGAAGTCCAAGAAGAGATCTAAGTCAGTAAAGAAATCCAAATCTAAGTCTAAGAAGAGATCTAAGTCAGTAAAGAAATCCAAATCCAAATCTAAGAAGAGATCTAGAAGTCGTAAATAAATTGAAAACACAATTTTCTACACTTTTTTTCTATTTATAAGAATAACTAATAATACTACTATGATTATTATTAATATAATCATAATAGTTAACATAATACTAAAACTAAAATTATTAAACAAAAAAGTATGATTTATAGTCGAATAAAACATTCGATTTGTTAAAATTTTATTTTTAGTTCCAACAATATTTATTATTTTTTTTTGAGCAAGTAAACCAAGAAACGCATCAATATGACATTCAATTGGATAAAAATATTCAATAATTTTTTTTATAGCACTTTTTTTTATAATATAAGAATGTGTGCCAAAAAATGATAAGACTTTACAATATTTTTCTCGACATCTGAGATTTGTTTTAATAGTACTAGTATTTACAATGCTAAAATTTTCTTTAGTAATAAAATCTTCGTCATCTCTTTTTTGCAAAGAGTCGACTAAATAAATATTCCAATTACCACCAATATTATCAATTATATCAGATAATTCTTTTTGAACAGCATCCAAATCATTATTATAATCAAATGAAGAATCATCTTCTAAAACAAACAAATATTCATCATCGATTGAATTATTTTTTTTTAAACTAAGTTTTTTAACTTCTTCTTTTTCATCAGAGTCTAAATAATTTAAATAATCGTCATGTATTTTATCGTTTAAAAAATAACACCATAAAAAATAATGACTTAAACTGCACCCGATAGCACCAATTGAATTTATTTCTTCATTCATATTTCTACTATTAAAAAATATTTTAGATTGAGTCATTAAACTAATCTTTTTTTTAAATTCTTCATTATCAGCGTATTTTTTAGCATTAACAGCAGGAAATCTTTGAATATTTTTTTCATATTTTATAAAATGTTGTTTTCTATCTAAACTATCTTTTAAGTTTATATAAAATATATTCATATTTCTTAATTGCGGAACCATAATAATACTTATTTTTTATTATTTGAAATATTATAATTATTTTTGTTTTTTGTTAAATAAAGTTTCAGTATTTATGACATTTTTTTTTGTATCATATTTACAATTTTCTTCAGGACAAGAAAATGTTCATTTTTATGACTATTTAAAAGATGTGTTTTTAAGTCACCTTTTCTTTTTGTCTCATAATCACAATCCTTTTCTTCGCAATAAAAAATATCACCCGTTCCGATACTGTGAACATTCCAAAGATGTATTTTTACATCATTTTTAATTTTTGCTTTAAAATTACAACATTCTTCCATGCAAAGAAAAATCTGACCTTTACCTAAGTCGTGAACTTGCCATAAATGTTTATTCAAATTACTTTTATCATTAGTTGAGTAAGAGCAATGATTTTCAACGCAATTAAATTTTTTCTTTTCAAGATCCATTTCCATTTTAATTTTAATTATTTAAATTATTGTAAAAATCAATTTCTTATATAAATAGAATTTAAACTGTTATCAACCTTTAATTAAATATAATAGCTTAAAGACTTGACAACTGTAATATAATATGTACCGAAATTATATTAAAACTTCTTTAGAAATCGATAAATTGAAAGAAATTAACAGAAACGCGCCTGAAAATGTGAAGTATTGTAATTTTTTTTGTCAAGATTTTAGAGATAAACAAATTTTTGGTAAACAACGTTCTTATTGTAAAGATTGGACTGTAAAAAATTGGAAAAAAACCACGAAGTTATTGTTGAGATTGACTTGAAACAACTAATAGTTGATGCTGAAACGTGCATGTCATTCATGAATATTCAGAAAACAATACTAACAACTGACATAATTTTATTTTAATACATAAATTATTTGTATTAAAATATTTCAAACCACATTAGCATCTATAATATTATTTTCAGTTTCCAAATCGACCACTTCATCTATAATGTTATTTTCACTTATAATTTCTTCACTAGTTTTTGTTTCTTCCAACTTTTTCATAAAAATTTCATGTGTTTTACTTTTTCGATGAGCCGATAAAGATCTTTTGCAAATATCTAAACCACATTCACATGTAACTTTGGGATTTCTCGCACGATCTTTGGCGCGTATTTCTTCTATATTTTTTTCATAATACTTTTTTCGTTGTTGAGTAATTTTCTCTTTATTTTCTTCGTTATATAATTTTTGTTTCATTGCAATTTCTTCTTTATTTTCGCGATAGTATGCAGCATCTCTTTCTTTATATTCTTCTTTATGTGCTTCTTTGTATATTGCTTTTTGCGCCTTAATTTTGTCTTCATTTTCTTCTCTATATTTTTGGTTGTATATTTGAACTTTATCGACATTTTCTTCGTACCATGCTTTATTTTTTTTATTAATTTCTTCCTTATTTTCTTCATAGTGTTGTTTCTTGTATTCTTTTATGTACTCTTTATTGGCTTCATAGTACTCCTTATCTTTATCGTCGGTTAGTCTTTCAATAACAACATCTTCATCTACATCATTGAACCAATCACATGCTTCATCAACAACCTTTGTAAATAAAGAAATTTCCCGGTCTTCAGGTAATATAAACCTATCTCGATTTGCTCTTTCTCGATATCTATTAAGTTTATATAATATAATTTCTTCAATTAGCGACATTTGCTTTGTATTTTTACATTCTTTTTGATACACAACCACATGCTCTGCATTTTTATTATATTGAGATAGTCTATTAGCTAAGCTGATAGCCTTTCCTACTATAAAAGTTCTCTCTCGTTCAAGATACTCATTTGTAATTACATATATAACATTTTTACCATGTTCAGAGCGTTCTCCTTTTTTGCAATTTTTTAATTCCAAAAGTTTTATTCGCTTATAATTTTTTTCTTCATGAATTTCAAAAATTACTTCTTTTTCTAAAAGCTTTTCTTTTGTTTCTAAAAGCTCATTTTCTTTTTGCTCAAGCTCTTCTTTTGTTAGAAACAGATCATTTTCTTTTTGTTCAAGCTGTAGTCTTAACTCATTAGATTCTTCATTTATTATTTCGTGTAAAGTTTCCTCAAGTTTAATATAATATTCATGTATTTCATTTGCTTTTGAAGTGTTTGCTTTCAAACACATTTTCTTGAAAGTTTTAATATTGAGCAAAATTTTTTCCTTTGGTCTTCCGGCTTGAGAATATTCCCTCATTTCAGGGAATATTTTTTTGTAATCTTTATCTATTTTGAAATATTTTTCCAGTAAATCTTTACCTTTATCTTTTTTTGTGTAACCTAACCAACTCCATATATCATCTAAATCGATAACAAAATCATCCGATTTATAATTTAAATAGCAGTAAAAGCTTGAAATAAATAATTTCTGTTCATCTGTGGAGAAACTATCCTTTAATTTGTTAATTAATTTACCTTGATAAGGTTTAGATAGCCTAGTATTAGGATTTTCCTCTATAAGTTTGACGATATTAATTGACTGAGACATTTGTTTTTATTAGTATTTTCATTTCTTTAAGCCATTATTTTTATTTTTCTGGAAAAAATAAAAATCTATTGTATTACACTAAAACTCTGTTTACATGAACAAATGTTCATATACTTTAATTAGAAAATGGATTTAATCGAATGGATCTGTATACTCTTCGTTGAATCTATCTTTATGAAATTGATGATATTCGGGACTACCAAATTTCCAGCCTTCTGGAACAGGAGTCGCTTTATACCAATACACGCAATCTCGCCAATCATTAGTCTTTGTTTGATTTGAGATGTACATACAACAAAAGTCTGTTGTAAGAGCATCCATCAATGTGCAAAATAATGAGAAATCTGGTATTATAGAAGCGTAGTTCTCCCATATAGACTTGCGGTTTTTCAGTATTGGCTCTCTAAGTACGAAAACGCCATCCACATTGGTTCTTATAACTGGTTTCACATCCATTGCATATTGAAGCGAAACAATGTACCAACAAGCCCAATGGCGCCCTCTTTTGAAAATTCCTTGTTGTAAAGGTGTATTGAATACTCGAGTGTCATCGGTGCAATCATCCAAAATGCAAACACACCAAGGATTAGGTAAATGTTGTTTTGCAATTTTTTGACGCCGAATAAAGCTTTTTAACTGGTCTTCATTGTACTCATTGAAAACAAAAGTACTGGGCATAATTTTACGAAAAAAACCATTAGAGTCTTCTGATCCTGAAAAAACTATACCTGCTGGGAAAATATGTTTTTTAGCGTATAACAGACTTGCAATAATTGTGGATTTTCCAGTATTTCTCACAACATCACAAGTTCCTAGTAAGAATCGATGATTTCCATCTAAAGTAAAACCAAAATATTCACCCTCTCCTTGTGATTCAATTTCAAAACTTGTTTCTAGTACATTATCATCATCATTTGACTGTTGAAAATCCACAGAATTTTTGAATGGTATCAAATTAAGATTTCCAGATATCAAACAATATTCTGTTAAAGTATCAACACAGAATCCTAAAGTTCTGGCTAAAAATACAATATCATTAAATAAGAGTTGTTTAGTATTTTTATATTTCAGAGAATTATTTTCAATACTATATTTATTTTCTAATAAACCAGCCAGTAATTGAAATCGTTTTGTTCTAGTATTTATTATATAATTATAGGGTAGACGAAAATCTTTCACTTCATAATTTGAAAGTACGCTACTTAAATATAAACCAAAAAAATATGGATCATGTAAAGTTTTCTGTTCTTGAAATTCAACAGCATTTCTAAAAATTTTCATTTTATCCTTAAAATCTTTGGATTCTTTTAGATAATTTTCAACACTAATTTCAATTATCTCATCTTTTTTATCATTATAAGATAATGATGATCTTAAAACTAGTTTATGTTGTTTATTAACAGTGTAAGATTCTCCAGTTTGTGGAATTATTTTAAACATTTCATCGAAATTGTGACAGATTTCCTCAACATTTCGAGGTGTTGAATCATCTCCCATAACAATATCGCCAACTTGAACATTCTCAACATTTTTTATTTCTCCGTTGTACATTAAAATTGGTGTTTTTCTTGTGAAACAACCAGGCTTCCCTATTACAAAAGTTTTGCTTCCACCAAAAGATTCTGTTTCAGTTAAAGCGTCAGTATTTGGAGCTATAAGTTCTGAATTAAATTCTTTTACATAAAAGGTATTATTACTTGGACTATTAGATGTCATTTTTAATAAATATTTAGGTTTTTTTAAATAGTATAAAAATTTAAATGAATTCCAGAAATTGTGGTTTTATAAAATTATGACTTCGGTAAATTTAAAATTAGTCTATAATATTTAAATTCAATAACCAAATTCTTGTACTTATTATTTTTAAAATTTATATTTTCTAGTATATAATAAAAATGGATAAAGAACAAAAGAAAAAATGTGCCAAAGGATATCATTATCATCCTAAACATCCAAAATCGGATGAGAATGGTTGTATGAAAGATGAAGATATGAAAGAAAGTTTTGGTAGTATGTCAATTTATAATGCGGTAAGATGCTCAAGTAATCGTAGATTAAATAATACAACCAGTTATATTGGTGTTTAAAAAAGTTATTTTATTACTACTTTAGTAATAAAAATGAAATATATTTGTTTTTTTTTAAATATTTAAATGACGCATCTGCAATTTGGACAAGAACCTCTTTCTAAAATTTTTGGATAACAATTTGTGCAGAAATAATGACAGCATTCTAATGGAATGCATTTAATATTGTTTTCTAGACAGACACAGCATTCACTCATATGAAACATTAAGTTGCATTTATTGATGTATTTAATAACATCGAAATCGTTTGTAATTTCCTTAGGAATTTCGTTTAAATTTGTAGAAATTTCTACAAAAATTTGATATTGTTCAATAGATGATTTGAAATCTTCTAAACAATAATATAAATTTTTCAATAGATTTTCTCTATGTTCTTTTGATTGTATCGTTGATAAAATTTTTTTAACATATCCCAATGAAGTTTTGTAATCATCGTTTTCGATATTAAGACAAAGAATATAAGAATTCATTACATTTGAAAAATTCCACTGTGAATTCATAATCGTTTTATCGTCGAATTTTTCAGCAAATAAATCAAAATATTCTTTCATTTCATCAAAATTATCTTCATGGTATTCGTTGTAAGTCATTAAAGCCATAATAAAAACGTTTTCAAGTTTCACTCCTTCCAATGCATAATTTCTGCATTTGTCATAATTACGTTCTTTTTTTAAATAATGTAGGGTTATTTCAATTAACGCCATCTCAGTCTCGATCCGCTTTTCTATCATATGTTCTAATATTTGAATTTTTTGTTTATATTTACGATCTTTGTCATATTTAAAAACTAAATCATACAAAAATTTTTCTGGATTTTTATTTAAAATAATATCTAATAATAGATCTTCTTTACAAGTTGAAATAATAACATTTTGTTTTTTAACAACTTGTTCAAGTTCTCTAATTTTATCCGATCTATCGCGAGCTACTTTATTATTATGTAAAATAATTGCTTTTCTAACTTTTTTTAAAAAATCTCTACGATCAGATGTCTTTTCAAGTTTTAAATGTGATTCAAAATAACAAACTATTCTAAATGAGTCATAAGTAATACAACTGTTACCATTTCCATCAGATAAAATTATATTCGGATAACATTTAGTACAAAACTTTTCAATATCTTGAACATTTAACGAATTATTTTTAATTCGAGCAAAAACTTCTGCATAATCACTAATTTGTTTAACACTCATCATTGTTTATATAATTATATTTTCACTTATTATTTAAATTAAAAAAATCAATTATTTCTTTTCTAAAGACTTGCTGGATGAATTTTTTCAAAGGTATCTTTTTCTATTTTAATCTTGCATTTTTCAAAGTAACAGAGTGTGAAAAAAATAAAAAGAATAATAAAAAGAAGAATCAAGTACATTTTTATTTAAATAAAAGATAAATATTTAAAGAATATATTAGTTTTTATTTAAATATGAACAATATAAGTAGAGAAAGTTTTCTTCAAATTTTACATGAAAACTACAGGTTGAAAAATGAATTGGAACATTTAAAAAATGAAAAATCTTTTAACGAATTTAAAATAACAGTGTTGGATCAAATTAAAATTTTAACTGATAAAATAAGTAAATTAGAATACAAGATAGATAATGAAACAGAAATAATATATAGTACTGAAAGTCTTTCTTTAGAAAAAATAAAAAGATTGATACATAATGAACTTGTAAAAACGAAAAATAAAATAGCTATTTCAAAAATAATATATGACTATCAAAACTGTGATTCTTACGAAGATTTTTTTATAGATAATATACCAAGCTTGGAAATAAAATGTAATGGAATACAAATTTCATTAGATAATCTAACTGATTACATTTGATAATTCAAAAAAAAATATTGTTTTCATGATGTCGTATTATCGCATTTATATTTTCCACAGAATTGTCGCGGATTACCACGACCCATATTACAACCACATTGACAACAATACCATGTATTTTCTAACGGATCATAACCATAAATCTTTTTTTTTAAATAAGATGTTATTAAAGGTTGATTTTTTTTAATAGGCGAATTCTTTCTTCTCATTTGTGTTTTTAAAATGAAATTCAAAAAAAAATATTTTAAATTCAATTTTCAATTTAAAAAAAAATGAAAATGTAAAAAAAATATAAAATAAAATTAGAATGAATCCGATAAATGTTTTATTATTAGGTCCGATCAACGTTGGTAAAAGTGTATATGTAAAAAGAATAAATACCGGAGAATTCAACAAAAATTATGATGCAACAAAATCATTTGAAACAACTAAGATAAATTTTTTGACAAATAAAGGATCTTTAGACATTTTCGTTCATGATTTTTCAGGTGAAACTGATGTAGATAAAGAATTTTCAACTTTTAAAAATATTGATATAGATTGTATTTTTGTAATGTTTGATTTAAGTAACGAAGTAACGTTTAGTAAAAGTTTAGAAATTATACGTAAACTGAAGAAAAATTTTAACGATCAAGATTTTGATTCGCTTTTCAAGGTAATGATTGGTAATAAATACGATTCAAAACCAATGAAAATTAATCAACAAAAGGTAGCTAAACATTTGACTATAAAAAATGTGTATGGGTTTTTTCAATATTATCCAATTTCAGCCAAAAGTTGTTTTAATTTTCAATTACCGTTTTTACATGTAAGTAAAAAAATTTATGGACATGATATAATATTTGAGGACGATGTCATAGATTTTGAAGACGATAAATTTGATTACATTGAAAATGACAATTACAATTTAAATTCAGGTATAAAAAATTGATTTTTATATTTTTTTTCTTCTAATTTAATCAGATTATTAAACCCAAAACATGTCTGAAATTTCAAAACTAATCACCAAATATATCGAAGAATTTGTTCTATCTTGTGACAAAGAAAATAAAAATGACATTATGAAGGACTTTAAGTCAAAAGAAAACAAGAAAAAATTAGATGATTTTATAGCATCTAATAACATTAAAAAAAAGAAAAATAAGTCTGACAAAGATGAGGATAAACCAAAGAAGCCATTGACTCCATATTTTCTTTATGTGAAGGAAATGAGAAATGATGTAAAAATTGATTCTGGTATAACAGATAATTTGGAGATAACAAAGGAATTGTCAAAAAGATGGAATATTTTGAAGGCAAGTGATTCAGATGACTTTAAACGATATAATAATATTTCTGAAGAGCATAAGAAAGAGTATATTTTGAAAATGCAAGAATACAAACATAGTCATGGTATAGTCGAGAAACCTAAAACACCATTTCAACATTTCAAAGAAGAAAATACTCAATCGTTGAAATCCGAATTTCCTGATATCACCAAAAAAGACATTCATCGCAAACTTCAGATAAAGTGGAAGGAATTACAAAGTGAGAAATGTGATACTATTAAAAAATATATAACGTTGGCTAATACTGATAAGGAAAAAAACGATTCAAATAAAAACGACGAAGTTGTCGTAGAATCAGAAAAAGAAGATGAAATTATCGAAGAAGAAGAACAACCTAAAATCGCAATCAAAAAGAAGAAAAAGGATTCTACCTCTTCAAAGAAGAAAGTAAAGGAAAGTTCTTCTTAAACTTTTGGTAGTATTAGATTTTTAATATAATAATTTTGTAACTTGTTTAAAGTTATAAAATCAATAATTATATATTATTATTATAAATATAAATAGGATGAATTTAAAAATTAAAAAAAATCGTTTAAATAGAATAATTGCCATGCGTAATAAAATAATTGACATTTGTAAAAGAAAACGATTTAAATTATTATGCAGTTTTTCAGTACTACTACATGTTTTTGGTGCTAGTTGGGTTTTATATACAATTCTATATGATCCAATTGGTATGAATAACAGTTTAAATTTCGGAAGATATTTAATTGGGTTGGATATTCATAATCACAATATTGAAAGTATTTTAAAATGTTGGCTTTTATCAATACAAGTAAGATATGTTATAACAGATTTTTATGTTTTTTATAATGCCATGTTAAATAAAAGATTGTTAAAACATACTATACAAGTTCATGGAATAGAAAGTCTTGTTTGCTGTTCAATTTTCTTTAACAGAAATGACAAAGATAGTTTTGTATTTGGTTTAATTTGTTTAGGATGGAGTTTAATGTGGTATGTGTCAGATAAAATTATCGAATATTTTTAATACAACGGAAAAAATGAGCTTAGCTGGAATTTCTTCATGTTATATACTATTATTCTTATATAATTTTTATATAAGAATATTTTTAGACTTCGTTCACCTCAGGAATTTCATCTAAATTTATAGTTGGTGGTTTCATTTTCTTTTTATTTAAATTTGGTTGATTTTGAGAAGAATTGCTATTCATACTATTGATCATTCCCATCAAATTACTTCCTGTCCTTTTCATAATCATCTTACTGATTATAAACAGAACCGCGTTCATTACTATCAAACCAAGTAATCGAATCTCAACAGGCCATTTAGATCCTTGGGGCATGTAAGATTTTTCTCCAAGTTCTATCAAAAGTTTTTCATAAGAGTTCATTGACATAATCTGTTGTTGAGTGAAACCTTGCATATCAAGACCTAAATAATTTCCTAATATATATTCACAAACCATGAAACCTCCAATTAAATAACTTTTATAACTATCAACCGACGAATCAAGTGACAATCTTCTAACTGTTGAATCGTATGTCTTTTTCATAGTATTATAATCAGAATGAATACTAAATTCTGGAATAGTTGCATTTGGATACGATTTTTTTAATAGATCTATCTTAAACATAAGTTCTCGTTTAAGATCTTCCTCTTGTTGCTCATTATAAGTTGTAGAAAGATCACGTAGTTCTTTTTTTCTTACTATTCCTGCCTTATTGTCAATTTCCGATAATGCAGGTGGTATTTGAATATCATTTTGTTTTCTATAATGTTCAACACTTTTATAATTAGAAGAACTTCTCTGTCTGCTATATTTATCAGATCTTCTCTGTGATAATTTATCTTCATCTTTATCATTTAAAAGTTCTTGTAATCTGTCGGAAATGTCACTTGATGGAGATTTGAAATTATCTTCTTTTTCTCTATACTTATCGTCTTCGTCATCCTTATATTTGTTGTCATAATCCTTATATTTGTTATCATCATCCTTATATTTGTTATCATCATCCTTATATTTGTTATCATCATCCTTATATTTGTTGTCTTCATCCTTGTATTTGTTGTCTTCATCCTTGTATTTGTTGTCTTCTTCCTTATATTTGTTATCTTCTTCCTTGTATTTATTGTCGTCATCCTTGTATTTGTTATCTTCTTCCTTATATTTATTGTCTTCTTCCTTATATTTATTGTCTTCTTCATATTTAAAAATGTCATCGTGCTTAGAATTTTCTCTAATTCTATCATTTTGTTTGTCGTCTGATTTATTTTCATCCAAATATTTATTCAATCTAGATTCAAAATTATCATCATCGTTTTCTTTTACAGAATTATTTTTGTATTGTTTTTCTTTTTTTTCAATGTTGGTAGTTTCGTAATTTTTTGAATAATCTTCCGAGGGTATGTAATCAGTGTTTACCAAATTATGTTTTATTTTTGTCTTGTTTTCTAAAAGTTCTAAATAGAGTCTTGGCATTCTTGGAAAAACTTGCAATTTATTTAAAGCCTGTTTTTCATCTGGATTTAATGGAACTTTAACAACTTTTATGTTTTGTTTTGTCATTTTAATAAAAGATTTTGAGTACTTTAAGTATCTTATTTTTAAATTGGCAATATTTTTACAACCAAGAAATTATTAAAAAAACATATAAAAAATATTTAATTATAAATAAAACAATGACTTTTAATTATCAAGAAAAATTAGAAATTAATAAAAATAGCTCTGTAACATATTTGATAAAAAAGTTGCGTGAAGAAGGTATAAATCGTGCACCAAATTCAAAACAAAAAATGAAATATACATCAATTAAAAATTTAACTTCATCAGATTTGGCAAAAGTTTTAACAGACGTTCAAGAAAAAAAGGAGAAAGGTATGAAAAACAAAATCGATAGATTAACACTTGAAAATTGGGGTTCTAGAGATACATTTGTTAAATACATTACAAAAAATAATTTATTTAAAGGTACAAAAACATCTCTTGTAAATTCAAATCTTGATAAACTTAAAGATATTATTTTAAAGAAACATGGAGGATTATCGCCAAGAAAAAGCCCTATGTCATCGCCAAGAAAAAGCCCTATGTCATCACCAAGAAAAAGCCCTGTGTCATCACCAAGAAAAAGCCCTGTGTCATCACCAATAAAAAGTCCTGCAAAATATGAAATAAATCCATCCACTAATAAAAAAAGAAAATCATGTAAAAAAAATCAGATAAGAAATCCAAAAACAGGAAGGTGTAATATTAATAAAAACTATAGAAGTCCTGTGGCATCATCAAGAAAAAGCCCTATGACATCATCAAGAAAAAAAAGCCCCGTAAAATATGAAATAAATCCCTCAACTAACAAAAAAAGAAAATCATGTAAAAAAAATCAGATAAGAAATCCAAAAACAGGAAGGTGTAATATTAATAAAAACTATAGAAGTCCTGTGACATTATCACCTTTAAAAAAAAACGGAATGGTCTCATGTAACAAATGTGGATCTTTAATTCTAAAAATTAAATTAAAAAAACACCAAGAATCAAATAAATGTATAAGATCACCGACTTTTAGCATTGACACGCCGATAAAAAGAAAGATAAAAAGAAAAATTATAACTGACGATGATACAGATGATGAAAATGTCACTAAAAGTATTTCTTCAGTTTCAACAACTTTAACACCAATAAAAAGAAAAAGAAAAAGAAAAATTATAACTGACGATGACACAGATGAAAGTGTTTCTTCGCCTAAAAGTATTTCTTCCTCTATAAAAAGACAAAGTGTAATTGAAGACGAAAAAGAAGAAGATGATATGTACTTACAAAATGAAGAAGATAGAGCTGATGAAAAGGAAAAAGAAGAAGATAGAGATGATGAAAAGGAAGAAGATGATATGTACTTACAAAATATAGAAGATAAAGATGATGAAGACGAAAAAGAAGATGAAGAAGATGATATGTACTTACAAAATGCAGAAGAAGAAGAAAAAGATGATGAAGAAGATGATATGTACTTACAAAATGCAGAAGAAGAAGAAAAAGATGATGAAGAAAATGATATGTACTTACAAAATACAGAAGAAAAAGAAGATGAAGACGATGATTTATATATATCTGAAAAAAGTGTATTAGAAGAAGGTGACGAAATTGATGAAGTCGAAGAAATTGATGATGTAAAAGATATTGATTCAAAATTAAACGAAATAAATAATATAGTAGTGAAAGATGAAAACCTTATAAAAAATAAAATTCTACGACATTTGGGTTTGTTATAATTTTTTAAATTTTGTTTAAATTTAAAAATTAGTTTAATCATATTCTTCATCATCGTCATCTTCATCTTCGTCATCTATTTTTACTTCATCTTCGTCATCTTTTATTATTCCGTCAGTGTCATTTTCTTTTTCCTTTATAAATTCTTTTTCAAGTTCTTTTAATTCTTTTTCAAGTTCTTTATCAAGATCTTCGTCATCTTGTTCTTCAAGAATTTCTTCAATTTTATGAGAATTATTCAATATTTTTTCAGATGGTTTAATTTCCATCACAAAAATATTTTCATTGTTAGGAATATTTGGAAAAAACATTTGTTGATTATTCGGAAATTGAGACACTTGATGATCGGATTTTTGTTGAAAATTTGTAGGTAATTTTTTTGTAGAAGTGTTTTTTGATTGCGATTGTTTATCCTTATCTTTTTTTATTTTAACAGAAGACGATGAAAAATTTGTTTTATTATCTTCCAAAGTTTTTCTCATTTCAGACATATTCATATTCATCAAATCAACATTACTCATAATTTTTAGTAAAAGTTGTTCGTGATTTTGTATTACTTGATCCTGTTGTTCAATTTTATTTTTCATTCTTTCAATGTCGTTATTAAGATTTCTAACTTTCAATTGAAAATAAATGCTTATTCCAGTAATTATAACTACCTCAGATACAATGTGTATTATTTGTTGTTTACCAATTGACATTTTTTATTAAATTATTTTTTGTTTTAAACCTCTTTCTTTTAAAAATGAAAATTGATTTTCTAAATTTAAAGATTTATATTTTTCTATAAAATGAGCTCAAAGACCAATAACTTGAAATTTAAAAGATTGAAAGAATATGACACAATATGGCATCCTGAATCAACATTGGTGTTTAAATCAGCAACAGAAAAAATTGTGGTTGGTCGATATGTTGACGGAGTAATGATAAAATTGGATGATGTAACATTAGAAGTATGTAAAGATTGGAAGTTTAAACCCGACGAAACTCTACTAAAAAACGATGATGACGAAGGAGAAGTCTCAGGAGAAAATGATGATGATGACGAAGGCGAAGAAGTCTCGGAAGAAAACGAACAAGAAGTATCAGGGGAAAATGAAGAAGAAGAAGAGGAGGTAGTCGGGGAGAGAATTGAAGAAGAAACAGAAGAAGTCATTGTAAAAGAAAAAAGAAAAGAAGAAGTCTCTGTACAACAAGAATTAAAAGAAGAAGATGATTTTTCCATAAAATTTGTTTTCTTAAATAAATACTTGAACGAATTATCTAGTTCGGTAGATTCGCATAAGAAAAATAGTGAAAAAGAGATTGATATTCTAAAAGATGATCTCTTGAACAAAAATAAAGAATATGATCTCTTGAAAAATAATTATGATCAACTAGAAGATCAGCATACAAAATTAAAGGCTAAGTTTGAAGGTATTAAAAACTTTTTTTCTTAAACACACATTCGTTTTTTATTTAAAATTTTATCGGTTTTAAATAAAATAATTTGCATTATAATTCTTGTCTACATAAAGGACAAGTTGGATTCTCTGAATTTTTCTTGATTATATTTGTAATACATTTTCTACAAACATTATGATTACATTTTGTATTTACAATATTTTGTTCAAAACACACACAACAATTATCCAATATTTTATTATCAATCAGTTTAAATTTTGCCAATCTTCTTTTTTCTAGATCTTTTTTATTTTCATTACAAACTATTTCATCAATAATTTTTGAATAACAAAATTTTACTCTGAAATCATACAAAAGAAATTTTAAAATATTAATTATAACATCATCTACATTAGAACCTACAAATTCTTTTGTAAATAAAGTTATATTTCTTTGCAGTAAAATACCGTTTAATAATAATTGATTATCATACGCATAGCATGTTATAAAAAAATAATAATTTCCATCATCATCTTTTTCATTTTCAAAATATATTATTACATCAATAGACATTCCTTCAAAATCATATCCTACCAAATCATAATGATCACAACAATCATTATTAAACGATTCAAGAATATTATTTTTATATATCTCAAGACATTCATCATCTGAAATATCTACAACTTCCATTTTTTTTATTTTATTGATATTACTTTTTTAAGCTTTTATTATACATAATTCGTTATAAAATAAGACCATATAAATGCACATAAAAAAGCAGTAAATCCCAAGGTTAAAAGTCTACAAGAAAATGAATTCATTCCACTCATAAAATTCATTGATTCATATTGTCCATAAAATTTATCATCACCGTAATAAAATGAAGCTATTAAAATTAAAAAAATTATAATAAAAATTGTTTGTTCATCCATTTTTTTATTATAAAAGAAAATGAATTTTTCAACGATTAAAAAATTTTTAAAAAATTATCGTGATAATTCAAATGTTTTTTATTTACAAAATCTTTGCATGAAATAAATATTTAATGATTCTATTTCTGAATTCATATAATGAAAATTATTATTTCCATCTGTAAATTGAAATTCAATTTAAAAAATAAGTCTGTGATATATAAATGTCTAATTTTCAAAAAAAATTAAAAGGAAATTATGGGTTAGGTACATATTTTTGTAGTTGGAGTTCTAACTGGAGTTCAACAGGATCTTCTTCGGATTTATGTAACATAGACCCTAATATAAACATTGTTTATTTAAGTTTTGTAACACCTTCATGTTCTTATGAAAAAAATTCAAAAAATTGGATTGGAACTGGTTTAGATTTTTCATCAGAATTTCAAGTCATTCAAGAATCCATTAAAAAATTACAAGAACGTGGTGTAATTGTCATGCTTTCTGTCGGAGGTGCAACATTTACTTTTGATGTTTTCAATCCTATAAATATTTCTAATTTAGTTATCGATTTAGGATGCGATGGGATTGATTTAGATTGGGAAGATGTTCAAGGTATTGCAGCATCATCAAAACTTGGAAAAATAATTCAAGATATGAAAGAAAATCTACCAACTGATTTATTATTATCATTAGCAGCCTTTTCAACAGGTGCTTATGGTTTTGAAGAATTTGAAAACGCTTTGCCAAAAAGCCAAAACACAGGAATGTGCATTGAAGGAATTCAAAGAAGTGGTCATTTACTTGATTGGATAAATATTATGAGCTATGATGCCGGAAATACGTACGACCCATTGATAGCTTTTAAAGCTTATAGAAAATATTTTTCGGGTCCTTTAATGTTAGGAGTCGAAGTTCCACCTGAAGCATGGGGTGGTCATATAATTACTTTAAATGAAGTTGAAAAATATGTAAACTGTATTCTTGATGATGAACAAACTAACAATGGTATATTTGTTTGGAGTTATAAAAAAACTGGCACACCTTCATGTTCAAATATAATAAACGAATGTTTAAATGTTTTCAAATCAAATCCTCTAAAAGTTATAAATGGATGGCAACCTGGAATCACATATAATGCTGGAACTAGTGTAATTTATAACGGTGAAATGTACATTTGTAAGACAACTCATCCATCAAATTCATTCACGACACCAGGTATAAATTTATGGGTTAGTAAAAATATAGTACAACCACAAGTTGCAAAAACAATAAAAAATAATCCTATTCAACAGTGGAAAGAAAATATCACTTATAATACCGATCAAATAGTTTCTTATGATTCTAAATTATATAAATGTTTGATATCACATACTAGTATAACCTCGTGGTTTCCAGGAAATGAAAATAAATCACTATGGCAATCAATATAAAAATTTCAACCAAAATCTTGCATATCTTATTATATCTTCCTTCTTTACTTTCAATGATTTAAAATAATCTATTGCAGAATCTCCACTTGTAGATTTTTTAAATAAAAATTCGACTTTGTTTACATCTATATTTTTACCTTCCAAAATCAGAAATCCTCCAACTAATGCGGCAGGATTTAAATTTTTTATCTGATCTTCAGTAAAACTGTCTTCTATTTTTTCATTTATAACACGCGAATCGTTTTTTATATTATTTCGTCTTAACATTGGAATATCTCTGTTAAAATAATCATCGAATAATGTACTACAAATAATTGAAATACTATTAGTCATAAGTTCCAAAGGTGATCTATTTCTTCTCTCTCTTTTTTTCATGAATTTTTCAGCATTTCTTGCAATTGTTCTTTTTTTAGAATTTATTTCTTGATGCATTTTATTTTTACCTATTTTATTTTAAATTTTAAAATTTAAAATATATATTTGCTTTTATTATAATTATTTCAAATAGAATCGTTCTATTATTTTCTTTGTTTTTTACAACATGTTAAATATAGGCTTATAATTGTAATTCCTATTAATAAATATTTGAAAGGACACATTTTTTTTATTAAATAAAAAATAATATTCTAAACAATTTTTGCATTTAAATTAAACTATACAACACTTTTTTTCACACAATATAATAAGGACAATTCTTATCATTTTCATCTGTACAATAAGGTCAAAATTCCTTAGGTCTTGGATCCATATATTCCATTACATATCCATTATCTAGCTTTGGCGGAGAATCTGCTTCGGGTGGTGAATCAAGTCTTTTATCGTACCAACTCTGTTCAAAATTTTTTTCTTCCATAAAAGATATATCATTAACAGAAACTTCTGCATCTTCATCTATTGGAGTTGGGGGACATCCGCTTTGCCACGAAAAATCATCAGAAATTATATTTTGAATTATATACACCAAATCATCATTCATTGTATGGTAAAAATACCAATTACAATACATCCCAGATCCAGATGCTACAACCTCGCAAGATTCTCCTTTTTTTTCGTAAACTCTTTTATAATCTTTAGGAGATATATAAAGTTCTCTATATTGGCGGTGTATTGGAGCCTCGGGAATAGTTAATACAATCTGTTCAAAGTCCATGTTTTTTAATAGGTCTGAAAAATAGTTAAAAAAAATCTTAAAAAAATCATTTTTTTTGAAAAAATGAAAGTTTAGGAAAAAAATGAATATATAGGCGGAACTGGTTTACTAAATCCTCGTCTTCTTAAATTCTCGATTGCTTTTGCCGCGGCTTTTTGTTCTGCATCTATTTTTAATGATGCCATTCCTTCACCTAAAATCTCTTTTTTTCTTCCCAAATCTTGAATTATCGTAGAACATGTAATCTTCTCTTCAATGTTTTTGTTCGAATCATATTTCAATGTTCCCAAAACATCCGAACCAAAAAAATCAAACAATTCTTTTAGTCTTGTTTTAGCATCATATAAATCTTCATATTTCAAAGATATATGAATTTTATCAAATAAACTCTCAAGAATATTATAAACTACTGAATATCCAACACACTCACGTATTTTAGTATCTATTAAATATTCAGTTGCTCCAATGAATGCCTCAAACGCATCTTCTAACAAAGGCTTCTTACAACGACTTCTCTCTTCTTCTGAAGCTGTAATAAAATTCCAGAATCCCAAATTTTCTGCAATCGATGAAAAAGATTGTTTCGCACCATAGTTTATTCTTAAACGAGCAACAACTTTAACACCCTGTGAACACATTAATTTGGGAAATCTTCTATGCATATACCACACTATAAATTTATTTGCAGAAATGTCACCTAACTGTTCAAAAACTTCATAGTTGTCATTAATATCTGCAGTATCTGAAGTAAATGCTTTACTGTACACAGCTAAACTATCATCATCAACTAACATGTTGATATAATGCATTTTTAATTTAGCTTCTTTCAGCAAATTAAAAATTAGTTCCTTGAAATCAGATCCTCTAGATCCATAATAAATCACTTTTACTTCGTCTGAATTAGATGATCTTACTGACATTATTTATCTTTGTTACTTTTTATTTAGAAAAAAAAGATTTTTTTCAATTTTTTTATACTTTTAAAAATTGTATTAAATTTTAAAAGCTCAGTCTATAAAGACTTAGTTTCTAAATGCGAAACTACTTTTCCTCTAGAAAATTTTTACAAAGACCAGATGGTTATCATAACGATTGTACAAAATGTAAAGCAAAACTTCTTTCTAAAATTAAAAATAGTGTTTAAATATATTATTTTTATAATATATTTTATAATAATAAAAATGCCTACAAATAATCCTGGTGCATGTTCTAATTGTAATATTCAAAATTCAAACCCAAGTATAAATAATAATTCAACTAATCCTCAAACTCATGATTCAAATACGGTTATTATACAAAAAAGATATAATCCTGGTTTGTTACTTAATACAAATTTAAATACAAATTCAGCTGTAAGTTCAGTTCAAAATGTTGCCCAACAAACTAATTTCAACATTGGTTCGTCATCATCTCTACAAAAATCAAGAACGGCAAATCAAAATAACTCGTTGTTGAATACAAATTTAAGCACGAGTGATATAATTAGTGATGTTCAAGATGTTGCTCAACAATCAAGATTTGACACAGGTGCATTATCTCAACAAAAAAAAATGACCCAGACTGCCAATGAAAACACTTTAAATATTTTGAAAAATGTATTAGATGTCCAATCTGATATAGTCAATATTGATAAAACCTCTCAAAAACTCAGAAAAAACGCTAGACAATCATCCTCTAAAAGTTTAAATATATCTCCTACATCAAATGATACATCTAAAGTTGCTTTAAATAGCTTGAAATCAACTGGTAGAACTGAAAAAAAAACAACCGTCGAACAAAAACAAAAAAAGAAACAAGACAACAATCAAAAAAATAGAATTAGAAATAGAAAAGCCAAATCTGTTGGTACAGATCTCGCATCCTCTACATCATTTAAAGCAAAATTTGAAGTTCTTTTACAACAAAATATTGCTACTGAAAGCCCAAATATTGAATACAAAATACCATCAAAATTTGATGGTAGAAAAGTTTGGGCTGATTATATCTCGGATACAAGAAGTCAAGGAGTATGTGGATCCTGCTGGGCCTTTTCCAGTATATTCGTGTTAGCTACGAGATTGTCAATTTATTCTAAGGGGAAATACAATTATATTTTATCTCCCGCAAAAATGATATTCTGTGGTTTAGGTGCTTTTGAAAATAACGATGATAAATTTTTAGATAATATCAAGACAGACTTGGAAAACGGTTCATTTTATGATTTTAAAACTTCTGAAAAAAAGAGTAATACAGTTTATGGATGTTCTGGAGAAAATTTAATCAATGCCTGGCAATTTTTATTTAGATATGGTGTTCCAGAAAATGATTGCTTTCAATACGGTGATGAATCAAATAACGATGGTTCATATTTTGACTTAACCAATACGGAAGAACTTCCATTTTCTTGTTCAGATTTATCTTCTCTGTCATACGATACCTGTCCAACTACAAAAAAAAGAATGATTTCACATAGAGCTGGAGGATTTTATTTAGTCCCAGGAACTAAATCTTCTGACGAAACAAAACCTCAAGGCACTGAATATAATATAAGAAAAGAAATATATAAATGGGGTCCATGTACTTCTGGTATGATGGTATATCAAGATTTCATAGATTGGAATGGACTGGGAATCTATGAATACGATGGATTTTCACAAAAAGTTGGAGGTCATGCAATCGTATTAATGGGATGGGGGGAAGAAGAAAATGGAAAAAAATATTGGATAGTTAGAAATTCTTGGGGAATTGAATGGGGTGATAAAGGATATTTTAAAATTTTAAGAGGAACTAATCATTGTGAAATTGAAGAAAATGTAATCGTGGGATTTCCAAATATTCCATCCATTCGATTATTTTTAGATTATCCTCTTTTATACCAAAAGGAAGATTTTATAATTCAAAATCTATGGCAAATTCGCGATAATGGAATCAAAGAAACAACATTAGAACAATTAGCGTTAGGTAAATTAAATGAAATTGATATTTTAAAAAACAATTCTTATTCTTATTCTTCAGATTTTCCAAATTTTTACAAATTTATCGCAGGTAAAATTATAAAAGAAAAATATACAAAAAAAATATATAGGAATTATATTCATAATAATAAAACTTTTAAATTTACTCTACTTGTAATTTTATTTTTTATTTTATATTTTTTATAAATAAAGTGAAATGAAAAGAAGTAAAAAACGTAGTAAACGTAGTAAACTCGATGGAAGAAAAGGTGTAGAATCCAATGATTTTATGGTTGTATCATTAAAAGGATGTCCTTACTGTAATTCAGCAAAGGAAATAATCATAAATGATTCTAATTCAACAATAATAAATTTAGATTTAAATTCAAATGATACAGAACAAAAAAAATTTTGGAATAAATTTGTTAAAACACAATTTAAAAAAAAACATGACACATTTCCAAAAATTTTCAGAAAAGGTAAATTTATAGGTGGATATACTGAACTACAAGAAATAATTTAAGTATTTAAAGATTTAATTGAAAAAGAAAAAATGTCAAACGTTACAGTATACAAATTAAATAATATAAAACAATTAATTGATTTGAATAAGGATAAGAAAAATTTCGAATTAGATTTTCAAGTTGAATCATCGGATGGTAAACATTTTGATGCATTGGTTGTAACTCAAGAAATGTTAGATTCTGAAACTCCATTGGAATATCAGAAAGCTGAAGGTTTTATATCTGGTAAAATAGTTGCAGACAAGGATATATATCAAAATTATTTTTTATTGTTAAAATCAAGTGAACCAGTTGACTGTAGAGTAATATTAAATATAAAAGATATACTTCCAAATTTTCAACAACAGAACGTAAACGGTGATAATAATTTTCAACCGCAAAAAATTATAGAAAAAGAAAGAGATCATCCTATTTTAAAAAAAACTAAAAATAAACAAGTAAAAAAGTCATGGTTTACATTCAGAAATTTAATATTTGCAGGATTAATTTTATTAGGAGCAGGATTAATTTGGTACTTTTATTTTTATAAAAAAAAGACAGAAGATAAAGAATATTCTACTTCAGTTCAACAAGAAAGTTTAAATACAAATAATATTACAAATGAAATGAATGCTAAATTTGATAAAATGTCAGAAACATTATCTGACGGTTTAAATTCAAAACTTTCTAAAAATTTACTAACTATAAATGATAATATTAGTAATAAAATTTCTGAAATAGGTGAAGGAATTTCAGCAAAAGTTTCAGACGGTCTAAATAGTCGTGTAGATAATTTAAACAATAGAGTTGTTGATAATTTAAATAATCTTGTTCCAAAATTAACCGATGGTATAAATACAAAATTTGATAACATTAGTAGCAAAGTTGATAATCTTGCACCAAGAATTTCAGACGGTTTAAATAGTAAATTTGATAACATTAGTAACAAAGTTGATGGTATTGGACCGAAAATTTCAGACGGTATAAACACAAAATTTGACAACATCAGTAACAAAGTTGACGGTCTTGCACCAAAAATTTCTGACGGTTTAAACAGTAAATTTGATTCTTTAGCTCCAAAAATTACAGATGGTATAAGTAATAAAATTTCAGAATTAAAGGATGGATTAACCGACGGTTTATCAAATAAAATGTCTGAATTAAAAGAAGGAATCTCAGATAATATATCATCAAGATTTTCAGATAATATCGGCGAAATTAAAACTCAAATTGAAAAAATAAAAATTCAATCAAAAAATGACATTGGTAAAAACGATGCTATTCTAAAAAAAATCAAGGATTTTAAAATTCCAGATCAATGAGGGGTTGTGGGGGTATGGT
>Ga0214919_10003126_pt1 | contig 25349 bp, 35 predicted proteins | sample LL1503_MetaG_FD_177994 | JGI IMG/M metagenome (GOLD analysis project Ga0214919, IMG submission 177994) | Freshwater microbial communities from Lake Lanier, Atlanta, Georgia, United States - LL-1503 | ecosystem: Environmental > Aquatic > Freshwater > Lake | place: USA: Georgia | collected... | reverse complement strand
GGAATTCCTTGAAGATATTTCTTTTTAAATTCTTCTACAAACTGATCTGCGGTAAGATCTATATCACGAGTAGAAAACAGATTTCTTGTTTTATTAGTTTGCTTACCTGTTTCCTCCATCCATTCATAATATGCCTTAACAAAGGCAATAAAATTTGGGCCTTCTTCACGATAGAAAGCAGGAAATTGCTGTTCGATGAATGTTGAGATATATTCGGGTGTAGGTAACATTATACTTTCGTAACATCGTTCATTGTGATAGATATGTCTGTTGATTCTATAATCAAGAATTTGTTCTTAATTGAATAGATATCATTTCCTTTAGGAATTCCGTATATGTTAATATAGTTTCCTGTGTAGCTTTTTACTGTTGCTGTAAATAAAATATCACCTGTAAAGTAGTCAACAGTTCCTATGCTTCCTTGCAAAATAGTTCTAGTACTTACACCTGAAATAACTTGGTTAGTATATATATTTAATACACCTAGACCATCATCGCCAATATACGCAACATAATCTTGCTCATCAGTATGGGTGTATGTGAAAAAATCTGTTGATAGTGATTGCTCATGTCCTGCAGGAATAGAATAGAAAACTGTTTCATGGGCAAGTTCATTATCAAAACTATAAGATAGTGTTGATTTAATTCCGAGTTCTGGGTTCCATCTTCTAATAATATTAAGCTTTGTTTCATTGCTTGTAATAGCAGGATCTGAATTATCTATGTCAGAAATCATTTTTGAATATCTTAAATCAGAACCAAATTCTGTAAGATTTGTTAATCCATAATTAATTATTGCAGTTTCTGCTAGAGCCTTTAATTGTGCAGAACTTTTAGATGTTAATGAAGAATTATAATTTACAGTTGATGTAATATCAATATAGAAAAACTCCGGATCAATAACAATAGGTTCTGTTGTAAGATTTTTTAATTTTAAATAGTTAACAATATTAACCTTTAATGCATCAGAAATTAGTCCTACTGTTCCGTAAGGTTTAACTGAAATTGCTACTCTACCATATTGTGGAGGAATTAATTCTTCTCCACCGTAAGCATTAACTGCTTGTAACTGTGGGAACTTTGCTTTTGTTAATGCAATATAATCTTGTGCTGTAACTGATCTTCCTTGTGTTGGGAAGTAACGAGGTGCATTAAATTTAATAGAATCAATAGATTCTCTATCTGAACCTTCTGCAGATGCTTTTACTGTTGATACAGCAATGCCTGTATAAGAATTGTTATTAACATCTATGAATCCTGCACCTTTCTTGAATACGAAAGATCCGTTGCCTAGTTCGCCAATAGTATCTCTATATTGCACTTTAATAACATTACCATTAGTTAACTGTCTACCTGTAACATCATTGCCAAATGTGATTTGATATTTAGTGTCTGCATATCCCTGCATGAAGTAAACATTGGATGAACCGTCCAATCCAAACAATGATTCTGCCATCGTATATAGATAAGACGTTTGACTTGTTGCTGACTCATAGACATATACTGTCACAGAACGTGTATCAAGATTTTCTGATTGTAGAGTAAATGTATTTGTGTTTGCAGATACGTTAAAGTATTCTTCAACTACAGAACCTTCATAAATTGCAACATTTGCTGCAGCATATACACCATTTACAGGTCTAATAATGATATCATCCGGAACAGTGTAATAAATTGTTGTTCCATTTAACTGTGTAGAAAATGCATAGAATTTTGGAATGGTGATGTAGTCAGGAGTGCGAGTTCCAGGATCGACTGAAATATTGATATAAGCAACAGCAGATGTCTTTGAACGTGGAAGATAATTTAATTCTTTAGAATGTGATACAGCAGATTCTCTTAATTGAGTAGTATCCAAGAACATTTCTGATCCTACCATGTTTAGGTAGAATGAATTGAGATATGTATTATATGAAAGAACGTCAAGCAACACATTGAAGTTTGATGCTTCAAAGTTATAATCTGCAAACTTATCTTGTGACTTAAGATATGTAATCAAGTTAGACTTAATAGCAGTAAAGTCTAATTCTGTTGTTGATAAGAATCCTGTATTACTTGCCATTATTATCTTACTCTAGTTAGCATGGTCGTGAATGTAGTTGGATTAGGATTATTTATTGTTGAGAAGACCACAGTGATAGCATATGCATTCTGATCTTCACGAGGTGTCACGACTACCTGAATTAAATTAGCTCTTGGTTCAAAGTTCTCAATAGAGATCTCAACTTGTTTTTGAATGATGTAGGCAGTATTGTTTGTGATATTTTCAAACAGTGAAGCACGAATTCCGCCACCAAAATATGGAGCAAAAAAACGTTCGCCGGGATCTGTAAACAAGATATTCTTGATAGCGTTCTTAATTGAATCTGTATCTTCCAACACATAGAGATCTTTGCGAACCGGATGGGCGTCAAAGTTAATATAGAAATCTTTATATCTTGCAGATTGGCGTTGGGTTTGTATTGTCATAATAGTATTTATAATGACGTAGCGCAAACAGAAAGGTATTGAGGGTTATATCTTTGCACTTCATTGCCAACACTTGATGCTAGTTTCCATCCATCGTTATGAATAGATGTTGGGAAAGGACTTGTTGTATCATCAACAATAACAGATGCCATAGCAATCATAAACGGAATAGAATTATCTGATCGTCTTGCTTCCATAACAGAATTTGTTGGAACATTAAGAATATTGCATAGATTGTTTGTTTTTGTATTAATGATATCTGCAATAACACCTGATGTTGGAGCAATAGGTGAGCCAATAAGAATTCTTGAAACCATGTTAACCAATGATGTAGATCCGCCCATTGATGCATGGTTTTGCATACCAAAGGATGAGACACCCGCACCGGAAGGATTATTTGGGAAAGCACCAATTCTTTTACAGAACATCTGATCCATTGCACCATGAGCACCCGGCATCTCACCAAAGAATGCTTTACCTGCATATGATGGCGGTTGTAGTTGTGGGTTCTTATATAAGACTGATGGGGGTATGCGCTGTCCAAGTGTTAACTCAGAAATAATTCCTGAAGGTGATGTTCCCCCTAATTTTGCCATTTGCATCCCAGCAGCCAATCCAATGTTTCCAGGACTCTTAATTGCATTGACTAAACTTAAAATGCTATTTGCTGCAGATAGCAATGAAGCACCTTGAGTCGCAATCTTAATCATGTTTGTTGAGATGTCACCTTTCTTAACAGCAGATGTTGCAATATTTGAAATACCGGAAACGCTGTCTGTCAATCTTTGAATATCACGGATCGTTCTTGTCAATGACATAAGAGGACCCGCAATATTCATCATAGAAGAAACACCAGACATATTGATTGTAGATACTGTTGCGCTAAGATTTGTATTGATATTAGACATGTTACCAGAAATTGTTGGCAACTGACTCAACGCTGCTTGATATGCAATCTTACCTAGAGGTGTGTCTGGTAATGATGGTAGTGCAGGAAATAATGAAGTCAATCCTACAGTTGTAGCAATATCTGAGATAACATCTGTAATTTGATTTGTTATGATTCCCACTACAGGAAATTGTCCAAGTGCAGCATTAAGCAAATTGCCTCCAACCATTGTTGCAGAACTTGCAAGACCAGATATCGCCGCAGCATTTTGTGCCGCTGAATATGCACCGCCCAATGCATCTACATTTCCAGAAATCATTGCAAGATTCTGTAACGAACTGAAAGGACTAGATTGGTGATCCATTGCATAAATTGCATTGTATTTTTTACTGTATTGAAAATTGACTGAAGCAACACCGTTAGCAAGATATCCGACTTTATAAAGATTTTTTAATGTTAATATTGCTACTGGTTCTCTAACAAGGTTCGGATTTTCTAATTCTCTAATTCCAACAACACAAGCAATATGATAAAGATCTGTAGGATTATCTATTGTAATGAGAATATAAAGAAATTCTTCTAATACATCATACGGAACAATGCCTAGTGATGCAAATTGTCTTGCTTTAGCTTGTAATAGTTCTTTTTCAGGATCATACAAGAAATAATCATAATATTTTTGTCTTTGTCTTGACGATGTTGCTTTGATTGCTGCAACATTTCTTGCAAGTGATGTAATATTTGCAGCCATATTAACTGCCATATTGAACGCTTTATCTTCATTTGTCAATGACTGATCGCCAGCAAATCCTTTTTCTTGTAGATAACCCTTTTGCTTCAAGGCAACCATATCAGGACTTAATATAGTTTCAGAACCACCATTAGATGTTTCAGGTGGTGTTGTTTGTCCGCCAGAAAATGCATTAGTGAAATTGCTTTGTCTCTGTGCTTCAGAGTCAATTTCTTTTGGTTGTGGTATTCCTTGATCATCGAATGTCTGAACAAGATCAGGAGGTGCAGGTGTTCCCGGATTGTCTTGAATCTCGATATTAGAACTAGGTGCTTCTTCAATAACAGGAGCAATACCTGTTTCAGGATACTTAGTAAAGTCTAATGATTGATTATAAGCATCAATCTCTGCTTGATTAACGTTATTATCACCCATGTTATGCTAGCCCCATTTTCTTAAGACCTTGAACTGCGTATGCTAGATCTAATCCATCTTTTCTTGTGTTACATTTTGGATCTTGACATGTCCAAATTGTTCTTGCACCAGATTGTCCTTCGGGTGCTGCTTCAATATGCATATGAACAGTTCCTGCATGATTTGCTTCTAAGAATAATCTATCGAAAGCAACATTTTCTTGAACCCATTTAGCACATTCTGCTGTCTCTGCAAAATTACGAGATGCTGATGCAATATCAACTGCTTTGCCTGAATAATGTCTTGAACCGCCAGAACCAATACGAAGATAATCCGTGATCTTCATCTTGCCACCCCATTGTCTTAAAATAGGATCAAGTACATTATATGAAAGATGAGCAGCATTCTTTAAAATTTCTGCTCTTGACAATCCGTTGTTTGTTGCACCACATCTCATTAATCCAGGCAACATACCAACAGTTACAACACGAGATAGTTTGTCATTAGCATTTTGAACTGATGCAGGAAGAGGTGACGGATTCTTTTCACCTTTTTGATTATTGTTTGATCCTTCATAATCCTTGTTTGAAGAATCAGGAATTGCTCCTGCTGACTCACCCATCTTTGTTGGTGAACCTGCGCCCTGGTTTGGTTGTGCTCTTGCTTTTGCACGTGGGTTTGGTGTGCCGCCTTCGTTCTCATAACGAGACATTTCTTCAGCGTTCATTTTCTTTGCATTAAGCGGGAAATCAGGTGCTTCTACTTCTGTTGTCATAGTGTTTAAGATTGTATTTGCATCTGGGAATTCAGCAGCCTTTGGTGACATAATAGTTGGTGTTGCACGAGGATCGGTGATCTCAACCGTTGTTGGTCCTGCAGGTGATGCAGCACTATTTGGACTATCAGCATTTACTGTAGTTGTTTGACCTGCCAATACACGCCAATTTGGTGTTGATGCATGAATATTGGTTGATCCATCTAAGTGAATTGATGGAGCAACTTGACGATTTACTTGAGTCGCATTGACTGTTGTATATTTACCTTTAATATCAAAGTTTTCCGTAGCATTAAGAGAAACGTTTGCAGAGTATATTTGCAAATCAGTTGTGCCTGACAAAAACATCTGTGCTGCTCTTAGGTCAATCTGACCTGATACGTCAAAATGTAAATCGCCAGGAGAACTAATGATAGCATTACCTTTTGTTCTAAAGGCAATGTTTTGATTTGACTCAAGTGTTGTATCTTCTTTAGAAACTGTATAGATTGATTTCTGTGAAGAAAGGTGTAAATCATCTTTTGCTAATAAATTTAAACTACCTGTGTCAACTTCAAATGCAGATGCTTCTTTTGCTTGAATGTCAATTGCACGCTGTGAGTTTAATTTCATATCATCATTAGCACGAACTTCAAATGTCTTACCTGTGTCAAAGCGTGTCTGACCTACAACCTGTGTTCTCAAATCACCAGCAATCGTTGTTCTTTTGATGCCACCAATTGTCTCAACAACATCTTTAGTTGCTTCAAAGTTTAATGTGCCGTCAGACGAAAATGTTGTTGCACCATCAACATTGAGAACATAGTCGCCGCCAACGTCCATATATAAATGTCCGCCAACATTGAATTCAAGATTACCCTCTGTTTCAACAGTAATGCCTGAGCTTCCTTTAATAACAACACGCTGTCCTGCAGCAATGACGCCATCACCTTGAGCGGCATTTAATCCGAATCCTTTAAGTCCTGCTGGCATCAAGAAGATAGCACCATCGGCATCGATCATAATTGCCGAACCTGTATGATGCACTATTTCGATTGATTCTGAACCTGCAGATCCGTTAATATGAATCTTGTTTCCTGTTGGTGTAGAAAACCCGTGTGAATCTTCTGCACCAGATGCTAATCCTGAACCTGTTCCTGTTCCGGCAAAAGGTCCTGAGAATGTCTTTTGAACATCTGATTGATGAACCGCACCTTCTTTGACAGACACAGCAAATGTAGGAATACGAGGAGTAGCATGTTGAATCTCAGTCCCACCCGGACCTAATCCGTTAGCTTCAGGATTCGTTATTGCTTTTGATTCTTTATTATTTAAATTAAAATCGCCTAGTGACATTTATTTTTATCCACAATAGTTTGAGTAAGTATTGGTTACTAAAAAGTCAAGTATTTCATTATCACCTGCAGATAACTGTGCCTTTACTGTTACTTGTGATAGTTCTCTTAAAATTTCATATATTGAAATTTTCTGTCTCTGAGTGATGTAAAAACTGTAAGGTCTATATTCTTTTTCATTTACAAATGTATCTATGCCGCCAACAATAGTGATTGCTGCAGATTCACCTGATGATGCAGAAACTTCATATATTGCTCCATCAATATCAATTACATAGTTTCCGCCCAGTCCTTGAATATTAACTTTCGTTCCTCGAGGATCGCCAGAAGTTTTAAAATAAAGATTTTTTGCTTGTGCGACTTTACCTGGACCTACTTTATCCATTATCTAGCCTCATATTTTAGTTTAGACATACAATCCATTGTGCCTTTAAGGCGCTTATTATATTCAGGATGTGAGCGATCTGCTGCCCATACATTACCTTGCTTTTTCCATACGCCGCCAGGACGCTCAAAAGCAATCATTGCATCTGTAGCGTCTGATGGATTTGCTGCTGCTAATAGTTTATTAAAAGCACGGTTTTCAGGACCTTTCAATTCATCATAAAGATACGCTAACTGTTGTTCTAATGTGCAGTTCATTGGCTTTGTGTTTTTATCTTCTTGAGAACTTGCTTCGCCATATAATCTTTCTAATTTCCATAGACGTTCTCTGTTCCATTGACAGATACCTTTTGATGGCCATTTGTTAGAATCCATTACTGCTGCTCTAGGATTGCATCCAGATTCTGCTAAAAGTGCTGCACACAAGGCGCTTGTTTGAATATGAATACTGCCGCCTGATTTACCTGACTGTTGAATTCTTTCATACAAGAAGTTATATGCTTTTTGAACATTAGATCCGCCTTTAAGATCGGTCGGCGATGCTGTTGCAGCAGGACTATCATTAGAATTTGTTGTGGGTGTTGCTGTTTCTGTTGCAGAACCATCTGCACCAGGAGTTGTTGTGCTAGACGGTGCAGATGATGAGTTATCTCCTGCGCCAGAGCCACCCTTTAAAACGCCAGTAACAACTGGTTGCTGACAATCATCTCCGTCTGCAAAATACCCAACAACCCATTTGCCAGGAGCAAGTGCATGACCCCCACCTGAACTATTTGTTGGGTATACAACAAGTGCTAATGGCAAATCACCATCAGAAACATCTGTTGTATCATCCATCTTATGGATACCAAAGATACGAACCTTTACTCGGTCATTGTCCGCAATTTCTTTTACGATGCCTGTAAACCAGCGATACTTTTGAGATCCGTATAGATCATCTACTATCATTATCTAGGTCCCATTGGGTTAGTCGTAGATACCTGAGGATCATTTGATGAGAAAGTATAATCATGTTTTAATGCGAGATCTCTTGTGAAGGAATCACGGTTGATTCTAACATATGATGCACTAAGACCGCCCTGTTTCATAATAGTTTTAATTTCAGATACGATATAAAATCCGGAAAGATATTTATCTGCATCATTTAGGTTAAACCCATGAAATTCTGGCAACTCAACAAAGATCATATCACCAACACGCATGAGCAAGTTAGTATTGATTGCAATAGAAAGATCTACTTGTTGAAATGCAATGAATGACATAGCAGAACGACCAAACTTGTCTCTAAAGCTTGGTTGATTCTCATCATCATAGTTATTAATTATATATCTAATACGAGCGGACGTTTCAGGTTCTTTATACTCATCTTTTACATTTTCAATATACTCTGCAGTATTATAACCTTTGCCTGGATTGATTGTGTTGAATTCATAATCTTTATATTTTAATTCTTTTCTTGTGATCTTATAGTCATTCTTAAGCATGTTGACTTCGACTAGTTCATTCTCAAAGTAACCGCCAATGATCTTTTCAAGCGCTGAATATCTTTTGTTTATCTTCATATCATTGATGATACGAGAATCAGAAAACCCTCTAGATTCTAATTGTTGAAGTGCTTTAGGATTATTTTTAATTAATGAAACATCACCAACATAGATATACTTTTCTTTTGCTGCTGCAAGCAATGCAGTAGTGTCTTCTAAATCTCTAAAGGTAATCTTTTGTAATGCTTTGAATGTATAGTTATCTATTGTCTCATAAAACATATGAGTGTAATATTTTTCAGGATTGCTTGATACTGCATATTTACAAAACCAAGCGATTGCATCAAACGGTTTGATATTAGGCACAACTAACTTACGAACCTTGTCTGTGTCTTTGAAAATCTTTAGTTCTTTTGGTTTTGGTGTAGTTCTATTTTTGACAATATAATCTTTATATACATTCTCAATCATCTTTTCAATATCTTCATAGTATGCATGAGATACACGAGTCTTTGCATTGATGAAAGCATCATAAGATGCAAGTTCTACGATATAGGACATTGTGCGTCCATCTTTATCAATAGAAATTTCTTTTATACTACTAATGATAAATGTAAGTGTTCTATTAAATTGTTTTTGACCGGTACCTGCAGTTTCTTCACCATCTTGAACTAATTCAACTTCTACAATTTCTTCACCCGACCAAGGATAATTATCCATCAACCCAATACCATCAATGATAGCCATATCAGCTTTCATAATAGGTGAAAAGATAGATTGGTGTAAAGTAAATTCTGCAACCTGTGGCATGATAGACATCTTGTCTGTGCCATTGAACTTGGTTATAGCAACCTGTTCTAATTTTGCATTAAATGGATTATTAGAATTGTTCATTATTGAAAATTTTCTTTAATTCTCTTTTTAACTGCGGCACATATGCTTTGTTTAATACTTTAATAGAACGCTTTGCATCATTTAATTCAGTCTCATAATCATAAACATAGACAGGTGTCCATCCAGAAGTATCATCAATTAGTGAATGGGTGGTTGTAGACATAAACCACGATTTCCTATCAATATCTTCTTGTGCTTCGTTTGTTATTCCTGTATACTTATAGTGACTGATTTGACTTTGCAGTTCATATAATGATTTGCCATATTTCTTTACCATATGACGATTAAAATCTTCTGGGAACAAAGGCCAATCATAGAAAGGATCTGTGATATTGTTTGCAAAGTATATGATCCAATCTAATTGCTCATCGCCATATTCATTAAATGCAATCATATCTGGTCGCTCATAATCCTTAATGATATAAGGATAGAATACGTCCATCTTGCTTAAGATAGAAGGTAGCAACGATGCTTTTGCAATGATGTTTCTTGCATCTTTGGTTGCGTAGTTTATAGTTTTAAAATTATAAAAGAATGCCATTAGTTTTGTCTCGCATCCATTCTCTGTGATTCTGAACCCATAGGACCAGCACCAAAATCTGCTGGGAAATCTTCTGCAGTTTTGATTTGAAATTCTTTGACTGTCATTGACATCTCAATGATTGACGGATATCCGTTTCTGTAGTAAACATGTCCTGAAGGTGTAGGATTTACTTCTAAACTTTGACAGAAACTCATACCCAATGTAATGATGCCTTCTTTATCATTATTAAATTCGATAGTAAATAGGTTTGGATAATCAAGAGCAAACCCACCTAATGTAAGATTTGGATGCATTGCACGCTTGATTGTATTAATGATTGTATTTAACTTTTGTGATTGTGCTTGTGAGCGAGGAGAAAATCTCCAGTTAAATGTAAAATTTCTTAGATCAACACCATTGAATAATAATGCAGTATGAGGATTTCTTGCAAGACCTAAATTTGCTAGAGAGTTATTTTGTGCTTGTTGTGCGGCACTAGTACCTAATAAACCTGCAGCTGTTGTTCCTTTGTTACTTTTTAATAGTCCCATAACAACAGCCATATCTGCAATTGCAGGAGCAGCAGCAACAGCACCTAAACCTAAAGCAGCAGCAATTCCTCCAGCGGTACTACTAGCACCTAAACGCTCTGTTAATGTATCAGTTAATTGACCCATACTTTCACCAGAACGACCACCTGTAAGATTTCCAATTTCGCCAAGATCTGTTGCGCCAATCTGCATACTGTAATGATCATTAGGCATTGCTATAGGTAAAGGTAAAGTCAAATATGTAATAGGAACTTTCAAAAGAGGTGCATTAGGTCTAGGACGCTGATACTTATAGATGTTAATACGAGTATTAACTCCTGTATCATCTTCTAAATAATTAATTTGTGATGGTACTGCGCCTAGAGCCATTGTTGTTTCCTGATAAATATTTTATATATCTATTTATGGTGAATCTCACATGGCATACAGAGGTCCTTTTAGGCCAAAAAATCCACAAAAATATAATGGTGATCCTACAAAGATTATTTATAGAAGTTTGTGGGAACTTAGGTTAATGCGCTACTTTGATTCTCGAGATGAGATCATTGAATGGTCGTCTGAGGAAGTCGTCATTCCTTATCGCTCACCAAAGGATAGAAAGATCCATCGATACTTCCCAGATTTTGTTATCAAGACAAGAGGTGCGGATGGCAATATAAATACTATAATGATTGAGGTTAAACCTTTAGTGCAAACAAAGGAACCTGTGAATAATCCAAAGCATCCAAGAAGATACCTGAAAGAAGTTATGACCTACGGAATCAACATTGCCAAATGGAAAGCAGCACAAGAGTTTTGTGCAGATCGCAAATGGCAGTTTAAAATTATGACAGAAAAAGAGATAGGCGTATAAATGCCGTTATTTACAGATCTAGTAAGTCAAGGTCGCACAGGAATGATGAGACCTGGTTTCGTTGATTCTCGTGATTGGTATCGAGAAAAAGCAGCTGCTGTCAGATCAATCAATACAGTATCCTTGATTAACAAGCATCCAGATCAGCAGAGATCTGCAATCTTGCCTGGGTTTATGTATATGTTTGGGTATGATGCAAAGCACAAAGACACATTGCCATACTATGATCGCTTCCCATTAATCTTTCCTTTTCAAGTAACTGCTGATCACTTCATGGGAATCAACTTGCACTATCTACCATTGCAATATAGAGCACGTCTAATGGATGCTTTGTATTCAATAACAACTAACAAAAAGTTTGACGAGAAAACACGCTTAAGAATTTCTTATGATCTATTAAACTCATCTGCAAAGTATCGTTACTTTGAACCATGCGTCAAGAAATATCTTAAGTCACAACTAAAGACACGTTTTCTTCTTGTTCCTTCTGCTGAATGGGACATTGCATTATTCTTACCATTAGAAAGATTTACAGTCAACAAGAATAAGGTGTTCAAAGATTCAATGAACATCATAGCAGGAAGATAACAATGGCATTTGATACACAGGAAATCTTAAGCGCAATAGATAAGTATAAAGGGTTTCATAAGCCCTCACACTTCCTTGTGCGTATTACGCCACCAGGATTCATGGGTGCCGCATCTGCTGAATATAATAAAGACATTGAATTTCTTTGTGATGCAACAACACTTCCTGGCATGCATCTTGATTCTGTTCAAGTTCGTCCTTTAGGTTATGGGAATCCAGAATCTCGTCCGACTGATTATATCCCTAGTCAAATTCGTCTTGATTTCTTTGTAGATAATCAAGGAAAAATTCTTGAATACTTTCAAAAATGGATGGGTAACATTGTTAATTTCTCACGTGACATCCGCAAGTCATCTGACGGAACAAAGTTAAACTATTATGAATTTGCATATCCAAAAGATTATGAAGGACAAGTGCAGATTTATGTTTATGATTCTCGTGGAAATAAATTTACTGTATATACACTAGATCATGCATGGCCTTCGACATTAGGTGATTTAACCCTTGCTTGGGAAATGAATGACCAGGTTAGTAAACTGTCAGTGACCTTTGCATATAACCTGTGGCACTCAGACGCATTGCCATATAATTCACCAGAGATTCCAAAAGGATTAAATTTCCCATCATTGAGAAATAACCTGCCAGCACAAGCGCTAGATCAATCACCTTCACCTTTCCAAATACAACTTGAAGCGCAGAGAAGAGCTGCTGCTGAAGACGCTAAAGTAAAATAATATTATTATATAACATGGAGTCTATGAAATGGCACTACCCAAAATAACACATCCTGTGTTTAAGATCACTATCCCTTCTACAAAGAAAACATACGGGTTTAGACCTTATACTGTTAAAGAAGAAAAACTTCTTTTATTCTTGAAGGATAATGATAATATTTCAGAAGTTCTTGATACGATTAAACAGATCATCAATAACTGTTGTGTAGAAGAAATTGATATATCAAAACTATCATTGTTTGATATTGAATATATGTTTATCAAATTGAGATCTCAATCTGTAGGTTCTGTTATTGAGTTGGTATATAGAAAAGGCGAGCAGAAAACAGAATTTGTTGTTGATTTAAGCCAGGTAGAAGTTAAATTTCATCCTGAACATGAAACAAAATTTATCATCTATGACAACATCGGCGTTGCTATGAGTTATCCAACATTTGAGTCAATGCTTAGATTAGAACAAGCACAAACAGATAACATAGACGATGCAATCTTTGATATGTTTGTTGATTGCATTGATAATGTCTTTGATGATAATAAGGTGTATACTGAATTCACTAAAGAAGAAATGTCTGAGTTTATTCTTTCACTGCCAAGAGAATGTATTGATAAGATCAAGAAATTCCTTGACACGATGCCAGTCCTAGAACACAAGCAAACAATCAAATACAAGGACGGGTCGACTGAAGAAGTTGTGCTGCGTGGGTTAAAAGATTTTTTTATCTTCTGATCGGGTATTCTGATATTCCGATCTATTATAAAACTATCTTTTCTTTAATTCATCATCATAAATATTCATTAACTGAAGTAGAGAATATGTATCCTTTTGAGCGAGATATCTATGTTGATATGATTATCCAGCATATCGAAGAATTAAAGGCAAAGCATAATGGCTAAAGACCAATCAGATGTTCTTAAAGAACTCATCAAACAAGCTAAAGACCCAAAAGTCGTTGAGCAAGCAAAGCATGCTTTAGCAGAAATGTCTCAACGAAAGGCAGAAATTTCTGCACAAATTGGGGGTTCATTAGGAGCAGCTGAAAAATTAAAGGAAGGTGCATCTTCTGTAAAAGATGATAAAGTAGCTGTAGACATTAAAGATCTTTTAAAAGAGACAAAAGATCAATCAGTGAGCCTTAAGAGTCTAGTTAAACTAAATCAAAAATCAATTGAAGATAATTCTGAACTATTTGGTCGTCTTGAAAAAACGATGAGTTCTTTGCTTGATAGCATACAGGAACAAGGTAGAGATAGATCGACAAATCAACCGCCAAATGCTTCAGGATTTTCTAGATCAGTTAATGAAAAATCCCCAGGAAATAATCCTCCTAGCAATAATCCTGGATTTCAAATGCCAGACCTTGGGGGGTTTAGAAGAAATATAGGAAACGGCGCTGCAGGAAATGCAGGTAGAAGTTTAGGTTCTCGTTTGTTAGGTGGGTTGACTAGCGCTCCTGCATTAGGTGCGATGGCTTATGGAGCACTAGGTTATGGTGTACTAAATGGCATTGAAGAAACAGGTAAAACACCTGAAGGTGCTAAACAAACTACTCAAAATATAATGGGCGGATTAGATCCGTCAGGCATGAATACAAAGATCGGTCAAGTGGACATGACTGATGAAGAACGTGCTATAGAAAAAAAGAAACAAGAAAAAGAAAAAGAACAATTGAAAGATGCGCCTTGGTATACAAGATTATATGGAATTGGTGCGGCAGAACATATCAAAAATAAAGATACTATTGAACAGCGTGACAAAGCTCTTGAAGAAGGTATCGGGCGTGATCCTCGTGCAACTGTAGATCCAACAGAAACACCTGATGCTAATTATCAAAGAATATTAAAAGAAAAAGAAAAAGAAGATCAGGACAAGGCTGCAAAAGAAGCAAGAAAACCAAACATGGGCAATGTTGCTCCGGGTGTCACACCTGACATTGATATGGGTTTCCAAATTACAGGTAGAAAGGAATTTGATCCTGCTCTTGTAAATAAAGAAGCACAAACACCTGGCGTTACTCCTGATATCACTGGTGTAATGATGCCTGCTAAAGAAACAGGTAGAGGATTATTCAGTGATATCGGTGATAAAATAAAAGGTGTTGCTAATGAGGTTCAAGATGCCTATCATAGAGGCAACAGAGGGACACTTGAGGGTCAAAATTTATACAAGAAGTCATTAGAAGAATGGCGTCAGATGGGCGGCGAAGATTCTGATACTGAAGGCTTTATGGATTATTATGATCAAAAGCAAAAAGAAGCGTATAAAACAGGAGCAACGACTTCTGGAACAGAGATGATTACGGCTTCTAGAAATTATGAAAAGAACGTAACTCAAGAAGGCGGAAAAACATCATCAACTGATACTATGAGATCGGGTGTTGCTTTAGAAAAATCATTATTTGGTAGCACTGCACTTGGTTCGTTGGTTGCTGAAAAAGGATTGGAAACAGGAAGTTTCTTGGGCACTGGATCTGATTACCAAACTACACAAGATGAAAGCGGCAAAGAAGCATCCAAAAGCAAAATGACTGAGCTTTATGGTAAAAGAATATCAGGTGGGTTGCTCGGCGCAGACAAGCATGAGATACTTGAGATTAATGGTGCAGATGTTATTACAACCGATGTTACTAAAGCAGTATACCACGATATTCGAGAACTTGTGAAAGACGGTAAGATAGATGAAGCATCAAAGAAACTACAAGAATTCAAAAGGTTCATGCAAGAAAGCAATGCAAATGTAGGTGTCACAGCAATGGGTGATACTGGTAGCATGGATGGTGCTATAGGCAAAGCAGAAGCAACAGTAGCACCTGCTACAGAAGAAAAGAAATTTGATATTGGCACAATTACATCAAAGCAACTTGAAGGTGAGAATCAAGATTATACCAAAGACATTGCACCTGACGATACGCAGACAAATGCTGTTATATCTAAACTTGCAGAGATGTTTAATATGAAAAGCGCTGAAAAAGCAGCAAGCGATGAAGGTAATAAAGCGCCAATCATTGTAAATAACCAAGGCGGCGATACAATCAATAATGTAACGAATAACACCGCCGGTGGTTCTTCCGGCGGTGCTGGTAGTCCTTCTAGAATGCCAGGTCCATGGGATGCATTGACACTAGGTAGATCGTGGGAAGCTTATCCTTAATCTTTTGCAAGATTCTTGAAGAATGAAAGATCCTCATCTTCATCATCAAACGCAGATGCTGCTGTTGCCGCAACAGGCGCTGCTGCTGCTTTGAACACAGGCGCAGATGCTGCCTCTGGTTCATTCATTGGCGAGTAAGGAGTGTTTTCAGAAACACCAATCGCCTTTTCGAGACGACGCTTCAACTCATCATATGTCTTGAAGTGCTTCTTATCAAGCAACTCCTGCAATGAATATTCAGAATCCCAAATCTTCTTCAATACTTCATCATCATTTGATACGGGTGAAACAGTATCAAATTCTGACTTGTCATAGTTACGATATCCTTCGACCTGACGAATCTTCAACTTGAAGTTTGCACCTTCCCACAGATCAAATGGGTTCTTTGCTGTCTCGTCAGAGAATTCAGGATTCATTGCCTCATTCAACTTGTCAAAGATTTTCTTGCCATACTTGAACAGGAATACTTTGCCTTCGTTTTCTGGACGAGTAGGATCCTTAACTACAAGAATGTTTGAGAAGTATGAAAGACGACGCTTTTGCTTGCGAACCAAATCTTTGTTTGATTCCATGCCTGTTGCCCACAACTTTGAGTTGTATTCAGAAACAGGATCAGGTTGACCAAATGTAGTCAACGACTTCTCAATATACCAACCACCTGGGCCTTGAAAACCATGATCCCAGATACGGACAAAAGGAACATCTTCACCAGAAGGCGCAGGAAGGAAGCGAATAACAGCATAACCATTACCTGCTTTGTCTACGTCTGGTTTCCAAAAGTTATCTTCTGAATCCGCTTGATTGTTTGTTGATTGATTGAGTTTCGAAAGTTCCGCATTAAGTTTGTCGAATGATGACTTGCGGGTTTCTTTGAGTGCTTCGAATGAATTAGTCATAGTTTAGTTCTCCATGTTGTATAACGATGTATGATTATGTTTGTATATTAGTATAAACGATGTATTATGTCAACTAGAATCGACATATACTTATTTATTTAAATAGGTAACCTGGCAGATCCACGTTTAACCATCTTTAAATTCTCTGCTTCAAGTTGAACTTTGTGCTTGATCACTTGATTTTGTTTGATGATTGTAGCAACTGTTTCAACTTCGAGGTTGTTTCTCTCGCAGTACAAAACAATTGCTTCAATATATTCAATATTCTTTTCTTTCACTATCGTCTCGATTTCCATTATAAACTCTACGGACGATTTTACATTATTAATTTTCATTTGTATTCACTTATTCCATATTATACAGTTTCAATAGTTCTAACAGAAGTTATACCTTCTACCACAGTAGTATTTACATAATTTTCTAAATCTGCATTATTTCCCGATGAAATAACTTCAAAGTATTTTTCTTTATTTGTCCATAAGACAGTTTTAGTCATAATTAAATTGTCATCGCTTAAGGTGGCTAAGACAGTATAATCTATATTTAATCTTGAAGGAAACAAATTATTTGCGCTAGGAGTATAATTTTCTCCAGGCCAAGCAATACTGGTATTAGCACGAGTTGTAATTGTTGTTATTTTAACAGGCATTAAAATCTCCATAAGTAAGGGGACAAGTTTCCTCATCCCCTATTTATAGATTTACTTCTTATCAATAAATGATTTGAGATCTTCTGCTAAGAAAACAATATCCTCTTTAAGCGGATACTTCAATTCTTTGATTGCTGCTTCTCGCCATTCAGCATTTTGAATTTCACGAGCTTGCTCCAACTTCGCATAATATTCTGCTTGAAGTTGATTTTGTGCCATATTTAGCAATTCCATACGGATTTCGAAAGGTGTTTTTGTCATAATAGTTTTCCTTATAAGTGTTTGTGTTTGTTGTGTGTGGGAGGATTCTGTTTCCAAGCTCCTCCCGGGGCTCATGCTTACGCCGCTAGGCGGTAAGCGATAGGTGCATTATCGTTTGCATCTAATACGTTTGCTTCTGTCTCGATCTTGTTTTTATTACACCAGTCGATCCTATTTCGCCCCCATCAAAGATACACCGTCCTTACGACGCCCCAAATTAATTGGCTCCAGTAGTTAAGAACGACTCAGCGGTCTTATCCGGTGTATCCATGGTGGAGGCGCCGGGTACTGCCCCCGGGTCCTCAGTGTCTATTCTACTAGATGTCATCAACATCAGCATATTATTTATACGATATTTGTTCTTAAATGTCAACTTGTTTTTGTTTCAAATACTTGTTTATTTGATATCTTTTAAAACTTGCATCAAAATCATCTGCATAGAATAGATTTTTTATTTCTATATCTCTACCCAAATACTTATCTTTAGTATGTAGTTCAGGATTAGTATCATTCCATTCTTGTCTATGAATTTTATTTAAAATAACAAATCCTTTATTATAAATCCTTAAGTTTTCTTCATAACAATATTTTTTAGCAAGCCACATCGTTTCTTTAGAATTGCAAAGATCATCAACAAGCAACACAGGAAGATTCGGATCAACAATGCCTTCCATTCTATTTAGCAAACCATATGTTTTCTTTTCTTTTCTGATACTAAAAGAATTTACATCCAAATCAAATGCTCTTGCAGACATAGTTAATCCAACAATAAGTGGCGTAGAACCTGTTTCTAATCCTGATATCTGAAAAGGTTCTTTTGTATATTCTTCATAGAACATGTCCCAAAAAAGCATACCAACATAGTTTAAAAATTTTGCATTGAATAGTCCCCGTCTCATATAGTATTGAGATCCATATTCATCACCCTCTTTCCTGCCGGGTAGAAGTTTTTCTTTTGCAGGATTAATTCTTACGAGACATTTCTCATTGATATATTCTCGTAACCAATTCATCATATATTGTTTAGCATCATCCTGTAAAATCATATTTCATACTTCTCTTTATAACGTTTTCTTGTTTCTAATAACTGTGGGACATAAGCATCACGTTTCTGAATGAATACTTGAGGATACATCTCATCATCAACACCAATTATGATTACTGTCTGTGAAATAGGTGTTCCTGTTCTTTCCTCATACATGATTGCATAAGCAGATGCTTGCATTAAGTATCCTTTGATATAATCGACTTCTTTTAACTTTGTCGATGTCTTGAAGTCGATGACTGATAGTTTGCCATCATATTCTGCAATCAAGTCAACTGTTCCTGCAAGTTCTAAGTAATCAGAATATAGTCTTTCTTCTTGCATGTGAATATTATCAACATGCTCATCTAAGACACGTTTAATCTGATTGAACATCTCGAGGTCTTGATAAACATAATCCTTTTTGATAAGAGGAATATTGTCTACATAATGCTCACACATCTCATGGATGCGGGTGCCTCGACTCGTTGCTTTCTTTGAGATACGATTTACTTCTTCATCGCCAACACGCTTTCGCCAAGCAGCAATTGATACTTTCGACTCATCACCAATAACTGTTGTGATTGAAGGATAGATAACACCGGAAGGGGTTTTATATGTCCTTCCGGTGTCTGAATTGATCTGTTCTAATTCTTCAAAAATAAATTTGTTAGAGAGGTGCGTGAACAGCTTGGGTTGCGGGATAGCCGCCATAGGATCCATAAGATATATTCACTTTTTCATGTTGTTTGTTTTCAAGGATAGTTTTCTTAATAATAAAATCTTTAACAAGACCCGATCTAACGATGTCTTCAATCTGAAACTCGATACATGAGAAATATTTTGTCATGTTGTGCAAGATTTCCATGAAACTAAAGATACCTGACTTCTCGTCGCTATACTTTAGATCTGTCTGTCTATAGTCACCACAGAAGATGATTCTTGAGTTGTTTCCTGTTCTTGTGATGATAGTTGATAGTTCTTGGAATGTCATGTTCTGACACTCATCAATAATAACAATACTGTTATCAATTGTCAACCCCCTAAGGAAAGAAGATGTCTGAAAATCAATCAGTCCTTTGCTTTTGAGAACTTCATAGGCATCTCCACGACCATAGAGCTCGGCGCAGATCGCTTGATATGGGAGCTCATAAATCTTTGATTTTTCCTTAATCGATCCTGGTAAGAATCCCATGTCTCGAGATGGGACGACTGATCGGATGATAGTGATGTTGCGATACGATTTAAAATTTTCAATCTCTGATAGTGCGAGAAAGAGAGAGATGTATGATTTACCTGTGCCTGGTAGTCCGTGGATGAGTAAGTTTTTTCCATTACTAAAATCTCTAAAAACGAGTTCTTGGTTACGAGTAATTGGTTCAATGTCTTTTAGGATAAATGTTATAGGTTTCTTCTGTTGTTGATCCTCATTGCGCTTCTTTTGTTTTTGTTGTCTTTTTTCTGAGCGTGAGATTCGTTCCATTTAATATCCTTGTTATGAATTTACCAGGTATTAATAGTATTCCTTCTTGCACTTGCTTTCTTCACTCTCTTTAGCACATCACGAAAGCCCGCATCAGGTTTTCTCAAACTGAGACGAGTTGGGTCTGCAATTGCAGGAGCTGTTACTACTTGTTCGAGGTGAGGGTTGATTGTAATAAAGTTATCAAGATCTGCTATAGGCATAGAGATAATAACCTCTTCCTTTAGTTTCTTGTTGTAGAAAGTATAATTAGGCATTTACTGTAATGCCTTTCATTTCCCAATACTTTTTAATGTCATTAGGATTCTTTGCACTAAGCCCCATTGATTGCATCTCTTGTTCTACAAGATCGAGCATTGTTGGCTTATCATGCTTTGGACTAAAATATTCATCAAGCATAGGTGTCAAAGGCTTATCCCAAAGCTGTTGTTGATTAGTCATTTTTAATCCTTATATATCAGATATGTTCCAAGAAAATATTTGTCATTGTTTAAGCATGTTTCTCCTGCGTGAAGCCAAGGCCAAAGAGGAGGAAATATAAGAAGTTTACCTTTTTTAGCTTTGACTTTCTTTCCTGTTAAATTAAAAGATAAATCTCCACCTTCAAAGTCATCATTTAAATTTATACTAAATGATAGAATTCTCTGTGAATTAGCTTTACTCCCAACATCTACATGTGTTGCATGTTGACCAATATTAGGAGCATATTTTTTTATCCGAATTGATTCATATGCATTTGATTGAGGTATTTGTTCTGGTCGAATTCCCGTATCTAACTTATATACATCTAATTGATATTGTAATCTTTGATATATAAATGAAACCTCATCTTTAAATTCTGAGTGAAAATTTATATCAATCCTATTACATGTGCAAGAAACACAATGACCTTTACACCCAGAATTTTTCCTTACTTCTTCAAAATTATTATCTAAAACATAATTGAATTTATTTACTAAAGAATCACAGAAATTGCTTGTTAAGAAATTGTCATATTCTCTTGTATAATAATCTAACGATATCACTCGTTGTTTCCTCTTAATTTCATAATTGCACGATCTACTGCTTTTGGTTCATGCTCACGAAGTGCTTCGATTGCATCATGGATACCTTCACGATATCCAACCCAGTTATAGAAAAAACTTACAGCTGCAACTAATGCTGTATAACAAACTGTGAACCAAACTTCGTCAGACATTTTAAATTTCCTCGTATTCGATTAAGGCATTTACATTTTTAGTTTTAAGCGCATTTTCATAGTTTCGATATCGCTTGTGGTTTTGGTCACGTTTAATATCTTTGATAGTCACATTTTCTTCATCCACATAGAAATTATTAAAAGATTTCTTTTTACTCTTAACATCAAACTTGTGATATTTTGTAACTTTAGTCATGTAGGAAACATCTCCGGAAACGCTGCGATAACAACATCTTTAGTTAACCCAGGATATGGGCTTTTCTTATCCTTCATCGCTAGAAGAAGGTCTGCATCCTCAGGCGCAACAGCCTGTAGAATCTCGATAAACAATCTTTCTCTCTTTACTTGATTGATATTTTCGGTGCCCGGCGCACCTTCCATAAAGATATAGAGACGCCTTACTTCGGAGTAAAGCATGTTATGCTCATTGAATTGGGAATAGTTGAAAGGAGGATTGCCTTCAGGAAGGGCAAATTTTACTTCAGGATGGAACATCAACTGAAGGACTTTTTTTGTTGCTTCATCACAGTTTTGCTGTAGAGCAATGATACGTTCTTCTTTTTTCTTAAATTCAGCACAGCGTTTCAATAGTTCAGACATCGCCATTTTTGCCATTAGAAATCACCCACGTTTTCCATCATATGTTTCAGTTTGTATTTAATAAAGTAGTTAAACAACTTAGAACGGTCCTTGCCTGCTTCTTCGTTATATTTATTTAAGATCGCTTCGCTAATGTATGATGGAATGCAATCAAGATCAACAATCTGTTGGTTGCGAAGGAAATTTCTTGTGACTAAGTATTCTTTCGAGATCCAAGCAGCATCGATCTTTTTCTGAGTCAATGGTTTCTGACGCTTATCCTCGACAACAAAGACATCATCATCTGATAGGATGTTTGGAATGCCGTCACCAGAATCACCCTTCATAATATGCTCGAACAAGTAGTAAGAAGGATTGTCATGACTGATCGCTTTCTTACGAACTGGATCATACTGCTTGACGTTAGGATACTTCTGCAGCTGCACGAAGTCCTTATCACCTGACAGAATCATAATCTTCTGCTCTAGGTTATTCTTAACCAGTGTTGCAATGATATCATCTGCTTCTGCAGTCTCCACCTGAATGACACGGTAAGGAAAGAACTCCTTGATCTCAGAACGGATATTGTTGAATGACTCAAAGATCATTGTCCAATCAAGTTCTGACTTGTCTCGTGCCTTCTTACGGTTTGCTTTGTAATAGGGGTATACTTGTTTACGCCAGTAGTTGCGGTCATCACATGCGATAACAATCTCACCATACTCATCGCCAAACTTCTGCTTGTAGGTTCGAATAGAATTGATGACCATATGTCTGAACAGGCCTTCGTCCAGAGGAATATTTGTGTGGTTGCCAATCTGTGCCATTAGATTGGATATCATTACTTGGTTGAAGTCCACGATAATCATTTTAAAAGGTTTCCAAAGTTAATCTATATTATTAATATATAGACTCTTGTTTAATTAATCAACCGTTGCTTTTTCTTTTTGTTTGTTTTTGTCTATTTCTTTTTGCGCTTCTGGCGTAATAGAAATAATACTTTCAGTAATGTCATGGAAATTGTGTGCTAATTTCTTGTAACGATAAACAACTGACTTGATTGCTTCTTCTAGAAATACTATATCTTTAATCTGTGCTTCGTCATTATTTCTAGGATACATATTATAGGAGGAAAGCACTTGCATCACAACATCGAAGGCATCTTCTGCAACTGAGTCACAGTATTCTGTTCTTACTTCTATCAACCTATCCATTGCTTCTTCATGCGTTGATGGAAAGGATTCTTCTGACTGTGTTGGGAATCTGATTAGGTTTTCTGTCATATGATTCTTTCTTTTTCTATGACCACAAATTTATTTATGAACATAGAAAAGTGAAGGGATTAACCCTTCACCGCTTTCAGGAGGACTGTAGCCTCGTTGAGTCGTGCTGTGATAGGCAGATCCATTTCTGCTGCAAGTTTACGCAAGATGATCTTGCCACCAGCAGTGACCTTCTTGATCTGCTCATCTGTCTTTCGACCAATACGCATTGACTTAGATGTCTTCTCGTCATAGTTAGTGATTGCCTGACGATTGACACCAAATCCTGCACGATCCTTTGCAATGAACACAGAAAGAATCTTATACTTCGAGTTGAATACCCAGAGTTCTTGAGCACCGAGGATCGATTCTGGGTTGATAGATGCGATCTTATGATCCTTCGATTCTTTTTGATACTTGAAGAACTGCAAGATCTTTGCAGAACTAGGTGCTTTCGTCTTGCGTGGTTTACGCACTTTCTTAGTAACATCACTATAGCGCTCAGCATCATTGACAATCATGCCAAAGAATTCTGCACGCTTGCGGATGTCTGCTTTTGACCAGTTCTCGTATCCATCGAGAGAACCATCCTGACCCTTTGGGATCAATGCAAGACGCATTTCTGTCTCGATAGGACGATAGAAGTCAGCGATCTTCGATGCATACATTGCAGGAATCTCATTCTTCTGCAACCAGTCATACAAAGAGAATGTTTCGCCTGAGTCAATCAACGACTCAATCTCACCCACAATATTATGGGAGCGATCTTTGATACGATCTTGAATAGACGGTTTAGCAGCCGCCTCGCTGACCTTCTCTGTTGGTTCTTCGTAGGCTCCAGCAGCATCTGCAATATCGCTATTGACTTTAGCACGTTCTGCATCTGTCAACTCACGCTTCTGGTTTGATGCAATACGGCACAACCAAGCAGAAGTATATGGTATACGAGCGTCCGAGATACGACTGATCGTCTTGATCATGCTCTTATCTGAGGCAAAGTAGTCCTTCATATACTGCTTTGCATCTGAGGCATCACACATGTTATGATACCAAGTGAATGCTCGCATCATATCAATCTGAGTGACGATCTTAATAGGCTCTTCGCCGAGATACTTCCGATTGACGAGATACGTCTCAGAATGTGTCTTGCGTTGAACCTTCTTTGTCTTAACTGATAACAATGACTTTGCCATCATGTTGTCCTTTTTTATTATGCGAAAGGAATGAAATTATCGTTTTCGTCTAATTCAAAACATTCATCAAAACGTTGCAAAATTGCATCCATTTTTTCATCGTTTTCTGCGATACGTTCCAAATTGTCCAACAAATAATCGATTTGCGATTGTGTCAAAACGATTGCAAATTTTGTGTTTTCGTTTGTCATGTCATATCTCCTATGTGTTCCTATTATTTAATCTAGCATATTATAGGAATTATGTCAACCAAAAAATAAAAAGATTTTTTTAAAAAACCTGGTTGACATTATTTTAAAAAGATCGTATATTTAATTATAGGATGAATTGAAGGAATAAAAGATATGACTCGTTACAACAGCTTCGTTAAGTTCTTCGACCTGGATGGCAAAGTCCGCTGGACCAACAACCAGGAAGCCGCTATGTTGATTATAAAGAAACAATACTATGTCCAGAATATTATGGCTCTCCGTAGCCTCGAAAAGAATCTTTCTGGGTGGGCTGGAACAGAAGCAGCGCTTGATAACATCCAAGCAGAATATGTAAAATACAACAAAAAAATCATTTCTGCTAATCGCAAGATGGAACGTGAAGGTTGGTCTTCAATCTCTAACGAACAGTTTGAGCGTGTCTACGGAAAATAAGGAGAGCAAAAAATGTATGATGATGGCGTAGAAGATGATGATTACACAGTGACAGGTTGTGATCCTGAAGAATATGAGGATGATGGGCAACCTTCTGAGATGGATGAGTGGTTAGATTTTGACCCAGATTGCTAAGGAGAAAGAAAATGACTGTATATGTGTTGACTGCTGGTACGCAGTATGAAGGTGAAGATCTGGTTGGTGTCTATGCGTCTTTGGAAGAAGCGCAAGCTGCATCAGTATCGTATGCCGCTCGTTCTGAGTCTGATGACCGCACAGATGGGTTCTGTGCAGGAGCAGACTATTACAGCGTTTATTGCGTAGAGGTTGGTCGTCCTGCCCGCTGGCACGGAGACGATCAAGTTGTCTGGTGTTCGGCGGCATAAGTAT
>Ga0214919_10003125_pt1 | contig 25349 bp, 26 predicted proteins | sample LL1503_MetaG_FD_177994 | JGI IMG/M metagenome (GOLD analysis project Ga0214919, IMG submission 177994) | Freshwater microbial communities from Lake Lanier, Atlanta, Georgia, United States - LL-1503 | ecosystem: Environmental > Aquatic > Freshwater > Lake | place: USA: Georgia | collected... | reverse complement strand
CTTTATCTGAAGTAATTGGTATCAATTTTTTTTTAGAGGAATCCTCTGGCATCATAAAAATAGAGTCTTCAATAAGATTCGATCCAAAATCATAAGAAATGTCATAAAGACCAAAAGAGTGATTAACCTCGAGATCGTCGATCAGTTCAGCAAGGGTTTGGTTTACTCGAGCAACATCAGCTCGGATTTCTTTCCACGGTGTTTGTTCCATAAAATCTTTAATTTTAAATAGAGATAAGTGCCGAGAAGAGTAAGGCAGAAAATTAACCCTGTCTTGCTGTGAGATCTTTCTTTTAATTGGTCTTTTAATTATTGAATGCAGCCATCCATTGAATTATCGTGACGCCTATGTTTTCTAACGATATAAAAACAAAAATTTGGAGCGTTTAATGAGCTTAGATAAGACCTGGATAAATCATGATAATGCTGATTTTTATAATGCATCTGGGGTGAGCTTATTAAGTTCAACTGCAGAGCGGGGGGGTATGGCGACGGCCCCAGATGTTGGTTTAATTTGGAATCACATAAAAGATGCAAAAAATTTATTAGATGTTGGGTCAGGGTACGGTAGATCTGTTGAAAATATTATTCAGAGGGGCTATCAAGGCGCCATTGATTCTGTTGAACGCAGTGAGTCACTTTATCAAGGCCTAAAAAAACTAGAGTCTGATCATGTTCATACTTATTGTGCAGATATTTTTAAATATCAAACTGATCAAAAATATGATGCGATTCTTTGCATGTTTTCGACGATTACAGATTTTCCAAAACAAGAACAAAAAGAATTAATTCTTTTCTTATCAAAATTTTTAAAAAATAGAAATTCAAAAATGTTTTTTGAGTCTTTCCCTGCGGGGAAGTTACCATTGAATTGCAGTACAGATGATGGGTCGAGTTATAAGGCGAATTATGAGTCCCATGAGCTCAATGGTTACTTGCCAAGCCTCTTTGATTTTTTTGAATATGCTAGCGCTATTGGGATGCGGGTAAATCAGGAACTGTATCTCACGACGACCGGAAGAATGAGGGCAATGTTTGAGGTGTTTTTTTAAGAATAGCTACTAAAGTGACCGGCGAATTTTTGAGTCAATTTCCACCGGGGCCTTTCAATGAAATCAAAATCTTTTGCTTGGTTGACAATAGTATTAGTTATTCTTGTTGTGCTAACGATCATATTTGCGACTTTTGTAAATAAACGCGCCTCGTACCGACCAATAATTTTCCAAGCAACATCCATAGGGTCGCAGGGTTTAATCAGTGATGTTAGAATTTTTGGATTTTATTCCAAAGAGGATTGTTCTGGCGTTAATTATGCGATTCATGCTCCTTTTGATTCGATAACAACAAATAGTCATTTTGGGTACAGTGTTACTTTAAATAAAAAGATACATGTCTCACCCCTGGCAGCATATAGCTATTTGCAACCATTGGGTGTTAGTCCGGATTCCTTGGCAAATGTACATTCTATGAAAATCGAATTTTTATCCTACGACAAAAAAGTGACTTCATATTTTCCAGCGCAACATGGCCAAGCAGCTTGTGTTGTTATCAATTGTAGGTCTGACACTGGATGCTCTCCTGTTGATTCAGGTATAAATTATTTTACTTTCAATTAAAAATTGTTTTTTTACAATCTAATGCATAGGGGTATTTAAGGTGACCAAACTTGTTGGAAAAAAAGTAAAAGATTATGGATATCGAGACCCTAGTAAGAGCAGTACGCTTTTCGGATTTTGTTTTGGAGGTGGTTCTGGTTTGTACATAATAAAAAGTGAATTTTTAGGGCAAAGAGCTTTTTCTCAAGCCATTTCAGAAATGACATCAGAAATGAAAAAATCTAAAAATTTCAATGTGTCGCTTTCTAACGAAACTAAATCAATAACAACAGATATGGTTTATAGCGTTGATGAAGAGGCCGCAAAAAAAATACTCTATGTGACAGGGGATGCGCTGACCAAGTATTTAAAAAAATTTACAGTCACTTCAATAGATGGATCTGAAGAAAAATTTCCAATTGAAGATGTTATAACTTTTAGTTTGAAAGATAAGAGTGGCTCACAGTCTGCTGTTATTAATGTTAATTTTGAAAATGGCTCCTATGTGAGGATAACAAATTATCCTGGGGATGCGCCTGTTATTAATTTAGCCAAAGTTTCAGAAGCCTTACCAGAAGTAATTTAATTCAAAAAATATCCGGGAGTCATTCGTGATTGATGTTATAGATGAGATTGTTGGTACTGACATAAGCGCTAAAAGTAAAATTCTTAGCAGCACCTTAGTTCGTCGTGAAGATCTAATTGCACAAGAGATAGAAGGCGAGCTTGTGATGTTAGATATGAAATCAGGGCATTATTTTGGGTTAGATCCTATTGCCTCTGCAATCTGGAAAAATATGGAAACGCCGATTAGCTTTCAAAACCTTTGTGAAAATTTGATGAAAGAATATGCTGTCTCGAAAGAGCAATGCGTAGAAGACGTCAATATTTTTCTTGAAGATTTATTAGAAAAAGAATTAGTAGAAGTTCTATAGCCACTAGTGAAATGAAAAAATTTGATTCAAAGGAAATTTTATGAAAATAAATCAAAAAATCTTATCTGAAGAAACAACGCTATGTGGCTTTCCAACGAAAGATGGCGATTCCCGGTATTTGGTTGATATTTGTTTTCATAGAAAAATAAACCTTAAAGAGGCAGCGTCAAAAAATATAATAAATATTGAAAATTTAATATGTGTTTTAAATTTAAAAACTGACTTAACTTCTGAACGCTACACTGGTCTGGGTGGAGATTGCCTGCTGAAGTTTGCAAAACAAGTAGATGGCCTAACTGATTCATTAGAAGACATTTTTGCCATTCACATAAAAGACGTTTGTGGTTCTGAAAAACTTTTCATCGAAGTTAGATTTGATGGTCAAACCTTTAAAAGAGCGACTAATTATCCAGGCGATGCACCCACTATGAAGTTAATGGAAGCAACAGAATCTATGATGGAAGACGGCATAAGCACTATAAATTAAAAATATTATTAGAAACTTCAGAAAGGAAATTTCATGAGAGTTAAAAATCATTTATCGGCTGAAACGACAATATGTGGGTTTCAATTAAAATCTGGCATTTGTCGATACTGGATTGATATCGGATTCCATAGAAAGAGCGATTTTAAAAAACTCAGACTAAATGAACCGATAATTATTCAACATAGAAGAATTTTTTACGATTATGACTTAAGCGTCGAACGCCATACGTGGCTTGATGGAAAGAACCTCGTTTCCTTTGCAAGAAAAATAGATGGCCTGAAAGACAACTTAGAAGATATTATCGCTATTGAAGTAAGCGATCTTTGCGGCTCTGAAAAATTTTTTATCAAAGTTAGGTTTGAATAGGGGTTTGAGGTCCAATCAAGTCGGGATAATTTTGATGAGATTGCAAAAAAGATAGAAAAACCAGGAAATTGATAAAATCCACGTTTTTTATTGTATTTTTTTAGCCAATAAGTGTATATTAGCGCCTAATAGATTCTTTTAATGCTTAAAACATGTCTAAACAGCGTAAATTAGTCAGATGGGACAACGAGAAGAACGCGCTTTTAAAAATGGAGCGTGGCATTGGATTTGAGATGATTGAATCGGCTATTGAAGATGGGGAGATTCTCGACATTATCGATCACCCGAGTCGGCCGAACCAAAAAATATTTATTCTTGAAATCGATCAGTACATTGTCTCAGTGCCATTTGTTGAAACAGACGCAGAGATTTTTTTGAAAACCCTCTTTAAGAGCCGCAAGTTAAATAAAAAATATAAGGAGTCCAATCATGAAGGCTAAAAAATCTAAAATTGACTTCAAAGACTATGAATCTGTGGATGCCTTGGACCAAGAAGAACAAGAGTTGTTTAACAAATTGCAAGAAGGCCAATATCAATCCGTGATGACGGATGAGTTAAAAGCTAAATATGTCGATATTTTCACTGAAAATTCTAAAAGAGAGCAGGCTTCGACGGTGAGACTGACTATGAATGATAAAATTTTGGCCAAAATGAAAGCCAAGGAAGAGGGAATGCCTTACCAGGTTTTATTAGCCAGCATTATTCATAAATGGCTGCATGGGCGTTTTGTTGAAAGATAAAATGGAACTTTATGCGTACCAAAGATTACTGTTTTTTAGCAAAAAGACAGTGCCTATGATTGATTTTTATACATAAATATCAAGTCGCGTAATGCTGATTATGTAAAATTATTTAAAAAAATGCCCGAAAGAGACTCAGCTTTATCCAGCCACCTTTTGAGAAGAGCTATGGAAATCTTCTCGCATAATTCTTTTAATATCATTCGATGAACATCCTGAAAAATTTGCCATTAAAAGCACAAGTTCTTCAAATTTATTTTTTGATAACTGATACTTCTTCCAAAGAAAGTGATGTGAACCTTTCAATCATGTGATCATCAATGCCACGCTCAAGCATTCTATAAGTGATTATCAAATTGACGGCTTTACGAGCCTTCTGTATACCCCTCTCCATTCCTGCCTGGATTAGTTGTTCTGAAAGTTTCATAGAAAAATCTTAGTCATTTTAAATAAATTTAGTGCTTAGTTTCTTTTTTAAGCTTAGAAAGCACTTCTTTAGGAAGATTGACGAGCAGCTCCTTGATAGTTTTCTCATCAAAGCCCTTCGCAAACATGCTTTTGGCTATATCAAACTCGGCATTCATCCGACCTTTTTGCTCGCCTCTTTGCTCGCCCTGCTGTAATAAACGTTCTGAAAGACTCATTGCTAACTCCACATCGTCTGGAAGACACTCTCCGATGATCTTAATATATTCACCATCGGTCATGTCTATAAAATCTAGGGAATATCTTAATATGATTTGTTTGAAATTGTAACTCACTTTCCGCAACCCAGATACCTGCATACGGAATTTTTTATCAAAGTCCTTCAGGCGAACATGCTTTAACATCAGCTCGACAGGGCCAATTTCGGAATGTTTAAGCAGTTCCTCATCAGGCAAGGTTGGCAAATCAACCAACAGCGGATTTCCAAAATATTTCATGGCCATTTCAGGATTGGTAAAAAGATCGCGAATATCCAAGCTATAAGGCCATTTTCGTTCGCCTTGGTGATAGATAATTGTCACGATGGCAGGAAGCTTCTTACTTGGAAACTGCTTTTTATAGTTTAGAAGTTCAGCCACTTGATACCCTAATACTCTAAGTGTCATCGTTTCATCAGCAGTTGATTGATGCTCAAAATGGAACCAGAGCATATTCTCTTCGTCATCCATATTCGCAAGATAGATAACATCAGATTCAAATTCTTTATTAGAATTAACTTCGATAAATGCCCCGCCCATTTTATGTAGATCAATAGAACTCCAATCTAGTTTTGACAACAGCTCTTTCGGCAGATAAGCCTGAATAAATCCATCCCGAAACTCTCTGTGAGACATCAGTTGCTTGAAGGTACTATCATGATTATTGACGGTCATTTTGAATGAAATCTTGCCGATATTTTTGAACCGTTAATTTTGAAGCTTCAACGTCTCAGACACAAGACAGCAGCCCAATAAATCCACATGATTTTTAAAAAAATCACTGCGCTCCCGGTACCCCTGATCAAGGGGTTTGAGATCCAATGGACCACAAGCCACTAAGACCCTACTCTCTACACTTGTCACACATTCCGTCTTCTAAAAAATCGCTATAACTCCAACAGGCATAACAAATCTTCAATTTTTCACCAATTTCATCCAAAATTTCACCATTATTACAGTCATAGTCAATTCCAATGCTACGGATGGATTTTAAAAAATTAAGTGTTTTTTCTTTTCCCAAAAAGTGAAACACATTGTTCTCGTCAAGAATATTCAGAACTGCGTTAAGCATGTAACTACCGCTGTGGTTTGACATCAAGACCTCCTTAATATGGGTCGTAAATAGGAGTCATCAGGTTTTTAACCCTACAACTTTTCGATCATGGAGGTCTCGCAACGACAAATGCACATGCTCCGCAAAACTATCGATTAGCTGATGCTGATTTTCATCTTGAAATTGCTGGTGCAAAAGGTTCGTCAGCAAAGTTTCAACGGCTCTTAACAACATCTCTGATGTTTGAAGAGTCTCTGGAAGATCTTGAAGATGCTTGTATAAAGACAAGCACAGTTTTTGTCCCAAATAATTCATTCCTGAGGGGACATCATGATCTTCTATCTCTGAAACAGAGTAAGATCTCTCCGAATGTAATAGCTCTGCAACATGGTCTACACCCTTTTGCTTAGCACTGGTTTCCATGAAAGACCATAGCTTGGCAGCAGATGAGGAATCCTGAACGTTTTCAATTTCAATCGCTGAAGAAACAATGCCAAGCAATAAAATTTTTAGTTTTAATTGCCGCTCTTTGCGATCCTGATATTGATCCGAATAATCCTGAATATGAGCAACAGCCCCAGCCATTGCTGCCAAAAAATTTTCATCAACTTCTTTCAGCATATTTTTTTAAACTTAAAAATTAATGTGGCTTTTTACAATGGTAATCTTTCAAAAACAAGGTCTTCACAATCACCATTTTTTATCGGTATATTTGTAATTATTTGCATGCCCCCTTGCCGCACCACTCTTAGCAAAAGCATGCATCAATTTATAAATATGGTCCCGATACAGCCCAACCAACGGCAAGCCATAGTCGAAATACAAGCCTTCGTCAGGGGGCTTACAATCAAGATGAGAAAAATACCCAATCAACCAACCTATCTGGATCGCCATTTGATTAATCACATAGTGATCAGAAAGACCTCTTAACTCCTTCCTCCATTGTGCGCACTGCCTTCCGCCAAGTAACAACATAATCTTGGTCAGTGTTTCTATAGGACAAAAGAAATCTGTGATTTCTGGAGGGCGGAAGGTTTTAGAATAAATCTTTCGATAGGTATCTAATTCTTCAAACACATCCATCACTACGCGCCCAAGTCGTAGAGTTTGAACAATAATACTTCCCGGGGCTACTTCACGAAGCTCTCTTAAATTCTCTTGCTTCTCTGGCTGAGTCTTGACCGTTCTATTGACGGGGTATTGGTTAAAATTTTGAAAAGCTGCGTTTGCCTGATGCTTAATGAGCTCTACGACAGAGGGCTCTAACTTCACGGCCTCATGAACGGTATGCAGTGCATTGATCGTACCCAGATAAGCGCAAAGGTACGAAACCAACAACTCAGGCGTTTGAGCGAGCTTCTCTTTCTCCAGAGCATCTTTCAGTATTTTTAGAAAATTACTGCTGTTTTCCATAGTCTCATACTCAAGATCAAGGAGTGAGAAACAAAGGTCCCCATCGAGGTCATCCTCAATTTTTTTGTAATCCACGTAGGGCAGCATTGGGGCTTCGTAAGAAATCATGGCACCCTCTTAACAGTTCTTGATTTTAAGGCTGCTGACATTTTGCGCCCTCAGTGGTTTTGGTAAATTCTTTAGAAACTATGCGAGCGATAGATCCTACCCCATGCTCTTGAAGCATCGATTGGAGTCTGTCCTGACTACTTGAAAAGATTGTTAATGCGCCTGCCATGATTTTTGCTTTTGATTCTTTTGAAAAACCATCGCTTCTTGGAACTCGACCAATTACTTTCATGAAATGGATGTGACGACTTAAAATAGGACCTGCTGGATCCACTGGATAAGCTGACTGAAATTTAGTCAGTCTATGAGTTGCATCCTGAAAATTTCCTCTCGACAATGACAAATAAGCATTACTAATCTCAGCAGCTCGCTTGCGAGGACATAATCCATTATTCCAATAGAAATACCCTGAACCTGCAACAGCGCCGGTTAAAACAACGGGATTGGATGCAACAGCAACGACAGCCCCTGCTTTTGCAGAAGCGGCTGTCGCAATTTCTAGAGCCTTATCAGGATGGTTAACAGCAAGAGACACCAACCCTTTCGTATAACGCCATACGCCCAGGACATCATCCAAAACATAAGCTGCGCGACTTTCAGAAATAAATTCAGCGGACTCCCTGTGTGATTGACGATACCAATCAAGGCCAGTTAAGGGGAAAGCGAACAAATTATAAGCACTTGCAACAGGGTTAATTTCCGAAAAATCTCCAGTCCAAGCCCCCTTCAAAAGATCCCAACTTGTCGAAGAAAATTGAATTCCTTCTTGAGCAGCGCCCGCAACCCTAATCCCGAGATCTAATTCTGCTCTGATATCTTGTGGCAACACTCTTCCAAAGGCTGAATCTAACGTTGCGATCAGTCCCGCCATCCCCAGAAAAGAACTTAGGCCAGAAGAAACCGCATTGACTCCACTCAAGTTCTTTTGAATGGGACGCATATAATTTTCAATCCATGTTTTCTGTGGATCGGCCAACAAATATTTTTCACCCAAAGTTGTCCAAGCCCTGCTAACATCCGCTTTTTTATCAGAAAGAAAGCCTGCGCCCAGAAGCATCCGAAAGGCCTCTGCACCAAAAGGTAAATATCTTTTTTGAGAACTTTCAGCCACTAGTATTGGGTGACCCTCAGATTCTTGGTTCTGCTCTTCCAAGCCTTCTTTCTTAGAGGCTTCTTTCAGCGTTACTTCTTTCTGCAAAAGTACGGCATCTATTTCATCAATCGCTTTTTCTAAACTTGCTTGTGCGGGCTCACTTACTTTCTTTTGAAGTGATACATAAAGCCCACGGGCCTTTTCTAGATCGTGTAGCTTTATGCACTGGGCAGCTTCTTCATAATCTGCTTTGATCTCTAATTGCCTACGGAGCTCTGGCGCGGCCGCTTCTAATTTTTCTAAATGCTCTTGATTAGTCCGACGAATATTTTCAGCCTGTTGAAAACAAGCGGCTAAGACTGGGTCCTTCAGATCAAATCCCGTACCCTCAGCTAATGTTCGGATCGCTGGGCTAGATTGCACTCCATGAGCGACCTGTCCCGGACTAACCTTATCGCCTGAACCACTGAGAACCATCTCTACTGCAGTTTTCCCAACTTGCACAACGCCGGTACGCATCTCGTCTTTTACGTTTTCTACCAATTCTTTACTGGGTCCAAATAACGGGGGAAACCATGAGGAAAAATGCTCTCGTGTTAATACGCGACAGGATTCTGAAAGCTGACCTAGTTTTTGACTCCACCCAGCGCTCCCATGTTCTCTAGCAGGATATTTTGTCTCTTTGACTTCTTGTAGTTTTATAGAAGCTTCTCTTTTAGCTTCAGGGGTCTGTGCAAGCGCGCCTTCAGCGTAGGCTTTTCTTAGCTCTAACTCTTTTCTGACAGTGCCACCAAATTGATCTTTGATACTTTCAACTTCTCTTAAATAATCTCGATAATTTCCCCGATTATGTAAGTCGACTAAACGCTCATAGGCCGCCGCTTGAGGGGAAATCATGAAACTTTCTGCTTTTCTCGCGACTTGCTCGTATTGTTCTGTAATCTTCTGAGTCTCTGCTCGACGTGCTTCATCCGATGCAATAAAGGGACTGGCATTGATCGCTTCAATGGCATTTCGTGCTTTCAAATTTAAAGCTAAAAGATCAGGTAACTTAGAATGTTTTCCTAAACTCAGATCAGCTTGATCAGCAGCATCAGAAAAACGCCCAAGGGCCAAACCAAGATTTAAATAGGCTCGTTCTAAAGGATCTAATCGTGGTGTCTGATCCGTTCTTATTGTAAAAGAAAGTGAAATACCCCAATCCTCCAGGCCCTTTGAAAAACTCGTATTTCTTGCACGTTCAGCTTCCCATACAGCCGCGGCACGACTATAGGCTTGCTCCTGCATTTGAGGAACAGAAGCTAATAATTGTCCAAAATCTAACACCGGCTTTGGATCACGAGGACGGATAGCCAACTGGGTAGTTCCTGGATTTAAATCTAAGTCAGCATGTAATAAATCTGCTGGGGGATTTAACACCCCATGATCTGGGAGATTGTCTGGCAGTTGATCAACATGGCTCTTTGAAATAGCCGGAATAGCAGGAGCTTCTGAAACAGCTGTTTGCGTTGGAGCTATCACTGGTTTTGAACCTTGATCTTGGCGTGGCGCTTGAACAGGAGCTGCCATTAAACCTTTCACAGCCGAACTAAAAGACTCAGAGATAGCCAACGCCATCTCGCGATCCGCTTGCTCACGTTGGGTATAAAATTCTGCAAGTTTTTTTGGCTCTAGTGCTTCCCACGCTGCTTCACGAATCATTGGCGATGCGATGGCAACTGCAGGGATGACCAGAATAGGATGAAGATTTGCGCCATTCACTAATAAGCCAGTCAAGCCTTCTGAAATTGCTGCATCTACAACCACTCTAGAAACGCCATCTAAGCTACCTATCAAATAATCCATAGCACCCATAGGGCGGTCTAAAGAGCTCCCCCTGTCTGCAATAGCACCACCGACCGTTAAGACCTGTCCTGTCAAAGCAAGTTTTGTATAAATCCTATTCGCAAGATCCACGGTTAAAATTTTATAGACTTCTTGAGGAATCGCTTGCTTCGGAATGGATCCATACAATCTAGGATGCTTATAAGAAGCTAAAATTTTAGGAAGAGATGCTACCGGTATCTGGCGAAGCATATCAGCCACGGTCTCGCCAACTGCAACAGCACTTGATGGGTCAGAAAGCTCACCCTGGCCTCGATTTTCTCCATAAAAATTTCGAATTATTTTCCCGCCGGACATACCTGATAAAGCCCATTTAAAAAAATAGAACTCTACGACAAATCACTGGCACCTCAAAATTTAATTTTCAATTCCAAAAAATATAATGCTTTTACTTTTTTGAAAGACTCGTATTGCAGAAATCCAGGGTTCGAAAATAGGCCTATGTAAAAACTAGTCCATATTTAACTTTTCTGACTATCTCAAAAATTCCATCTGAAATTTGATCTAAATTGCCAAACTCTACATTCCTCATTCCCGAAGATTGACCATTAAAATCAATTAATACGAGATCCAATGTTGAATTTTTGTCAAATTCATCTATCTCTAATTTATTTTCAGCAGTAATCCGAACCCCATCCTGAAATTTCTCTAACTGCAAAATTTTTATGCGATAAGTCCCAGAAGATGTGCGTATTTCTGCTACATTTTCTTTTGCCTCATGCACACCTCCAAAGCTCAGAATACTCTCTTTAATTCCTTTAATAAAATTCAAGGGGTTTTCTCGATTTTAAACAAGATATTTTTTGGATTTTTCTTTCAACAAAAGAAAAAATTTAAACGGAATATTTATATCAAAAACATTAATATATGGATAGCCGTCGTAATTTTTTTTAATAAATTTTGACGCAATAATGGCAAAATTTGGAGCAATCGACATGTAAAAAAATTGCGCTCTATTTTTGACAGTCATATCACAACACCTATTATCACCCATAAGAGCTTCAAACTCCTTCAGGCTGGCCTCCTCTCTTATTACAGGATTATCACATGTGATAAATGGAACCTCAGTGTTATTAATAAAAAAATGCACACCAAAATCTTTCATAATTCGTCCGGCATTCGACCATAGAATTGATTTTTTCGAAAAATTTTTATAACCATCCGCATATTTTTTGAAATCTCTTGTTTCTCCCATGCCGTCTCTCAGATACTCAACTAATTTATCGATAGAGCCCTGCAATGATTTTTGAGAACATTCGGCTCTTAAAAACATAGTCCCCATAAAATTACAAACATAATCAACTTCTATCTCTGATAAAAAATTATTTTTAATAAATGAACGCAGGGCTTTTGCGTATTTTTGCTCTACTTCTTTCAAAAAATTTTCTACGACTAGCCGACCTTCGGTTTGGTCTGATAAATCATAAAAATAACTAGATGTGAAAATCTTATTCTGGACGCCCTTCATTTGCCAAGAACTTTTTAAATCAGGACTAGAAACGTAAACACCTAATTCAAAATCTTTATTCTTAACATGCTCGCTTGGAGCAGTAGAGGCCAAAAATCCCTTGAGATAACAAGCCGGCACGATATGCTGATTTTTATTATTTGACACTAAAAGATACCATAAAGGGCTAAATCTCGACTGCGGCATTTTTTAATAAAAAATTTTGTAAGTCAAAAAAATCTAGCCTCAATTCCCCCTAAAAACCAACGCACTCAATCTACTCATCGCCCGCTTCAGCCGCTCATCCCAGCATCCAGACTGATCTGCACCCAAGGCATCAAGCTCAATCACCTCGCCAATAGATTTCATTACTGGAATCACTCGTTTTTTTCTTTCTAAATACTCGTCTTCATAACTTCCCATGATCTCAAAAATTATTTTTTCTTTCGGGGTCTCAATCACGAAATCAGGTTTTACAAAATCCTCTTCTCCAGCCAGATTAAAGGCTCTCATATCAAATAATGGCTTTGAGATTTTGACCTTTAGGCCTTTATCATTAATCCACCAGCGGGCGCCGTTTCTTAACCTCTCAAGCACTCTGCGCTCATAGGTACTATCAACTGGAATTAAATGCGCCTTTGAAAATACTGGGACTACAAAAGAACTAAATGGCCGATAGATCCCTCGCTCTTCCAAGGTATCTGTCACTGTAAAAATTACTAAAAATGGCCCACTGTTTTCGCCAAGACGGCCTGAGGATTTTTTGATGATCCCTTCTAGTTCGACTTCAATAGTTTTTTCTTTAAAAGAAAACCGAATCAAATTGCCAATGACATCATCAGCAATCGACACACAAAGCGCATAAGGCCTCGAATCAGATGGCCATAAATGCTCAGTCTCTTTGAGCCTCACAACCATTTGATCAACATCAGGGTAAGTAAAAAAACATTGAGAGGCATTGACCCCCTCTTCCAGCTCATACTCTGAAGCAACCTGTTTTAATAATTTAAATCGGTCTGATAATTTTTCTTCATCAGAGCTTGGTAAATAATTTAAGCCTGCCTCTGTGATCCAGGTGTATAAGATTCTTGCCAAGCATGGATAGCGGGCAGAACCACCGGACCTCACCGACTCTTTTTTCGCTTCTTTAGAATCATCAAGACCAGCTCTTCGATGAACCCTTAAAGGCCGCTTTTTGCCAAATGGCGATAGGCCCCCGTTAAATGGATCATATTGCCAATTCGTCTCTTTGAAAGGGCATCGATTCTCATGCCGTGAACGCGCACTTAAGTGACGCAAGTAATGCCTACCCTTCGCACTGATGGCGACGGTCAGCAGGGCCCTCGAAGAATCTAAGCAATCACATTCAATCCAAGCCTCATGGTCTCTGACAAATTCTAAAATTGACCGAGCCTTTTCTAACTCTTGATCTTCTGCGTCGTCTTCTACAAACGCAGAGATCAGAGCTAAGCGCTCATCATGCTCTAAATCCCTCACCACTATGATTGGCTGATTGGGTTTGAATTTTTTAACAAGCCTCATAATCAAAATTCCAGTCTTACAAAGTGATTGGCTCTGAAAAATCGGAAGAGCTACCACCATTCCAAATCTTAGAGTCGCTATCAGACTCATTTTCAATATCATCGAGCAGATCCACATCACTCACTCTCGGGACTAGTCGTTCGTTCAGCTCTGGATAAGAGACGTAGTCCAGTTTTATTTTTGTGACTGGAAAATTTCCTGGGAATTTCAAATAGCCCTCTAGATCATCTAAAAGCTGAAGCTCTGAGGGCAAGACCACCTGCTGAAGATGCCGCTGCTTATTTAAAGACACCCCATCCCGTGAATCTTTAATGCCATAAGACACACTTTGATTTTGATCCTGAACTTCAGATTGGTTAAACATCGCTGAAGTCGCTTCGGCATCATCAATCGTTCTTAAAATTAATTTGGTATTGGCATTCCCGATAATCGATTTGGCATTGTCATGACCGTAATTTACTTTGAGCTGTGATAAATCCTGAGTTCCCAAAACAAAACACAGCCCCTTCTGCCGCCCCTGCGCCATGCCTTTGTGCAGGGATGGCAAATACTGAAGTGTTGGCAACTCATCAATAAAATTAAAAATTCGTCGATCTGGATTAGAGCTTAAAGATAGGGCGCTGGTAATCGCGATGTCATACCATGCTGAAATCAGCGGCGTTAAGATCTCATGGCAATCAGCTCTTGATGAAATAAAAATCCAGGAATCTTCATCCTCTTTTTTGACCCAATCACGAATGGAGAATGGATCCCCATCGTTTTTTAAAAATCGCATGACTTTGATGTAATCCGTTAACGTCGCCTTCACTGAGAGTGCAGTCTTTTCAAGATCTTTCGCGACCAAAGATTCTGCCTCCGTATCTTTTAAAAGCTCTCTCAGCTTTTCTAAATCGCTAGTGAGTAAATATCTTAAAAAAGTCTCAGTATCGGCCTTACCTCTTTTCTCCAGTCTTCTGGCAGTAGCTGAGTACAAAGACCTTGCTGCTTTTACCCAAAAAGGATCTTGACTTGAAACGCCAGGAACAATGGGGATTTGAGAAGAAGCGATGTTGTCATAATCTTCACTGCGCTGACACTCTGACCAAAGATTCCAAGCCGCTGACCGCTCATCAAATGGATTTAAAATAATGTCTTTTCCTGGTCGATAAAATCGCCCAACGAAAGTTCCCATGATGTCATAGACAATCGCACGATGACCCTGAGTTCGTACTTGAGCCATCAACTCGCTCATGGCTACTGTCTTCCCAGAGCCTGTTGTCCCATTAATCCAAATATGCTGAGTCTCAGAATTTTTAGGCAAGGGAACTTTACTCAGTGAGAATGGCGAGGGACTTTTGTCATCTTTTTTCTTAACAAGATTTCGAAGTTCTTGAGGTTCACAAAGCCTTGTTCCACGAAGCACTTTTTTCTCAGTCATGGCAAAACCAAATTGAGAAAGAAGCTTCCCCGTAACGAGAGAGGCCATAATGCCCACCAAGAGAGAAATAACAAAATCAAGCTTCAAGAGCCAAGCCATATTTTCTATGAAATCAGGCTGAGTGATTCGATCGATGACCTCTGACTGCGAGAGCCTGACTTGAGATCCATCAGGCATTTTAAAATTCATAAACGTCTGATCAGCAAGATCAGAATGACTAACTAATCCCATATGATTTAAAAAAGATCCAACCCAATGAGACAAAGCGGAGAAAGGCCCTGTTGCTAATAACACAAAGGCCTCATAACGCTCATAGCTTCCGGTTTTAAAATAAAAAATCAGGGCCATAGATAAACAAAAAGCCATAAAAAAGACCGTCATGAGTTTCCAAAAAATATCAGCGAACATTCGCATGTTTTGAAAAAAAACTTGGCCGCCTTGAGTGAGATTATTCATGGTCCTGACCTTCTCTATTTTTTATCGGCCAATCTGATTTTTATAGCGCTCGAAATAATCTCTTGCGACGAAATCAGGAATAGGATATCCATGAACATCTCGATCTAAGTGAAAAACTTGAGGCAAGACAGGGTCACAAGATTTTGTGCAAGTCAGTGTCGTCCCATCAGGAGATATTTCTAAGCGCATGGTCTTTTTACTCTCCAGCGTAATTTTCACTTCGGTTGCCGTGTATTGAATATCTGCTTTTGAATAAAGATCCATCTGATCGCTTTCTAAGCCAACGACGCTGAATGTAGGCTCTGCGTCATTCAACATCAGCACGATCTTGCCTGTTTTCATCGACCCCCCTTCTTGAGAATAAATACCCGTCAAAGGCTGATGAGGCTTGCTGCATCCCGCTAAAGCTAAAGATCCACCAACTGCCACTGCCAGCATGGTCATCACACATTTCGATTTCATAAAAACTCCTTAAAAAATTAAAAATTTTGAAACACCAACAAGATCATTACGAACCACAGGCCATAACGCCATCGAAGACGAATCATTTGATTGAGCTCTTCGGATGTGAGATTTTTATTCTTCATTATTTTTCGTATAAAAAATGGCCAAATAAAAAAACAAGTGACTGGAATTAAAACCCTAACGGCATTGAAAATAAGTGCGTGATGATTCATTTACAGATGCCTATAGGGGTTTGACGCGCTGCCCGAAGAAGAGGCTGCCATTGATGCTGAGATGTGCCCCGTCGCTGAGCCCGCAATAGATTGGACGGCTCCCATAGCAGAGGCCGTTCCACCAGCACCGGAAGCCTGATCGACAATGGAGGACATTCCATTGCCTGCCTGTACCCCTGCCCATCCCATAAATAAACTCCAAAACACAGGGACAGCGATATACATCATAATGGCCACCATATCCGTCAGAATCGGCGTTCCGCCATAACCCTCTGTCCCCTGTATTCCCGCTGGAGGACTTAAGGATTGAATCATGGTGTTGTCCACAAACTCTGCCAATTGCCAAAGGTAAGACCAAAAAATAATGGAAAAAATAATAAAGCTCAGGCTCATTACGGTTCTAAATCTAAAACTAGAAGCGACCAGCGCAAGAGGCAAAAACACATAGCAGGCCATTAATAAATAGGCCTGGATCAGAGGTAAAGATTCGATGATGGAATACATCTTTGGGAAGAATGAAAAAGAAGTCATTGCGTTGCCAATACCTGCCATCACTCCCGTGATATCACCTCCACCAAGCTTTTCTACAAGGTCCGAATTATCTTGATAACCAGCGGTGATGGAATTACTCAAAATTTTCTTAATAGCATAATCAGGCGCTGTTCCTTGACCAAGGATTTGCTCTGCATGATCCCAAGTAGACGGTGAGATCTGTGCAATCAATTGATCATGAAGCCCGATCTTTGGTGAGCTCCACCAGTTCAGACAATTCGGTGTTCCCCACTCCTGATTGCCAGAGCCCTGGGCCCAATCTTGATTAGGGTCATAGGGGAAATTGGTAATCGGGTTAGGCGCTTTGAATGTATCGTAATAACCACTCAAACCTTGGAAAGCATGAGACCCAATCCAGGAAATATCGTCAGATCCATATTGATTTTTATAGGCTGTAATATCTGGATTGGATGACAGATATTTTCTATAAGCAGGGCTATAACAAGCCTTAGTAAAACTAATCACCTGTGCTTGTAATGGCGCACTTTGGATTCTGGAAAGATCTAACTGCATCTCAACTTCGCGAAGGTTAACAGGACACCCTAAACTGACCGAGGCCGCTGCCGTTAAGCCATGAGAAATCCCTATAACGGCATACCACCAAAGTGGAACCTTCACATCAGGAAGATTCCCAAAAGCCTGATCATAAGTTGTTCCAGAGTTCCCAGGTGTCGCATCAACAGATTGATCACAAATTGGCTTAAAATGCAAAACTTGTGGACTTAAGGTCATCATAGGCTGGCAGGTAATCATGATACTTAAGATCATCGTCGCCATGGCATACTCAACGCGTCTTAAAGAAATGGTATAAGCCGATTTGGCTTCTTGAGATAAAAATGGCTCTGTGGTGTTTTTAATAATCATGATAATAAAAGGCACAAACACCAAACCCGTCTCTGAAAGAATATCCCAGAGGCTTTGATACTGTTGCCACCCCAACATAGTGGTAAATAATTCAGGATAAGAGCTGACACCAATCATGCTGGATTCTCCTGATTTTCAAGAATCGCTCCATGGCTCATAGACGCTGGCGTTTTTGAAACACCTGGCGTCGCTGCAGCTTCATTATTTTGATCTTGGTTATATTGCATAATCTGACCCATCACATTGGCGTTCAGATCTCTGCGAATTTTGACGGAGTACATAATATGATCGATATCCGACTGCATCAGCGCAATCTTGTCACTGATCTCCTGTTGAGCAGGACCAACCGCATGAATATCTGGAACCTCAGAGCCCATTTGTAAAATATCGATCGCTAATAGTGCTTCATTGACCACTTGAGTCGTTGCAATATTTTGGCCCAAGGTCGCAACAGTATTTGCCTGAGCGTTTGGATTCATTTGACGAATATCTTGCAAAAGTGCTGGGGATACCACTTGCCCTGGTGCGGATACATCCAATAAATTTTGCGCTGTCACCTGATCAGGATTAGCGACCAGATTAGACAATTCCTGAGTGACTTTTGTCGTTTGAATTTGAACATCAGGCAGAAGACCCATTCCTGGCGTCGAGCCTTTATCACAACCGTCGCCCTCGCAGGTCGTAACTTTTTGATCCCCCACCACACCAACAATCCACTGAGCAGCCTCTTCAGGCGTTTTCCAATAAGTCACTAGATTTTGATTATTAGAGTCTTCTCCTGGCGCTGATTTTTCTGTCAGGCCACGGCCTAATTCAACATTGTAACCAGCAAAGGCGGTATCATGAATCACTTCAATCGGCGGCTGATCCAGTCCACCGGCACTAGCGCCTACGGGAGCGCCTTGTGTCACCCAGGGAACCCCATTAGCCCCCTGATCTTGGTTGACCTTTGTCGTAGCTTCATTGAGATCGCCACCATTATCCCCTGCCGACATAATGCTTTTCATATCATCGTTGCGAGAGACAGAGATCCAGTTGTTATAAGGGTCATTCCCCTGCAGGGCTTCAGACTGCATTTGCTCGCAAGACTTCATGTTTAAATCATACTGGTTATGAGCCCCCACAATATTGTTCGATAAAATGTCATAAAGTTTAGGGTCCGCCTGAGCCAGCTTATACATTGGAAAACTGGTAATCGCTGAAGTTGCATTACCCATTATGGATTGAGAAATATTTTCAACGCCGCTGCTCGCATCATTCAATGAGTTAGTAATTGTCGCTGTTGGGTTAAATTTCCCGCAAGAAAAGCCTGTCCCAATACTGCCATCTACGCCAATCGGCAACGTCTCTGTATTAGACACAGCTGGCATAGGGACTGATTGACCACCGCCCATTTGATAGTACAGCGCTGAGTTACTGTCAGACGATGGGAAGTTTTGAGTGGGGTCATCAGCGATACAGACTGCCGAGATTCCTGATAAGGCCAAAAGACTAAACGCTCTTCTGACACTTAAACAATTTAAAGAAAATTTAAAATAGCTCATACGCTCGCTCCCACCTGATTAACGGATCCAAAAACCGAAGCACAGCCCTGATACTTTCTCCAAGCAATCCACGCGAAACTTTGATTATCTTAGCGCCAGATGTCCAAGACCCTGCGTCCTTTCCATCTTCTGAAGTGATGGCTGAATGACACTGCGTTTGCGTGTTTGGATAAATTCTCTGCCACTCGACGGCATCCGAATTACCCGTAATTTCTCCGGGTGTTTTACACTGCTGATCTCGGCAAGGATCGGTATCCAAATCAAAACTGACATAATCAAAAGGCCGACTAGTCGAAATACTTCCGCCCCTGACAGCAATCACTGCGGAGGCTTTGGCAATATTGGGCTGAAGTACGAAACCAGTTCTGGGATAAGTTGAGCCCCAGTCATCTACTAAAGCCGTTCCTATTTCTTCAAACCCTGGAATCCAGGAATTGGGATAGGTCTGCTCTAAAAGACCGGAGCGCCAAGCGCTCGCATTCATCATGGATTGAAAATAAGGTTTAAGGGGCGTTGCCTGGCCTCTGAGTAAAAATAATCCTGGTGGCAAAAAAGCCAAAGCCGGATTTCCAATGAGATCGACTTCTCGTAATTGAACATCGCTGTCCTGATGATCGACGGTGCTCGCCTCTCCACCTTGCAATGTATTCCCAGTGAGGGCTGCAAATTGCGCCGCTCCTGCTGCAGCACTGGCAAGATCCAAGGAGCTATTAATTTCAAGCCAAGGATCGGACCCCGCCGTTGGAAAAACAGTGACAACAAGATCCGGAAGATATTGTTCAATTTTTGGCACCGTTTCTGGATGACAGATGGGATCGCAGGAAATTAGAACACAGACGCCAATAACCTTAGTTTTGACACAAGAAGGTCCCGCTTCCAAAGTATCTGCACTGATCAACGCTGAATTAAGACCAAGATCAGCGTAGGCACCTAATGGCATGACGCTTATTAAAATTAAAGTGCTGAGAAGTTGGCGCATGCTACTCATCCACCCTGGTATTTCTTAAGCGCTCGTTCATCTCATCCGCAATTTTATTCACGGCTTCTAATTCGCTGATGTCGTATTTATTCATGAAGTCTCGGCGCATGGCTTTTTCGTCTTTCTCAGTCATCCCTAAAACCAGAGCCTTTCTCGGGGGCACATTGCGAAAGAGCCCCCGAACTTTTCGGCTCATCACGACTCCCTCGACGTAATGCGGCATGGATTTATGGACTGACAGAAAGAGTGCTTTTTCTTCATCCGTAATTTGTTTAAATCGACGGATCTCGTCGATTTCGCTCTCGGAAGTTCCAAGCCCAATCCAAAACTCAATCATGGAGAGCATTTTTCTAGACTCATCCGGGAAGTCCCCAATATTTTGAGTCGCGAGCCACAGCCACATGCCAAGCTTTCGGCACATTTTTGAGAACTGGGTAATGGACGCCGCTGTCAGCGGGTTCCTCGTAATAATATGAGACTCGTCGATTAAAATAATCGTCATGCGATCTTCGTATTGTGTAGCTTCTGCCATATGAGCGATGCGGCCTAACATCCCCATCACCGCTAAAGATAGTTGCGCGCCATACTGCTCATTTTTCATCAAGCCCATATCGAGCCTGGTGATATCGGCTGTCGGCCAGGCCTTACCCTTCACATTAAAAAAAGACGCTGTAAAAGAATCTTCTGTAAAGTTGCGCATACTGTCAGCCATCTCAGCAATGCGCCTGACTTTCTCTGGATTATTATCTGTCTCGCCGACTCTCTTGGCGATTCGATTCAAAGCATCAATGACGTCCGAGGCAATCATTTCTGACTCACCGCGTTCTTTACAATTTTTAGCCGCATCGACTAAGGCTTCTAAGACGGCAGTACGATTCGCTCGGGTAAATTTTTTCTGCTCTTCTTTATCGCCACCGGTGATCATCAGCTCCGTGGCCAAAGCCATCTCACCCAAAAGATCCCGTTCATCATCAGAATCAAAAGCATCAGTCTCATCAAAGTTTTCTGAAAGATGCGACAGTAAGGCGTCTATCTTCTCATCCGACTGAGCCAATTTTATTTTCTTGGCATCAAGAATTTTTAAGGCATCGGCAAAGGGATTTAAGGGCGTTGGTTTGGAAGCAGATAGCTTGACCTGATTGACGCTCTTTCCAAGCGCTTTGGCATCTTCACAAAATAAAGAAAAGCTATCACCCGCCTCTAAAATAAAAACACGCGGGTTATAAATCGCAATGGCTGATTTCAAATCCCAGACTAAGGACGCACTCTTCCCACCTCCGGTCTCTGCTAAATAAAGCATGTGCGAATTCGCTGACTTATCAGTCTTAGATAAAGGATCAAAACAGAAGGGTTCGCCCAACCTGTTAAATCTTAGGAAACAGGGATTTCCTGTCCCGCGATAGCGGCCATAGAGCGGTAATAAATTCGCAATTTGACGTGAAAAAACAAAGCTGGATCTTTTAATCCCACGAGAGCGATCAAACTCATAGTTAAACGCCATGGGCAGGAATTTTAAATAAGCATCGATGGGCGCCAACTCAATATCAGGGTTAATCATATTCAAACCGTTATTGACTAATAAGGTTTCGACCTCGTCCGTCGCCGCATTGAGCGCTTCTAAATTTTGGCCTCGGACATACACGCCCATGGCCACTGGAAATAAACTATTGCCCTTTTCAATTTCAAAGAGGGCTGCTTCACAATCATGTCTCGCTAAAACAGATTCAACGTTATTTCCCGCACAAGACTTATGAATTTTTTTAATATGCCGAATGACTTCTTCCTGATGCTCGATCACGATATTCATCACAAAGATCGACCCTTCAGGCATACGATCAAACATCCCATAGCGCATCTTGCCCATTTGTCTTTCAGCGGAGATATGCCCGACCTCAGGAATCAAGGATAAAGACTGGACAGTGATAAGCCGGTGAGGCTCGCCATCAAAAAACCAGACGCCCTTTTCATGATCTGATTGAGGTGTGGACTTAAATAACTGCTCTGCAAAATCAAAGCCAAAAGGAAACTCCCCATCTCCAGGATAAGGTAAGTCTTTTAGTAGCTGATCAACCGATCGGCCTTTGGGATTCGGATTAAACCAGCGGATCATCCACTCATAAAAATCTTTGCCTGTCCCGCGCCGTGTTTTAATTTCAGCGCTTTTAAGCTGACTCTCAATTTTCTTAGCGACATTATTTAAATTGGAAAGAACATCTTGGCCCCGTCTTAATTTGGTCTCTTTAGTCAGCTGCCGATAAATCACCAATCTAATTTTTCTAATGCGACCCTGAAAAATATTCCCCGTCACCTGATGGTCTCGAAATAAGCCACCGGGCTTGGTTAAAATTTCACAATGCCGTCTGTAAATAGCTAAAAAATCTTCGCTGTACTCTGAGCCTTGGGACTGTGGCTTGATATAAGCCTTCACTGAGTCTAAATGCTTTTCTAAACTCATCTCATCTTGTAAAAAAAACTGTAAATGCCAAGGACTCTCACTTTCTTGGGGAATCGTGTTTTGAAACAAACCCTGAAAACGATCTCTCAGTTTTAAAAGAGTGTCATAAGCAGAAGATTCACAGGCGACGTCTTCCAGCTCAAAGAAAGCTGCGACGCTTAAACCATCTTGCAATAAAAAAGCTTGAGATTCTGGGTCATATTCCATCCATGGAAGCTCTTTGGCGATGCTCGGGGCTAAGCCATAAGCCGCTTTGCGATGATCTACCGTCACATCTTCTAATCCAAGTAATTGGCTTAAATTCATGCTGGGACTCCAGCCTCACCAGGCAATGCAAAATGCGCTTGCTCATACAATGTCGTATAGGCTAAGTGTCCAGGCACAAAATCTTGATCATCCATATCAAAATGGGGATAGACATAAATAGAGATACTCGGGTTCAGTAACATTTTAGGCCCTTGGAATTGGGCGCTTCCATCCATCAGCGACGTATCGATGTTAGGAATAGAGTTTTGCTGGGCTTGTGATCTTGCCTTGTCTAACGAACCCTTGTTTGAATCAGCGCCATCATCGATCTGATGATTAAAAATATCCGACATCGAAGGACCATCATCAGGCAATACGGCTGTTTTATGGGGATTAGAAGAGCAGGCACTCAAACTTAAGCAAGCTAAAATCCCAGTACTCAATAAAATTTTCTTGATCATCTTTTTTCACCTAATCCATGCTGGTATTGCTAAAAGGGGCTGAGGCATTTTGATAAGCAATCTTTCTGCCAGCAGGGTCATAATTAATAGGTATTTGCTGCGTGATATTGATCACTGCTTTTTGACCTGAGGGGACATAGACCGCATCAAAAGAATTTTTTTCACGAGCGGTGTACCAATCCATGGCTTGTTGAGTTCCGCCTTGAACGGCACCACCCAACATGTATTTCCCAACCGAACCGGTGAGCGCTGTTGTGGCACCACCCATGGCATTTTCACTGGAGGTTTGCTGGGCTAACGAGTACGCCTGGCCCCCTTGATTCAAAGCACCTAAGGCAATCATGGTTGCTAAATATTGAGGGGCGTTGGTATAAAATTTACCGGGGAAACAAGGGTTCCCATTAGGCGTTGAGAGATACCCCAAGGCCGAGCTAAACCCAATATCATCTCCACTTCCTGAACTGGCATTATCCATCTGCGTGGTTGAGATCGTTCCGTCAGGAAATAAGAAAGTAATCGCGGTGACATAACCTTTCACACAGGAGAGCGCCATATCCCCCACGGTATAGCCTTGAACAATCGCGCCAGAAATTCCTGGAATCGTGAGGCCATTCGCGGCCATGTCATTAGCCCCAATGATCATCTTGAAAGGATATGGGGCTTTGACTGATCCATCGACGGGCACTCGACCAATTAAAGACGTCATCGTCACGGAGCCTGCCAAGGTTGATCCACTAGGAATGGTGTAATAAGGTTTTAAATTCGTATGATCTGATGAGTCTGAGCTCGCTGATCCATTGGAACTATCAGCATGATCTAATAATAAATCAGAACTCGAAGCCCCTGAGGTATCAGAATTGTGTTGACGAGGTCCCGTCAGAATTCTTTGTCCAGCCCCAATGGAAGAATCACCCCCGGCAATATCAGGAACTGAGACCAAATTTTGTCCATTTAATTTAAGCTCTTCACCGCCTTGATAAGACCCACCCATCGATTCAGATTCTGACTGCCGACGAATAAATTCATTCACTTGTTTTAATTGATCTTGAAGCTCGGAAATTTTGGCCTGATCATCCTGGCCTCTTTTTTGAAGTTCAGATTCTAAATTTTGCTGCACCTCTGATTTCATATCTCTTAAAATTTCATCATTTTTTTGAACCAAAGCATCATTTTTTTCTTGAAGAGCTTTATTAGTTGCAATAACTTCATGCTCGCCAACTGTTAGTGCATTTAAGCTTTCAGAAGTATCATCACCACTCGCTACATCTTCCGTGCTCGCCTGATCTTGATGATCGCTAGCAGTATTGTTTTTTTGAACAGGCGTATGTTTGAGTAAAGACGTCGTCAAAATTAAAACGACCAAGACACCCAGAACTCCAGCGATTAATTTATTCTTTTTGAGAAACTCAATCATTGGAGCCTCCTGCATTCAACGCCTGATTAAAAGGCATGCTGGAAACGACAATTAAGGTCGTACTATCCGTGGGTGTTTTATTGACACTTAAGACACGTGGATTACCTGGTGCATTTCTGAAAAAACTAGCAGCGACCCATTGGCCTCTTAAAAAATTAAAGTCTAAATTCGCTTCTTGGCCTTGCTGGTTATTACGAAGCAAAACAGCTGTTATAAATTCAGACCCCGATTGCCAAGAGGCTATAGGCATCGCCGTGATCTCCCCTCCCCTGTAAATAGGCACAAAATTATCGGTCCTCATGGGAACTCTAAAAATCCAATTTGGCTCCGTGAGTAATCTCTGAGGCGCATAGAGTTGCTCTAAAACCCAGCGAATTTTATCGCCTAAAGTTTTATCGGAGTCTGGATTAGTAGGAGTCTGGCTTGAATTAGACTTTGAGTTTGGAAGAAGAATCTCTATACGATCTGCATTGCCCGATTGAGAAGCAGAGATCCTAGCTAAAACAACGGTCCCAGCCTGATCGTTTAATTTAAATTCAGCCAATTGATTAGAAAAAGTAGCCGTGGCAGTGAGGTACAAAATTCCACCATTATTAATCGATTGCAAAGATCCATTAGCCACCTCTGCTTCCGGTAAATACGGAGTCATCGGTAGGCCCTGGCAATTTGATGGGTCTTGACTAGGCGCACAGATTTCAATAATTTTTTCTTGATTGAGTGGCAACTCAATATTCAAAATATCTTGGTTCCAAAGCAGATGCTGTGCTTGTGGTTCAACATCAGCATAAGCACTTATGGCGCCAAGTAGGAGCGCGAAAACGCTCATTTTCATAGTTGTTTTCATATTCACCCTCTACTCCACGGTCTTTAAAATTTGTGGGTCACTAAAGAATCCATCGAACTGCAAAGATTGAGGATTCAATTGAAAATTCCCGG
>Ga0214919_10003124_pt1 | contig 25364 bp, 13 predicted proteins | sample LL1503_MetaG_FD_177994 | JGI IMG/M metagenome (GOLD analysis project Ga0214919, IMG submission 177994) | Freshwater microbial communities from Lake Lanier, Atlanta, Georgia, United States - LL-1503 | ecosystem: Environmental > Aquatic > Freshwater > Lake | place: USA: Georgia | collected... | reverse complement strand
CAACCAATTAAGCGTACATATAATTTGAAAATTGCACGTATTGATTTGAATGATTTGAATTTACCGAATAATATTCAGCTAAGAAAGCATAAAGATGAAATTACACAGACAATTCCCGCAATAATCGATTTGCGTTCAAAAATGCCCCCAGTATATGACCAAGGTAATCTTGGTAGTTGCTCTGCAAATGCATTATGCAGTGCATATCAATATGATAATATGTCATTTTATCCATCCAGATTGTTTTTATATTATAATGAACGGATGATTGAGAATACTGTTAACCAAGATAGCGGAGCATATTTAAGCGACGGTATCAAAAGTTTAGTAAAATATGGTGTTTGTAGTGAAGCTAATTGGCCATATAATATTTCTAAATTCAAAGTCAAACCGACGAATAAATGCTATACTAATGCTTTGGCACATAAAGTCGCTTTAAGCTATAGTATATTGCCCACAATTCAACTAATACAACAAAATCTCATAAATAATGAGCCCATAGTGATTGGTATTGCTGTGTATGCATCGTTTGAAAATAATTCAGTTAGATTAAATGGAATGTTACCCATGCCGGACTTGGTTAATGAACCGTGTTTAGGTGGACATGCAGTTGTCGTTTGTGGTTATAATAACAATTTGCAATGGTATCAAAATACCGTTACTATTAGTCCTGATGGTACGAGAACTACTACTCAGACAACTAGTCCTGAAAATATGGGTATGTGGATAGTGCGCAATAGCTGGGGAAAGAATTGGGGTGTTGGTGGATATTTTTACATTCCGTATCCATATTTGACAGACCCCAATTTGACGAGTGAATTGTGGACAATAAATAAAGTGACACTATCGAAAAAATAAACTTTATCTAATCTTGACAATCTTGGCGATTTGTTTAGTTTGTACATATCGTTCAGATGCCATACATCTTCTCCGTAAATTGCAATGTAAACACGCCAATACAACATTATCCCGATTATGTCCAAGACTATTGTCCAAGCGTTCCAATGTCCATTGTTTTGGCTCTCTCACAAATTCGTACAATAGTAAAACGGGGTCTCGGCAATAATAACATAATAATTCAGATGTCTTGAATAAATCCAAGACATCTTGAAGACACACTAGTTTTTCAACATTTAAAACACCTTTTTCTACATCTTGGCCACGATACCCCGATATTTTCTGCCGAACTTGTTGGTAAAATAAAATAGTGGATGAATTATCGATAAATATATTATCACTTATATCAGTCATTGCATTTACCAATGTCAAATCCGCCAATGTCAAATCAACGGGCCATTTATTCGAATTCGTGATAATACGTTTAGTCTTGGGTTTTTCGGTAGCCACAGTTTTATCGGACTTTTTCGATTTTTTGACAGTTATTTGATTTGATATGTCCAAGATTTTGTTACTATTTTGCGATGGGTCCATAGTAAAATATAGTGTTCTTGGAGAAAAAACCACATAAATAATACGGCACATAAATACTACAAAAATATTTTACATGTCTTATCAAATTTATTGTTTATCGTATAAAAACAATGTTAGGGCAGTAAATATGAGACTGCGTTTTGTTCAAATTGGATTTCCAGATGCAGTTATATGCGAAGGTGTTGAATATCCATCAAATACAGTATGGTCATGCATGTTAGGCCATCTAAATATGATACGCCAATTTTATGAAAATTCAGAGAATGAATATGGAATATTTTGCGAAGATGATATACATATTCATCGTGGTCTCAAAGACAGAATGCCGACTATTATCCAAGATTTTAAAGAATTGAATTTGGATATTTTATTGATGGGATTTTTATTTGCTTATCCGGAAGAAGATATAAATGTTAGACTATTTGCGGGATGCGATATTTTGAAAAAATGTTCAATACCAAATTCGCATTCTTATTATAATTATCACAATGAAATGTGGGGAACACAGATGTATATGTTATCGCGCGAACATGCTAAATATTTATTGAGCAAATATACTTTGCAAATGGCAAAACTCGCTTTAGTTCACCATATTGAAGGTTGGACACATTTTTCGGCAGATTGGACATTGACTAAAGATGGTCGACGAGCATTAGTTTGGCCAATGTATGCAGTAGAAGATGGGCAAAAAACATACGAAGATGAATGGCAAGAATACGTACATTCGAGTGTTGTTAAGGGCAATTTAACTGAGGATTTTGTTTGACCTAATTTTTCAAAATCAAATAAAAACAATATATCTTGGATAAATGAGATAAACATTTGATTAGATACTATATAAAAAGAACGGCTAAAGAATATGTTTACATCATCATCATCCTCAAATAGTAATTTAACGAATGACCATGTGTCGAGTTCAAATCAAAACAACATACCTAGTCCTGTACAAACACTGGTACAAACACTGGTACAAACATTGACACCACAGCCGGTAGTTGTTGCAACACCTCCGCAATCAAACAAGGTCCCTTATATTCCGGGGGCTCCCTATATTCCAGGACAAAATCCGTATTCTGGCCAAGATGCGATGAATTATTCGGCAGTTGATTCTATTTTGGAGAAAGAGAAACAGCATAATAAAACGGAGACTTGGAACAAGATTGATAAAACGGTCAAAATCCAGAAATTGCATAGTTTTGCTGAACGATATGGACGGGAACAGGGTCTTCCTGTGAAAGAAATCAAGAATTTGAAAGTGTTTTTTGTGGATTGCTTGGACAAGGCCAAACTGCAAAAGACGAAAGATGTTATTTATGATAAAGAAAGTCGGGAAATAACGTCCATTCCGGCACTGCATTTCAATACGGATAAAATGAATTTTACATTGCGCATAGTGGATGCGAAGCGGGTGTCGACGCTGAAGTCGCTTACGCCGAAAAGGTGAGAGCATTTATAATGCAAAATGTGCAATATTTTATGACTACATATGGTCATAACATATTTAAATCTTCAAAGATGTATAATAATCTGTATTATTCAATCAATTTCATACCAGATATTTCCTTCATCATGCGTTTACTGCAGGATTCAACTAATAGACCATTCGCATAAATTCCATAATTCATGTAATAGTTATCATGGTTTAATGCAAGGTGGTAAATCGTAAATTCGCCTTTAATTTCATACGGTTCTGCCCGTTCATCTGATACTGCGGGTAAGCGATATTTATTATCTGTGGCAAATACACGTCCATTAACTTCTATCGCTTTATCTCTTTCTAGATTGGATGCAAAATCATTTACTAAAATAGAATGGCAACCTGTAATAATCAAATCTTCAAATACTTCCTTGTATTCTCGTTTAGAGCATCGATATAATCTTTGTTTAATTCGTTCTGGTCCGCCCGAATTATACATAACAGATTTACCAATCATATTAATCGGAACATAATTATGTTTTAATGTTTTGACTAAATCTCCTTGTCGCAATTCTTCAATAGGAACATATCCATCAACTGTTAAAATTTTAGTCCCTTCTTTAAAGCACGGATATGGTGGCGGTAGTTGATAAAATTCTGTAACGGAATTATCATTTGTATTAGAGGTAACTACTCTACCAGTAAAAAATCCAGATTGATTTAGAGCAGATGCCAGGTGAACACAGGTGTTTGGAGTAAAGTTGATATTAGATGGAGTTATAGTTCCAGTAGCATTGCAATCAAAATAATATAATTGAGAATTAGAAGTCGAAGTACTCCATACTTGAGTACCATTAGATACAATATAGTATGGTGCAGTTGATAAATTTATAGTATTTACTAATGCATATGGACTAGTTACATTATATTTGGTTATAGTACGACTACTTATACTACTTACCCATATATAATTATTATCAACTGCTATAGAATATGCTGAAGTATCTGCAGGTATTGCAGTAGTAACAAGAGTAGTAGGTGCACTTGTATTAATATAACATACTTGACTGGCAACACCATTAATATCATTTAACCATACAGTATTATTATTAATACATAATCCACCATATGCATTCCCAATCCCCGCACCAAGTGATGGTAAATTAACTCTTCCATATAGTGCTAATGATGAAGAATTCCGCACATCTACTGCATTTAACGATATATTCATCTGCCACACATATGTACCATCAGTAACCATCTGAGAACTATAACTGCCAGATGGGTCTGCGACAATTGCTGCATAAGTTGATTGACCAATTTGTATTTTAGTAATAGCTGAATTGTTTGCAAAATATAAATAGGAACCATCTGTACACATCCCACGCACACCACTACCCCAGCCCCCCCCAGGAAAATAAACACTATATGATATATCTGTTAATGCTACATTATTTATAACATGATATACAATGTATTGTCCATCAGTTCCGAACACGGAATATGTAGTATTTTCATACATACAAATTGCATTTCCCCCTCCTGCATTTGCATATTTTTTTTGTAAAAAACTCATTAAAATATTAATAATATAATATTACTAAATATAATAATATTACTAAATATAATAATATTACTAAATATAATAATATTACTAAATATAATAATATTACTAACATTAAACGGAGGGTCATAGAGTTGTTTCATTCATCCTAGAAAATTGATTAAATTATTATGAAAACAATAAAAAGATATCGTTTTATTGTTTTATAAATGGATGAAAATAATATGGAAGAACCAAATATAATACAATGTGCAGTACACTCCACTGTGCAATCCATAGTACACTCTACTGTGCAATCCATAGTACACTCTGCAGTACACTACGCAGTACACTACGCAGTACACTCCGCAGTACACTCCGCAGTACAATGCACAAGTAATTTACCCGACTTTATAGATACTTTAACCGACTCCGACTTCTTAGACTTGGAAATAACAGTCATTGAAATGACTGACGAATATATTCAAAATAATATTTTGCAAATGGCGGACCCGGATTTTCATCAAGCTCTCGTCAATAATATAACCGAAATATTATTCGCTGAATGGTCCGATGCAGGACTATGTCTAGATGAAGACTTCGAAGATATTATTACGCTTATAGAGCAATTTGCCGACAATTATTTTGATAATTATTTGTCAGTTGAACCCGGTATTATTCCACCAGTCAGGTCTCATCGGACTACAATTATATTACAGTCATCTACTATAAATAGTGAAACAATTACAAATACAATTGAGCGCTTGAAATCGATTGAACAACCCGCTCAACGGACACCGGAATGGTATGCGTTTCGAAATGAATTAATTACGGCGTCAAATTTGGGCAAAATATTTATATCAGATGCACAGCGAAATAGTTTGATTTTCGAGAAATGTAGTAGTGGGCTTCGTTGCACAGAGCAATCTGGAAACCACCAATTAAACCTAGATGAGGATAAAGCCATCAATACACCGACAGAAAAATATATAAATACCCAATCGCCGATGCATTGGGGACAAAAATACGAACCAGTTTCTGTAATGATATATGAACAATTATTTGGCTCAAAAATCAGTGCCGACTTTGGATGTATTCGGCATGCAACAATACCATGTATTGGAGCATCACCAGACGGTATAAATATCGACCCATTGTCTGACCGATATGGCCGAATGTTGGAAATCAAAAACATTGTTAATCGAGAGATGGACGGTATTCCATCCAAGGTATATTGGATACAAATGCAAGTTCAAATGGAAACGTGCGATTTAGATGAATGCGATTTTATGGAAACACGATTTAAAGAATATAACGACCCGCAAATATCCACAGAAGATGCTTTTTGGGCCGATACACTGCACGAATACAAAGGCATCATTTTATATTTCGTAGAACGAGTAAGTATCGGTAGTTTTGTACATGGACAGCAAAATATGAATGCCCCGCATTATGAATATATGCCATTTTCTATACCTTTAACCAGAGATAGCGTAGATGAATGGATAGCGTCTATTAGGCAACGATTGCGCAGAAGTCATTCATTGTATACAACATTATATTGGTATTTAGATGATTGGTCATGTGTGTTAGTCGAGCGCAATAGAATGTGGTTTGCAAAAGCGAAAGACCAAATCATACAAACATGGGATACTATTTTATTAGAGCGCGAAACTGGATATGAACATCGAGCTAGTAAAAAACGGGTAATTAAACCGATGTCTGAGCAATTAATTGTGGTCGATGAAGATGGCAATACTCGGCATATACAGAATATATCAGTACAAAAATCCATATGTTTAGTAAAATTGGACCATGATGATATTTAGTACGATTTAGTACGATAATATTTAGTATATCTATGACATATTCAAAAACTATATAAAACTTTTTTTATATAATTTATTACAAAAATGGCAAATAATGATGAAATGTATGTATTGAAGAGGGATGGTCAACGAGAAATCGTTTCTTTCGATAAAATTCTTCAACGCATCAAAAACGCTGGCCAAGATCCGACAATGACCCCCGTTTCCATCAATTATACTGCCCTAACAATGAAAGTCATCGACCAATTGTACGACGGAATTACGACGACCCAAATCGATGAATTGACGGCCGACCAGTGTGCATCACTCGCCTCGACCCATCCCGACTACAATACATTGGCTGGACGTATTCTCATTTCAAATCACCAAAAGAATACGTCGGCATCATTTTCTCAAGTAATGACCCAACTACATCAGTACAAGGATACTCATAACAAATCGTCGCCCCTCATTTCAGACAATTTGATGGAAATTGTTGCCAAATATTCGGAACATTTGGACCAAATTTGCAATTATTCTCGCGATTATTTAATCGATTATTTCGGGTTCAAAACCTTGGACCGTTCATATTTGCTAAAAATCAATAAAAAGACGGTTGAAAGACCGCAACATATGTGGTTGCGGGTTTCATTGGGAATACATATATCGGTAAATCAAAGGGTAAATCAAAGTGGGAACGGACAGGGGAACGAACTTACCGTTAATATGGATAAAGTATTAGAAACATACGACCTAATGTCCCAAAAGTATTTCACTCACGCCACTCCGACGTTATTCAATGCGGGAACTCCTCGCTCGCAATTGGCCTCGTGTTTTCTTTTGGCGATGGAAAGCGATAGTATGGACGGCATATATAATACGCTAAAGGACTGTGCGATGATTTCGAAATGGGCGGGCGGTATTGGACTGCATATTCATAATATTAGGGCAACGGGCAGTCATATTCGCGGGACAAATGGTCATTCGACCGGAATAGTTCCAATGTTGCGAGTATTCAATAATACTGCTAAATATGTGGACCAGGGTAATAAACGTAATGGTAGTTTTGCGATTTATTTGGAACCTTGGCACGCCGACATTGAATTGTTTTTGCAAATGCGTAAAAATCACGGCGATGAAGAACTCAAAGCCCGCGACTTGTTCTATGCCTTGTGGATACCCGACTTATTTATGGAACGCGTCAAATCGGACGGACAGTGGACCCTAATGTGTCCCGATGAATGCCCCGGTTTAGCTGATAAATGGGGCGACGAATTCAACCAATTGTACAATATGTATGAGCAAAGTGGTCGCGGCAGATTAACAATGTCTGCCCGTAAATTATGGTTTCAAATCTTGGATGCACAGATGGAGACCGGAACACCGTATTTATTGTATAAAGACGCGGCCAATCGCAAGTCCAATCAACAAAACTTGGGAACGATAAAGTCTTCCAACTTATGCAGTGAAATTATCCAATATTCTGACGACTTAGAGAGCGCCGTGTGCAACTTGGCCAGTATCGCATTGCCCGCATTTATCGACCCATCCAATAATGCATCCGGTCCATCAACCCCTTCGTTTAATTACGAAAAACTCCATTCCGTAGCAAAAACGGTGACATATAATCTCAATCGGGTCATCGACGTCAATTACTATCCCACGGAAAAAACGCAAAGAAGTAATGTGAGACACCGACCCATCGGTATTGGTGTACAGGGTTTGGCAGATGTGTTTATATTGCTGGGATTGCCATTTGCATCAGAGGCGGCTCGGAAAATCAACCGCGATATTTTCGAGACGATTTATCATGCAGCCTTGGAGCAATCGATGGAATTGGCTATTGTAGAGGGACCGTATGAGACATTTGCCGGGTCCCCAGCATCCAAAGGTCAGTTGCAGTTTGATATGTGGAATGTGGACCCATCTACTAATCCTGAGCAGCCACGATATGATTGGACCAACATGAAGTCCAAGATCCAAAGCAATGGCCTGCGAAATTCTTTACTATTGGCCCCGATGCCCACTGCATCGACGTCGCAAATATTGGGATATAATGAATGTATCGAGCCAATAACGTCGAATATTTACAGCCGACGAACACTGGCCGGTGAGTTTATAATGGCTAATCGATATTTGATGAAGGATTTATTGGATTTAGGATTATGGAATGACAAAATCAAAAACAATATTATTGCGAATAATGGGAGTGTTCAACACATCGATATTATACCACAAGAAATCCGGGAAAAATACAAGACGGTGTGGGAAATACCGATGAAGGCATTGATTGATATGGCGGCGGACCGTGGCGCATTTATTTGCCAGAGCCAGAGTTTGAATTTGTGGCAGGAAGACCCGACATATTCTTCTTTGACGTCGATGCATTTTTATGCTTGGTCCAAGGGTCTGAAGACGGGGATGTACTATTTGAGAAGACGAGGCCGACATCAGGCACAACAGTTTACTATAGAGCCAGAAAAGGGATCGGGAACAGGACATTCTAATTTAGAAGAAGATATTTGTGAGATGTGCTCGGCCTAATTTATTATATCAAATAATATTATATAATAAATAAAATGAGCCATACACAATTGGCAAAATTACCAGGTATTAATAAAGGTTATGTATCTACAATAGATGAAACTATAGCACAAATTTTAACACAAACTAAAAATAATAAAATTTCATATAAAACAATTAGAGAAATTATTGATAATAATAGTTTAACATCTATAGTCGATAATATATTTAATGTAACTTTTATTGAATTATTATTTAGATTAAGCATTGGTGTATTTGTAACTCCATTACAACTTAATGCAATTTGTAGTTCATTTTTTAATTATAATGGTCTATATCGTAATTTAACGATTAAAGGGGCGATTAAAGGGGGTTCTATTCGAAAAAAAATGTTGGGAGGAACTAAAACACTATTATTTGCAAAAGAGACAAAGTTAGACGAATTTTTAAATAATACTTTTTATGATTATATTAGTTTACAAGAAACCCCGAACAATTCATTAGAAGATTTACTTGCAATACATAAATTTAAATTAGATGAGGAAATTAAACGTAGAATAATTTCATTAAATGAGTTTGATAATGGTATTGAATTATCATGGTTATATAAAATTTTAACTACAAATATATCAGAAATTATTGCGCTATTATATGATGACAATGAATCTGATGAAGACAAACGTAGGATAGCAGATAGAGAATTTCAAAATTTATTCTATTGTCAAGATAACAATTTGCAAATGAATGAAAGTAGAGAAATTGATGTTGCAGCTCCGATAGATGAATTTGCAGATAGTATAGCTGAGGTTGGTCAAGCAATGATAGGAGGTGGTGGTGGAGGTGGTGGAGGTGGTGGAGGTGGTGGTGGAGATACAAGGGCTGCGGGTGGTGGAGGTATTCGTAAAAGTACTTCACCAAATATAGGTAATTTTACAAAAATAAATAATTTATATGCATATAAAGTGAGCCCTAAAATATTAGCAGAAATTGGACAACAAATATTTAATAGATTATTTGGCGAGGAATTGTACATGCATGATGATATAGAAAATGCAAATTCACGATTAACAGAATTATTTAATAATAATGAAGTAAGGTTAGATGTAATACCTAGTACCTTAATTAATTTATATAAACATAATACTCATAAAATATTAGATAGTAGAGATGACATTTTGAAATATATAATTGAGATAATAGAAAATAATCCCTTCCCAGGTTTAAATGAAATGCGTCGTCAACCTGATCGTAAAAAACAATCTGATAATATACTTTTTACACAATTAAGATTTGAGACATTAAATTTACAAATACAACAAATTATTATAAATGTACTAAAATTATGTGAGGTTGCATACATACGTACAAAATATGAACCTGTATATGCATATTTTCAAAATGGTGTAACCTCTATAGTTGATTTAGTACATTGTCATACTGCTGGACCACCAAATATTTTTATAGGAGGAGCTGGTGGTGGAGCTGGTAGTGGTGGTGGTGGTGGTAGTCCTTCGTCTACACCAATGCCCACAATACAACAACAATTAGCTACTGTAAAAGAACAAAAAGCTCAAAAATTTAAAGATGCCCAAGCAAAAAAAAAACTAGAAGAAGAACAGTTACAAGAAATTTTGGATGACCCAACACGAAAACAACAACAACAACAACAACAACAACACCAAGAAGACCTCACACGAACACAATTGGGCCTGGAAAATATTGAAGCTAAATTACCTAAAACACGCTTAGCAGATTATTCATATGGATTATTATTTACAGGATTTAATACATCATTTAAAACAGATATTGCAAGAATTGAAAAAGAAAAATCATCTTCTGCAACTCAACATTATATAGATGATTTAGAATATAAAATATTGGGTCCGAATGCGAATAGATTGAAAAAAAGTTCAATTAAAATACATTTAATTGATATGTATAAATTATTAGAAGTTACATCATTAATCACTAGTTTTCAAGATTGGGACATTATACTAACTAGCAAAATGTTTTTTTCTACTATGAGTGAACAATATTATATAAATAATAACCAATCTGCCAAATGGCCACATTATTTTGATTATAATAAGTTAGACCAGGTATATAAAATAACTGGAACGAGACTAGATGAGTTTAATACCACATTTCAAGCATGTTTTAATACAGAACCCCCTGATTTAGATAGATATCTTAGAGAAATGCATCATGTATTTGAAACAGTAAACAGTTTTAAAAACATATTTCGACACGGAATAAAATTGACATTTGATAATCAGGAACTTCAATATAAAAAAAAAGATATTATACGAGTATACATAGAAGGATTATTAACAGAATTATCAGCAGATAAAACACCGTTTAAAAATAAAATATATATTCAACCGAAAGACACGGTATCTAGTATCGCATCTGACATTTCAAGTATAATTCGTGGAGGCCGTATGATTAATGTAGATATGTCTCCAGACTTATATCCATCAGTTTTACTTCATAGTACCCCATATGGAATACCTGGAATTGATATTTCATCATTATTAGGTATTACTAATATGGGAGATAATAATACTTATATACCACAAGATTCTCTTTCAATTTCCGATTTAATCTATAAAATAATAAATATTAAACAAATTTGTGAGAAAACTTTATCAGTTAATCTGCATACAAGAATGAAATGGATAGCTACTCGTATGGAAATGTTAACTGAAAATCAATTATTTACATCTAAGCAAGATTTTACTCGTAGAACACAATTAATTGAGAGCGCAATATCAGAAATAAGTATATCTCGCACCGAATATAGTGCTGAAATTGAAACTATTAAAGAAGCAGAAGTAATATCACAAAAAACAATAGCTTATACAATTGGAGGTATTGTTATAGTAGTTGGAAGTATGTATGTAGCTTACGAGTGTGGGTTGTTGTGGGAGATACCAACTGGTACTACTATAACTGGTGCTATTTATGGTGCATATAATTGGGCTACATCACCTGCACCTAAAAAAGTTATTTCTGAAGCTGTGAAAGAAAGGGAAGCAAAACATAGAGCAACACATAACATTACTACTACTGAATTGGATCCGGATATAAAAGAAAAACTGCGCAAAGAAGTTATAAGCGAATTTGTTAACGCACGTGTAGTAAAAAATTTAAATCCACAATCTTCGACTATACCACCATTCACTGCTGATCAAACCGCATCTTATGCTGATTTTAGAAAAGAAAATGAAAAGGGTGTCGGTGAGATATTAGCAGATGCAGGTAGTACTTTGACTGAAAAAGCAGGAAATGCGGCACAAGCTGGATGGAATTGGATTTCTAAAGGAGTTAACTGGGCTGTAGAATCTGCGGATAAAGCGACTGGTGCTTCCGCCGCAGTAAAAGAAGAAATGTGGGATGATAATGCGGGTAAATATGCATATACTATATTTAATGGTTTATCTGACACAGAAAAAGCTGAAAAAATACAAGAGTTTTCTAGAAGTATGCCAGAAGGATATACCAGACCAGATGATGATGCCATGCGAAAATTATATATAACTAGTTTAATGCAGGAGTATAAGCACGGACGCCAAGAAATGTATGAACCAGTAATGAAACAAATTGATGCTACTTATCAGAGAGAACAAATGTCGCCGTTAGCTAAAGTTGCTTTAGCTATGGTGCCATTATCCCCATTTTTATATAGTCACTTGGGCAGTACAATTACAACGAAGCTTTTAGGGGGGTTATCTCAAGCTGCTGGATATATCGATCAAACAGTCCTTCCTGGAATTCTAAAAACTCAATTAGATTATACCAGTGGCCCTTACTCTACGGCACTTAATTCATTTATATCGCATTTAAGTGAATGTCAAGCGGCTTTGTTAGATTATCAAGCAAGACATCCATCATTATCAAATATGAGGGAATTAGACGAAGCTATAAGAGTTTTTAAAGATTGTATAAAATCATATAATAAAGCCAAATTTTTTGTAGATATGGCTAGAGACCAATGTAGTAGAGATAATTGTCATATTATTTACAATTATGATTGGGATGGTAATATCATCGTTCTGGATGGGACTGAAGACCAAGTCTCATTAGAAACTTATAAAACATACATTCTAGAAAGAAGTTTAAAAATAATGAAAAAATTAACTGTCAATAAAGATAGTCAATCAAGTTTAGAGAGAGAGATTAAAAGTATTATTGGTGGAATTACAGAGGTTCGCTATAAACCACATAAATCAAAAATAGATGGTGGGTCTAAGTACAAAATACATATAAATAAAGCTAGTAATTCTAAATTAATGTCTAAAAAATATAATACTACCAAAAAACAAAAACATAAGAATACACATAAACAACATTACATATCTTCAACTTCAAATATTCATCGTTGTAAACAAATCCATAAAACTAAACAAATGCGTAAAATTGCGAAAATGCGTAAAACACGAAAAATGAAAGGAGGTGGTAGAGGAGAAAACTTAAGCCCAGAGCAGTTTTTGTATTATCAAATATTAATATTTTTTCAGAATTTGTATAAACTATGTTCAACTCCAGAATATTATAACATTAGTGATACGCAAAGTGTAATTAATATACTTAAACAATTAATATTAAATATAAAAATACCAATTAGTTTATTAGTAGATTTACAAAAATTGCTACTACGTAAAAAATAAAATAGTTACACTGATAAGATAGTTGGTCAAATTTTTATGACTATATGTAGTCATAAAAATAAAATAAATTTTCTAAATATTATTAACGATGGACTTTTTCTGGTTGATTGCCTTGGTTTCCTACACTATTATATACATATTGAGGAATAGGAACATGAACAGAGACAACACCACTTTGTTTCTCTGCCGAGGTATTTGGTTGTTTATTATGCGTTGACCGTTGTTTATTTTGTTGTCTACCTGAAAATGTAGGGTTTTTTTTTTCTTCTTCTTCTTCTTCTTCTGCTGCTACTGCTGCACCCCCCCCTCCACCATTATCTAAAGGGCCGTGAATAATATGTACACGAGGAGGAGGAGAAAAAGAAGCAGAAGGAAGATTGTCACCTCTAAAACTTGCATACATAGCTTTTTCTTCCGTTTCTGTATACTTTTTAAGTAATTCACTTATTTTTAATTGTTGACTCCGAATAGATAATACTAAATCTTTCGCATTTTCGAGTGCTCTATTTTCTCGTTCATCTAATTCTGTACGTCGGTTATGATCCTTACGTTCATCTTTATGTAGCTTATCTCTGCGACTTAATGGTAAATTATTTAATAATATACGTCGTACAGTCATTGCTGTGGTAGAAACGAATGGTTCATCTTCTTCTAATTTTTGCAGTTTTTCTTCATCATCTTCTTCAAATTTTCGCAGTTTTTCTTCATCATCATTTTTTTCTCCTCCTCCTCCTCCTTTATCTTTAATTTTTCTAACTTTTCTAGTTTGAACCTCATGGGAACGTTGCTCTTCTTGTACTCGTTCTTCTCTTTCGCGATGAAAAGTAACCAAAAGTGTATCTATACTTGTAGTTAGCTTATCTACAGAAAGGTCAATTCGTTCACCAAATGATGAATATGTTTGTTTTAATTTTTCATTAAGTTTATATGCACTTAACCCCATATCAACTACTGCAACAGTTCCAGATAATATTGCAGTTAATGCAAAACACGCAGTTTGCTGTTCAATTTGTAATATTTTTGCTTTAAGCTGTTCATGCTCTACATCAATTCTTTTGTTCATTCTAGAATAAATTAAAGCTTGTTCTCTTAACTCTTTTGCTCGGATAGTTTTAAATTTTTCTAAAACTTCTGCGGTTTTGGCAGCTTGTATTTGTTGTCGTTCAAGTTCTTCACTCTCGATTATTATAAGTTTTTTTAATATTTCCATTTGTTGATTTGCAGTATTGGCTCTAGCTTCTTGTCTTTGAAAATCTGATAGGGCACGTTCTAATTCTGCTTTTTTTGCATGCAAATTTTCGATTTCAGTAGCATCTAATGTTTTACTTATATCTTCTATTCTAACACTGTTTGATAATGATGTCGCATCTGCATTCATTCCTATTAATATTTTTTTTTTTTGCTCTAGAGATAATCCTGCAGTATCTAATTCAAATGCTTTTAAAGTTGCATCTTGTTCTGATTGAAGTGTAGTACGATGGCGTTGTGCATTATCTGAAAGACTTTGTAATATCTTTTGTTTTTCCTCTTGTATTTTTTCTTCTAATTGTCTATCCGTTTCTTGCATTCTGCTTTCTTTTTCTAAATTACGACTACTTTGACGTTCGGTTGCGGCTTTTGCATTTGCTTCTGAATTACGATTTTGGTCTAATACATATGCTTCAGTTGTAGTTCGTTGTCTTTCGTCGCGTAATTGTTGCTGTTGTAAATCATGTGCGGCAGTGTCTCCTTGCATTGCAGCTGCTATTCTACGTTTTTTGTCCTCAGCAGCCGCCTTTCGTCTTTCTTCAAACTCTTTTTCTTCTTGTAATAGTTTAATTTGCCTTTCTTTCTCACGTTTCTCTTCTTGATTTTTGTCAAATTGTTTTTTAGCTTCTACTTCTTTTTGTTTTTGCTCTTCATGTTCTCTTTCATTTTGGATTTGTTTTTGTTGTATTGCTTGTTTGCTCTTATCAAGTTGCATTTGTAATTCTACTGCTATTTTTGCTTGTCGTTCTTCTTTTTTTCTCAACCGCTCTAATGCTTCTTCTTTCGACCGTTCTAATGCTGCAGCTGCTGCTTCTTGCCTCTCTGCTTCTTCTTTTCTCAGCCTCTCTGCTTCTTCTTTTCTCAGCCTCTCTGCTTCTATTGCTGCTATTGCTTCTATTTCTGCTTCTCGCAAATGTTGTAATTCTTTTCTAGCTTTTGTTTCTTCTTTTTCTAAACGTTTAATATTTTCTTCAATTTCTAAAAGTGTTTTTTCTTCTTCAGCATCTGCTATAGCTTTGGCAGCAGCGACTGATGCCGCAGCTGCAACCTCAGCTTCTTCTACCTTTCTTTCAAAATCTTTTGCTTCCTTCTTTTGTTTACTTACACTTTGAATTTCTAAAGCGGTTACTTGAAGTTCTTCAAATCTACCTAATCTATCATTCATATATCTTACAAATTCTTCTTCATCTAAATCGATTTTTAATTCTGGATTATTTGCTACATCTTGAACTAACATTGTAGGGTCTTTATCTCCAAAAACAGTCTTTAACAATTCTAAATCAGTTTTTTCTTGAAATTCTACTCTTGATTTTTCTCTATGATATTTTGTATCACTTTTTTTTCCAAATAATCCGACTGCTTTATCATATGTTCCCAATACTATATTTGCCGTATGTCCTTTCCATGTTAATGGTTCACTTTCGTGTACAATACCATCCAAAATTACCCCAGATAATATATACATTGCTAACATTTGATTTAATCTAGCAGCTTCATCTTCAATCTCTTTTTTTTCTTCCTCTGTCATGCAATGTACATGATATACAGTAGCACCAATGACTACTACAACTACAATTGTACCGACAATAGCAGCTGTACTAATTCCTCCTACTGCGGATGCAGCTGCACTTAACGATGACGCTGGTTGTACTGGTGCTGATACAACCATTTTAACTGCCATATCAGCACTAGATGTAAGAGCAGCCTCGCCAAGAACTGCTTCTTTTAAAGTGAATGCAACACCTTTAGCTGTATGAAAAATTTGACCTTCTGCTGCATATTTTAGAAACATTGCTTTACTCATAGTTATTGCACCACCAGTCAAATGCACTGCAGATGCTTTAAATCCGGCTAATCCGACAGCTCCGCCAGCACCTATCCCTGCCCCAACTCCTCCATAATATTTTCGCGTGTATTTATGATATTGTGTTTTAAATTTATTATTTTTGGTTTTTCTACCTAAATGCCTTTTATATTTTTTTATTTTTGCTATTCGTTTTTTTTGAGTGTTATTTTTGCGAATTTTTCGAATATAATTCATTATTACTAATAGTCAGTGTATATATATTAATTATATTATTAATACAAATAAAGATTTATGTTGACACTGTATGTAGTATCAATATAAATTATCATGTCTAAATCGTCGACTAATAAGCATCCATCCGTCAGTCTTTTAACTATAACTCAACATAGTCGTTTCCCCTGTATTCAAAACCTATACGACTTAATCAAACGACAGACTTATACAAATATCAGTGAATGGACTATTGTCGAAGGTAGTCCGACCTTGGATTTAGCCGAACAAAATCGTATCCAAATCACAGATTTTATAAACAATATAATGAATAATCGTTTGACCAATGCATCAAATAATAATAATATTACCAATAATGTGATGACTATAAAATACCTGGACTATAGTCCCGACTTGCTGCTCAGCGATTTGCGAAATAAAGGCAATTTAGCATGCACTGGAGACATTATCGTGTGTATGGATGACGACGACTATTATCCCAAGGACCGTGTTATACATGCTGTGCATCAATTGCAGAATTCGCCCAAATTAATCGCCGGATGTTCCAAGGCATATATGTACGACTATTTCTTGGACAAAATGTATAAATTCAAGGAGTTCGGACCCAATCATTCGACCAATAATTGTTTAGCATATAAACGGGAATATTTAGAGAAACATTCACATAGTCCGGGCCTGCGTTCGGGTGAAGAGCATAGTTTTACGAATGGATTTAGCGAACCAATGATACAGTTAAGTGCGCGTAAAACGATTGTGATTTCGAGCCACGATACAAATACTTATAATAAACGGTCGATGTGCGAGGCCAGTAATTTAGGCCGAAATCCGATGTTGCGATTGGTTTCTGGAAGTCCTCTCAACGAATATATACCTTTGGAAATTTATGATAGATTGAAAGAGATATTTACTAAGGAATTGAGGAACTGAGGAATGGTAGAGATAATAATGTGGGGATAATATAAATGGAAAGCCTACAACAATATACTCAAGTACCAAATACAGAACCGGTTGATGATATCCTAGAAAATAATGATAGAGTAAGTATGAGCGATACACCAACTGAAATGGATACAGGACAAAAGACTAATATAATAGCGGTTTCACATCAAAATCGAATTGGTCAATTTTTAAAATTGCATTGTACAAATAACACTGTAGACCAAGCACAAAATGAAAAAATACGTTTTTTAAATGGAGCTGTTGTTAAAATTGAATTTGATAACAATAAAAATGCCACAATAAAATTATTATATGCTGGAAATGATAATTCAGTAAAAGGCGGACCTTATTATCAAACCGATGAATTTATCAATTCCAAGTTTGCCAATTTGAAATATTACCCTGTGCCATTTAAATATACATTAAAATATCCGACTACATATGGTAGAAAAAAAACAGTGATATATTTAGTAAGACACGGAGAAGCATGGCATAATGCAAACCCGTCTATACAAGGTACGGTTGCAGATACATTATTAACAAAAGCCGGGTGTGAACAAACAGAAGGTTCTGCTCAAGCGATATTTGATGATTTAGATACCTATAAACAGTCGGAAATTATTTATTATGCATCTAGCGATTTAAATCGAGCTAGAGAAACAATGTATAAAATCCAAGCTAAGATATTTTTGTTAAATAAGAAAAATACTAAATCTAACAGATTTGCTCGATTATCATTACCAACTACAATATTAATTGTTCCTTGTTTACATGAAAGAGTTGTAAAAAACAAGCTAAAAAATGGTAATTCAGTACTTGTGTCAATGGGTGGACGAGAGAATTACCTTAAACCCAGAATTATTGGTACAAAATTAGGTCTTGGTTCAATTGAAAGCGATACTACATCAAAAACAAATTGTGATAAAAAACAAAGTCCATATTACTTTAGCACACCTAAAACACAACTGAATAATGTTAATTATGACGCAACATATTACCATACTTTTTATGACAAGGCAGGAAGTTATAATCAACGGTATAATACATTTGTAAGGCCTGGAAAACAAAATACTATAAGTGAAATTGAACTAAGATGCGAATCTCCGGGTATTAATATTCTTAGAATGATTTTAAACACAATCGAGATGCGTGCTGCTGCTACTGATACTGCTGCTACTGCTGCTACTGCTTCTACTGCTGCTGATACTGCTGATGCTGCTAATGCTGCTGCTAATGCTGTTGCTAAAGTTGATATTATTCCTGCTCCGGTTGGGCCTGACACTAGACAACAGGAAAATGCTAAAATATTAAAGATGATTATAAACAGTTTAATTAATTTAGATGATAATAAAGAAATTCAAACAAAAAATACACTATTAATACAATATATATCAAATGCTACAGAAGACAATTACAATATAATATTAGATGAAATGAACGAGTTATCCCCGGAAAATAAGGATAATATTTCGAGAAGAATAAACGATTATATTGACGATAATTATATGACTAATGAGCAAAACTCTAACACAGATCCACAATTAATCCGATTAAATAATTTATTAGATAAATTAAAACCAATAACAAAGAATGAGTATCATTATGGTGGTAAAAAATCCAGACGGAATAAAAAAATACGACGAAATAAATCTAAGAAATTGCGTAAAAGCCACAAAATAAATTACACTTTTATTTCGTCCAATACTGGCAATCGCATATCGAATTTGAAACGCAATTTGACAAAACATCGCAAACATACATAGGCATCCATGAGCGAATTGTGTAAATTGGCCGGGGCTGACCCTCGGCCAAACAAATGTTCATACAATTCCACCAATTTCGGTGGTTTGAAATACACTTGGTCTTTCTTATCTCGGCGTTCTATTTTGCAGACATTGCGACCTACTCGCATCGTACAGAATGTCTCGATTTCATGTTGTGCCATGAAATTGCGGTCAAATACTGATTTCCATAGGGGACATTTTGTAGCAAAATCAGTAAGGTCCAGATTTTGACCCAACCTGGCCATTTCGATTTGGATCATTTCACTGTCAAACTCGATATTATGTGCGACAATACAGTCGCATCTCAAGAATTCTTCGTAAAATTCGGCCATGGCATCGGCAATGGGTACACCATGGTCATAACACATTTCTTGTGTAATCCCCGTCAAATTGGTGATAAATGGCTCGATAATCACGTCTTCTGGAACTCGAATATATACATTAGTAGATTTAACCACACGCCAGAATTGTGTGTCATATATGAGCATCGACATTTGCAAAATATGAGGCTGAGGTGGGGGAGTTTGAGTAGGTGGGTCTGACTTCTTGGGTCGATTAATTAGGCCGGTAGTTTCAACGTCGAATATCATAAATCGACGTTGAGAATAGGAATGGCGTCTATACTGTACAGGTGCTGTTGTATCCGGTTGTGCCATTTTATAATGTTTAGTGTATGGTTTAATGAATGTTTTAGTGTATGTTAAAGTTCATCGATTTATAATATGCATTATATTTGGAAACCTTTTTAATAATCAATTTTATTAAGGTTAAGGGAACCTACGGTTCCCTTAAAATCCCTCCCTTTTACGGTAAATTAGGGCGGTAAATTAAGGCGGTAAATTAGGGCGGTAAATTAGGGCGGTAAATTAGGGCGGTAAATTAGGGCGGTAAATTCATATTATATTGTGTATTATTTTTTGGCTCATTAATTCGTCGAACTCACCACCCGATATTGCATAAACACCCGCTTCAATGCCTCATCCCCCGGCAACTTGGCCGCCTCTATAGATTCGGTGTAATAAGAAAACGGGATATTATTCGGAGTATCTTGGACAGCCAAGTTTTGGAACTTCTGTTTATACATATCAAAATCACAACTCTCATAATGTTGGACAATAAGTCGCGATAATTTTGGTTGTGATGCATTTGCCTGAGGAATGCTCGATTTAAACCGGTGTGGACCATCGGCCATAACATCATCGGCCACGCGTCCGCCCCCCTTTCCATTCCCATAACTCACACATTCATCTGGATGCTCGGCGCAATTGGTGAATTTCGATGCATTGAAACAGTTATCCTCGGATTGGGGAATATTGGCATATTTGGCCTCTTCATTTTGAAACCAAAATGTACGAACGGTATCCGGTAATTCCCGTATTTCAGCTAAATCGCCTTCCAAGATTTCATCCGAATCGATATGAATTAGCCAAGATTGGCCATCGGCCTTGGCCGCTTTTAGGGCTTCATTCATCATTTTGTTTTGGCGGGTTTGAATATCCAAATATTCATTCTTACCCGTCGACTTCCCCACCGTCAAAACCACGTCCATTTGTTCACCCAACATTTCTTCCAATTCAGGTGTATCTTCCAGTCGAATGTAAAATCGGGAAATACCTAGTAATCGGTGTTTTGCTAACCAAGTGTCGATATTCTTGGGTTTTTTCATCATCGATACGATGGCGATAGGTTGGCTAGTTTTAAGGTCCGACCCATTATCGACAGGTTCTTCATCTAATTGACTTGTCAATTGACTTGTCATAGGTTCGACCGATGTGTTTTCTGGTGTTTGGTCAAAAGCAACTAATTGCCCCGTCGGCATGATATAATGCGATTTCCAATAAAAATACCGCAGTATCTGGGTCAGAATTCCACTACCGACGACGATAATGAGAACAATGACTGCTAAATTAATCCAATTACGATAATTTTTACTGTTAAAATACGGTTGACTGTAATTCATATATCGCAATATTCTGTCTATAATATTGTAATATTTTATTGTGTTATTATATTATTCCCTGTAAAATCTATAAACCAACGAAAAATCTAATAAAAAATAGGCTCTCAATATAGTATAAATAATGCAAAATAATACCGCAAAACAACATTACAAAAACGGACTATTTATATTTCACCGCGACTTTAGAATAATTGATAATGTCGGTCTAATAGAAGCCAGTAAACATTGCGACAATCTCTATACGTGTTTTATATTTACTCCAGACCAGGTCGGAAAAGCAAACACATTCCGTTCTCAAAATGCCATACAATTTATGATAGAAGGTTTAACTGAATTAGAAAAAGACATCCAAGATCAAAACGGAGAGCTACTATTATTTTATGGCGAACAATTGACAATTTTACGCAAATTATGTACCACGCTAAATATCGACGCCGTATTTTTCAATCAAGATTATACTCCATATGCAGTAAAACGCGAGAAAGAAACCGCCAAATTATGCGCTGAATTACAAAAAACGTGTCTGATGTTCTCGGATTATTATTTATTTGAACCCGGAACAATAGTGACAGGAAATGGAAAGGGCAATGCATATAAGAAATTCACGCCATTTTATGAGGAGGTTTTACATCATTCCGTCGAACCGCCAAAAACGCATAAAATCGCCAACTTTTCGAAAGTTAGACCGGGATCTCCATTAACTTCGCAAATTTCATTAAAAACCGCATTTTCACATTTTACAAAAAACAATCCGGCGATTTTAGTACACGGCGGAAGGAGTAATGGAATACAACAATTAAGACGGGCAATTCGCGAACAGAAACATTATGCCGTTAAACGCGATTATCTTATAGAAAATACCACATTTTTATCGGCGCATTTGAAATTCGGATGTGTTTCGGTTCGCGAAGTACATAGCGCATTTACAAAAGCATTTGGTAAAAAAAATGAATTATCTCGCCAACTTATTTGGCGAGAATTCTTCGCACATGTTCTCTATTCTTACCCAGAAGTTGTTGGAAAATCATATCAACCAAGATATCGTAATCTGGATTGGACCAATAGTCGAGCAGCATTTAATAAATGGAAAAATGGCGAAACGGGATTTCCAGTAGTGGATGCTTCTATGCGGCAATTAAATACGACTGGATATATGCATAATCGCGGTAGAATGATGGTAGCCAGTTTTTTAATAAAAGTATTATTGATTGATTGGCGATGGGGCGAAAAGTATTTCGCACAGCAGTTGACGGATTATGATATTGCGTCGAATAATGGAAATTGGCAGGGTATTAGTGGAACCGGAGTAGATATGAAACCTTATTTTCGTGATATGAACCCGTGGATACAGTCGGCTAAACTAGACCCTGATACATTATTTATAAAAAAGTGGGTTGTCGAATTGGCCGATGTGGAGCCGCGTGATATACATAATTGGCATACTGAACATAATAATCCGAAACATAAAGTGGTAAAATATTTCAAACCAATGGTAGATTATGGAGAGCAAAAAGAAAAAATGTTGAAAATGTATGAAAATGCGTGAAAAATATTATAGACCATTGAACCTCTTACACCTTCTTTGACTTTCTAAATAATATAAATCAAAAATTTATATTATTCCCTATCTAATCCATAAAAAAGTAATAAAGTACAGATAATTCGGTAACGTTGCCCTTACACCGATGAAGATTTACACCTTTTCTCATTTAAAACGCCCACTTTGTGGGCGCAAATGAGTTAAAAGGCAACGTTACTTTGCGCATTTAAAATGCGCAAAGGTGTAAAATGGGACAAACCTCCATAGGAAGTTTGCCTTTTAATTCATTTATCGGTAACGTTGCCCTTAAACAAATAAATAGGACGCTTAAACGCGTCCGAATTTAAATCTTCAAGGGTGTACATCTTTTTTATTTACTATAGTTAAACCCATTTTGCATACAATGTAAGACTAGCTGTGCCGTTATATGTTGCCGAAACAGCATAACTTGTTCCAGTTCCATTAGCAGCAGTATTCCAACCACTGAATGTAAAACCGGTTTTTGCAAGCGACCCACTATTTGTTCTAAGTGTAATTGATGTTGTCCCTGATATATAAGGGTCCATATATTGAGGAATTGGAAGATTGCCACTTGTATTACCATTTCCATTATATTCAACTGTATAATTTGGTAATGACGGTGATACATATTGAGAACCAGTAGATGGTGTAATCGTAATTGTGGTTAAAGCATTATCGGAGTTTGGAACAACAAGTGCGTATGGATAGATTGTTCTTGGTGCGTTTGTCCAAGTAGTTCCACTATTTGCTGTATAAAAGACATTGTTAGGAGAAGTAACTATACCTGTAGTTGCGCCATTTGAGAAATTTATTGTAAACCCTTGATTAAAGAAACTATACGTAGCAGTACTACTTATGGCGGTTAATCCACATCCGCTAAAATTTGTTTGGGTTGAAATGCTATATGTTGGTGTGGTACTATTTGTTGGATTAAAGGTTGTGTATGTTATACTTGAAATAGTTGCAGCAGAAGGCCAATATATAACATCTGTTACGTTTGTAATTGTTTTAGCATAATTATAATCATTTGCTGAATTTGCATAACTTGTATTAACGTTGACTTGAATATTAGTTTGAGTAATAACTGTCTTGCTTGCAATAGAAATTATACCAAGAGGTGCAGCTCCAGACCCATAATTTGATGTTGTTGTACCCAAGAGTGCTGTTGTATAAATAGTAATTGTATCAGTGCTTTTAACAATCATGGCATATGGGAAAATATATTGTATAGATGTAGCTCCAGAACCACCGCCAGTTGTTCCGCCTCCACAATTTTTCACGGGAGAACCAGGTGCCCATAGAGCATATAATGTTGCGGTTTTTGATGTAAATGTATATCCTGGAGCATATAATGAACCAGCTCCAGTAGGTGACCCGTTCCATCCTAAAAATGTGTATCCTGATCTAGTAAGAGAACCTTGACCTAAAATTGGCACTTTAAATCCAGTTGGATAACTTGTTGGCGCAGCAGGAACAGAACCATCAGTAGCGCCATTAGCGTCATATGTTACTGTACTAAATGGTGGACCACCCCATTGTGCATATAAAGTAGTATTTGCATTCATTGTAATATTAGAACCAGATAGGTAACTTGTTCCGTTTCCACTAATATCAGCATTCCATCCATAAAAATTTTTACTTGGGTCGGAATTTGTATAAGGTCCAGTATTTCCTAATATAGTGGCAGCAGAATTTGAACTATAAGTTGTTACAGCAGCCGGTGGAATTCCAGAACCGCCAGTTCCAGCATTATAAGTTAAAGTATATGTAATTGCAGGATTAATCCATTGAGCGTATAGAATAGTATTTGCAGTCATTGTAATAGTAGAACCAACCGGATAACTTATTCCAGTTCCGTTTGCTAAAGTATTCCATCCACCAAATGTATAACCATTTGTATTTGTAAAAGAACCTGTATTACCAACTATATTTGCGGTTGAGTAAAATGCGTAATATGTATCTGAACTTGATGGCGCAGTACCTGTTGCACCGGTTCCAGCACTATATCTTAATCTAGCTCCAACTATCCAATTTGCATACAAAATTGTATCAGCATTAATTGTAAATGTATTACCGCCGACATAATTTGTGCCCGTTCCATCTGCCGCAGTATTCCAACCGCCAAATGTGTAGTTGGTTTTTGCTAATATTGGAGAGCCTGAGTTTCCGCGAACTGTTACGGTTGAAGCCGGAGTGTATGGCGATGAACCATCAACTGGAACAGTACCAGTTGTATTGGTATTGCCATTGTAAGTTACCGTGTATGTCGTCGAAATGGTAGGTGTCCACTTGGCATACAAGGTAGTATTTACAATAATTGCAAATGTACCAGAGACATCGTAAGGAGTTCCTGTCCCACTTGCGTCAGTATTCCATCCTGCGAACGTATATCCGGTTTTTACTAGTGTTCCCGTGTTACCTAAGACAGTTACAGTGGATCCA
>Ga0214919_10003123_pt1 | contig 25376 bp, 25 predicted proteins | sample LL1503_MetaG_FD_177994 | JGI IMG/M metagenome (GOLD analysis project Ga0214919, IMG submission 177994) | Freshwater microbial communities from Lake Lanier, Atlanta, Georgia, United States - LL-1503 | ecosystem: Environmental > Aquatic > Freshwater > Lake | place: USA: Georgia | collected... | reverse complement strand
CCACCATCTTCTTAGTCTCATTCAATAGAATGCTACGGTTAAACTTGTCTTTCTTAATTTCTTTATTTAAGGCATCAATTCTATCAAAGTTATTATAAAAGAAATTTAATGGGTGCCCTGTCTTATTAGTAGAGAAATAGTATATTAATAGTTCCTGAGCACGTTGAAACCCAACGCTCTCTATAACATCATTCATAGCCCACTTCTCTCTAAACTTGTTTACAGTAAGTGATTTATTATACTTCTCCTTGTACAGAGATAGGTATAATCCAATTAGTACATATGGCTCTTTTTCATTTGCCACGTTTTAATTCTTCTTCCACCTCACGAGTCTTTTCAATAAGTTTATCTTCAACAAACTTATAAACTCTCTCTGTGGCTGTATCTACATTCTCTCCGTCTCGAAGATCATCTTCAACGCCTACGCCAATCTTAATGCTTTCGTAATTACCTAAATTTCGTGTGAACGATAGGTCCACCTTAACTCTCGTTGTCACTTATGCTCCTTATTTGTATGGTTAGATAATGTCATGTAGGCAAAATCTGATCTAACTTCTAATTCTTTATTACAAATTGGGCAAATCACAATACGACTACTCGCCATCGTCATCACCTTTAGAATTCTTTACTACCACTGGACCATTCAATGAGTTCCAGTAGGCAACCTCTTCTTCTCTCTTACGCTTCTTTGCTGCTCCCGTTTCAAGGGTATATTGAGCATTGAATGTCATTACTCCGCCTTCCATACTGGTATAAATCCGCTTTCTGTCTTAGTATACAATATAATGTTGTGTTTGAGAAGACCTAAAAGCTCTGTTCTTGAAGGAACATTTCCAGAGTGTCCTGAATCTAATATAAACTCATGCAAAGCCAATATATCTTTTTCATTAAACATATATTTAGACCAGTTCTTATTATCTGGATCCCCTATAGGATATATCTTCTGAGGGGCTTTTATCTTCCCGTCCAAAATATAATCGTGCAGAGTAACAGTATGTTTATTTAATAATGCAGATACATCTTTCATTCCATAAGCTTTCCCCATGTATTTTTCAACTTGGGAATAAGAATACATTACTCTCTTTTTATCTGGGTAGCACCAAGCAACTATTTCATCCTTTGATCTGGATGACTTAATAACCTTATGTATTTTATCGTTTAAGAAGAAATACCGTAGTTTTTTAAATTTCTGGTTTCTTTTTGATCTAGCCATCTTCCGAAAGCACTCGTCTCTTTATTGCACATCCAGCGTCTGCCGCACATGATACAAAATAATTCCATATGTAGTTTTTGAGAGAATACCCTATCTACAAAAACTCTGCCTCCGCATTTGCCACACCACATTATAGAGTAAATACCTTGCCATCAACTACACAAGAGTAATCTGGTGCAATATGAATCATCTGAATATGTGGATAATCATTTACAATATGGGCAACGGCAAATCCCTTTTGCCAATCATGGTGCTGGCTATACTTCATTCCATCACTCTTCTCATCACACATATGTCCAATTTCATAGCCGCGAAGGGTTTCTCCTTCTCCGCCGTTTCTAAGTTCATATGTTACCATATGTGAAGCAATTCTGTGTGAGTGTCCACGAATAAGGGAAACCTGTAGGTCTTCCATATCTTTTCTTACTGCGCCTGTAGCAGAAATAGAAAGTCCGTGGTGTACGTGAATATCTCCAAAGCGACGCTTTGGCAATTCATTATAATAGATGTATTCATATCCCAATGAGTCTAGACTCCAAAGAGATTCTGGTGTAACTTCAGTAATATAATCTGGTAGCTTTGCATCAACATAATTAAATACTCTAATATCATGATTTCCTAGCGCTGAAAATAGTTGAGCATCTGGAAGCATCTCTCTAGTCTTAGCATAAAAATCTCTTGCTCCTTTTGCTTCATGTCGCATCATTGGAACAATTAAATCTTTGCTATCATTTTTATGATAGTTTAAAAACTCTGCTGATCTTCCTTCTGTATACTTGCTATAGCAAGCTTGATCATCTGTATCGCCTAAATAGTCAACAACATCTGGCTTAAACCACTTCATGACCTTAAACCATAGGGCAATCATCTTATCATCTTGATACGGGAACTGCTGATCGGATGAAAGCATCCATTTTAAATCGTTGCTCATTTTCTACCTTAATATGTAAAAAAGTCACGGGTACGTGACTTTGATGTTACAGTAATTGTAGCATATTTGTATAGCCTGTCAAGGCCTAGGAGTGCTGTATAGCTAAGAAATAAAAGGCTGTATTTATTGCAGTATTACCTGAAGGTAAATACACATTAACTGTTGCTCCCGAGGCTGTAACTGAGCTTTGCACAACATAAGCCTCGTAGGCTGCCATTCCAGTTCCTCTAACGGGAGTTACTGTAATAGAAGTTGGAGCGGCGGTAAATGAAGCAGCCGAATAATCAACTGGAAAAGATACTGTTCCGCCTGCAGTTAATTTAATAGATTTTGTTTTTCCACCAAAAATCTTAGGGACAACTGCTGTTTGAATGGTGCTATTGTCTATAGAGATATTGGTTGTCGAAGACCCCAATTGAGGAATTCTAGATTTAATTTCAGCTAGCGAAGTCTCTAGTGCGCCTAATTGTGCAGCGTCAATTGGATCTCCATCATTAAATGCCATTATGTTTTCTCCTTATGCTGGTAAAGAATCTTCGTAATCCTTTATTGCTTTTTCTTTATCTTCTTTTTCTTGCATTTGCTGCGTAAGTTCAGCACGTAATATAGCAATTTGAGTCTCATAATTTGAGACAATTTCGCCAATGCGTTGCTGTAACGCAGTTATAACTAATTCGGCTTTATCTGCCATTTTTAATACCTATTCTGCTAGTGCTTTAACTGCTGTTAACTCTGTGTTAAGAGCTGTAATTTGTCCTTGTATATCTTCTATTTGCGTTTCAAATGCTGTAATGCTAGATGCTACTGGAGCAGCTTTTGCATTTTCCTGCAAAATATCTATTTCTAGATTATACTTTGTGTAAGACAGGCTTTGAATATGATTATTAATAATCTGTGCCTTCTCATCTTTGGTTAATTGAATTGTCATGTTTGCCTCCTTTCATATTATAGCATTTTAAGCATATTAGTCAATACTTGAATTTGACTATCTATGTCTTCTTTTGTATAGGAATCCATTGGAGTTCCCTCTAAAATTAGTTGTTTTTTCCCGTTTAATGATTTAATCCTTTGTTCAATTATATATAACCTATATTCTTTTTCTATATCCATATTATATCCAAGATGACCAAGTACCGTAATAAGTGGTTCCATTTGTTCCAAGCATTACAACTCTGGCTCTTCCATATCTTGCAGATGAACTATAAGATATATCTCCATTTGCTGTACCCATTCTAAATGCCCAGATGGTTCCAGCAGCGGAATAAGGGTATGTAAATGCTCCTGGATAAGATCTTGTTCCACTTGCTAATAATGTTCCACCACCTGCAGTTGTTCTAATTTCAAAATCCATACCTGTTATTGAACCATTTCCAGAAATTCCAGGGTAGTCACAATACCAATCAAGTCTTGATGAACCAGATGTTCTTAAAAATTGCAAAGCTGGTGCCCCAGAAGATGGTGGTGTAAATGGGGTAGTAGTTGTAAAACTATAGCTAGCTGAAGCTGTGTTACCAGTTGAAGAATAAACTGTAACGGTTCCAGAATAAGTTGTGCTGGATGCTTTACCAGTAAACGTATAACTATTAACATTTCCAACATATGTTCCGTCTACATAAGCATATGATTGATTTGTAGAAGACCAGTTAATAGTAGCTCCTCCAGTTCCAACACCAGTGTTTGAACCCATGGTAATTGTAGGTATAACTGATACTGTGTTAGATGTACCTGTTGCTGTTGCTGAGGCGTTATTATATCCAGAAACAGATTTGCTAACTGTAATTGTAGAAGATTGTGCAGAAGATAAACCAGATGCAGTAACTGCGCCAGTAGATGAGTTTACTGATCCAGATCCGACAGTTGCTGAAACATATGAGTATGTTGCTCCCGTCTGAGTTCCGCTATTAACTGAAGCTGTCCAACCTCCATTTGTTGATGTTGCTGTACCATATGAAAATGCTACTGCGTCTGCTAAGGCAGAAGTAATTTGATTACTATAAAAATAATATGTAGTTCCATTTGTTCCAACCACTATGTCTCTTACTGCAAATACGTAGGGGGTTCCCGTTGGATCATTTGTAACTATTGAGTACGGATTTGATGTTCTATAAGAAGTGCTGGTATCTCCCAGTGTAGAGGCAAGATATGCCGTGTTTGTGCTATATAAAAGCACTGATGTTATAGATGCAGCATTAGTATATGTACCAGCTGACCAAGTAATTGAATCCCCATATTTAACTGTTGTAGTAGAGCCACTACTTGTTGCCGTTGCAGATGGTGCAGTGCTTTGTGAAACAGCGGTAGAGGTCATATTAAATGATACTCCAGCACTCCAAGCACTTGCTGTGGTTGATGGACCTACTGCTGTATCATTTTGCACTGCAACAGATCTTACATACATATAAGCTGTTTGAGTATAATTGGGACCCGTGCTATCCGTTAATGGACTTGAAGAGCCAGATGCATCTGGTGTAACTGCAGTTGTTGGAGCAGCTCCAGTTGTCCAATATGCTTGATAGTATGGTCCAGATCCACCAGTAAAATAAACAGAGACCGCTCCGCCTTGTGGACCTGGGGTTACAGATGTAATTGTTGGAGCTGTTAATATAGGAGCTTGTTGATTTGCAGATGTCACTACTGATGTAAAGCTATCATCTATATCAGCAGCCGTAATATCTTTCCATACTGTATCTGATATTGTAGTCCAAGTAAACGCCGACTGGCTGCCAGTAGCTCCATTAAAATATGATCTTAAAACTGATCCTGCCGACCATACATAAGGGCCAGGAATTCCAGCATATCCAGTAAATCCGCTACTGTAATAACCTGGACCTTGCGTTTGAGTGGGAACTGAAGCACCTTTTCTTACTATATAAATATCGCAATAGGGCTGACCTGTATAAAATTTAATTTGGTAGTCAACCGCATTTGCTGCGGCTCTTACTAATGGCGATTGGTAATTATAAGATCTAAAGTATAAATAATAATTACTACTATCAGAATATTCTTGAAGTTTATATTGAACTAAATCACCACTATATATATTTATAATTCTTCCAGACCCTGGGCTACTTGCAAAACTTCCGCCACTGTCTAATCCTATATATCCATTAGACCCAACATATAAAGTATTGCCAAAATTAAAAGAATAAGTTGATGTAACAGTTCCAGATGAAGTATAGCCAGTTGTTGAATATCCTGATCCTCTATTAGGGTCATCTAAATAAGCAGAAGTTTTTCCAGTAACTCTAACTCTAATTATTTTACCTAAATCACCTGCAACTATTGTATATGTATTGCTATTAGTTGAATTAAATGCAGTGGATTGTTTAATAGTTCCATCTGAGTAACTCCATTCATATTCAAATGTATCTGGATATGTGTCTCCAGATATTGTTGTTGTTTGTTTCCAAGTCCCTACCTGTTCGGTTGCCGTTAGTGTTGCTCCCACTATAGAAGATCCCGTAAGAGAATACAGGCTTAATGCTACAGGAGAATATTTTGTAATTAAAGTTTCATAAGAAGCGGCTGTTGATGATCCGCTTAAATTGGTTGCTGTAACATTTAGTCTAATATATTTTCCATTATCAGCATCAACTGTTGTATATGTTGATGATGTAGCCCCAGATATATTTCCCCACGAGCCTGGAGAAATTGGTGTGCCTGTTGGTGTTGACCTTTGCCATTGACGAGCATAACTATTTGTTCCATTTGGAGAAGTCCATGTTCCCAAAGACCCAGTTAAAGTACCATAAAGATATTGACTTCCAGTAACACTTGGCTCTACAGTATTAGCTGGAACTAGTACTCTTGTAAATACTCTTGTCCACGTGCTAGATGCAGTTTTAACCCAAACACCAAGAATTTCTGTCCAAGATGAAGAACCTGTTTTATTAAATATAGATTTAATTTCTGTCCAAGAACTGTTTCCAGTTTTATTCCACACTGTCATGTTATCAAGATGTACTGAAGTACAAATCTCCTATGGCAGCGGATCCACCAAGGTCTGAATTTATTGTAGAAGATGTTCCTCTTGGTCCATAAAAAAGTGCTCTGCCATTACTTAAATGTCCGTAGTAATCTACTACAACTGTTTTTGAAGCGGTATATTGATTATTAATATTTGCTTGTCTAAACTCAGTAGCATCTAGGTTCAATAAATTATAACCTCTTGCTCGATATCCGTCACCTGGATCGGTGTGTAAAATTGAAAAGTTTAATGAATTAAGTGATCCATTTATATATGCAGAGTAAGTTCCACCAGACCCCATCCATGAATCTCCAGTATTTGCTACAAAAAAGTATCCAGATGTGTCCTGGCTTCCACCAGAAGTTTTTCTGGTGTATATAGTAAATCCACTTTCTGTTTCTATATACATTCCAGCATTGTGATTCATAAATCCGCCATCTATTGTTAACGTTCCAGAATAGGTTCCGTTGCTTGCAGCAATAATTTTACCATAAATAGTTGAATCCCTTGCTGTCATTTTACCAGTCATGTCGACTGTAAAATTTGTATACGTTGCTCCTGTTGTTCCAATTCTTAATCCAGAAGTGGTGTCCATTTTAATGTAGTTTCCAGTATCAGAAGAATTAGATGCTGTTGCTCTTAATTCAATTTTAGCCCCACTTGGGTCAAGCATAATGTTTGGATATGCCACAGCTGAATTTTTTAATGCTTGGCTATTGATTACCCATCCACCAATTGATCCAGAAAGGGCTGATAGGTTGCCGCTTGTTACAGAAAACTGCCCATTGCTTGAAGAAAGATTTCCAGAAAATGTTCCGCTTGCTCCAGATATGTCTCCAGTAAATGATCCACCACCAGTTATTGAAAGGCCGCCAGTTAAGGGAGCACTTAATATAGCAGTTCCTTCTGAGTTATAAATATAAAATCCTGCAGATGGACCACCAGAAATATTAGAACTAGACAACTCGACTCTTGCTCCAGTAGATCCTCCAGCACGAATATAAGATGTAGCTGTAATCAAACCAGCTTCTAAATTATTTACTGATATTGTTCCAGCTGCTAACTTTGTTACATCAATTGTTCCTGCAAGAATTTTGCCTGCTGTAATTGCATTAGTTGCAATCTTATCTGCAGTAATTGCAGAAGAAACTATTTTATCAGCAGTAATAGCATTTGCAACAAGCTTAGGTGTAGTAATTGCGTCATCTGCTATTTTGGTTGTAGTAATTGCTGATGTTGCAATTTTTGCAGCAGTTACTGCATCATCAACTAATTTAGCATTTGTAATAATTTGATCTGATAAATCTGATGCAATTGCAGATCTTGCACCTAAACTATTATTTGCTACATTTACCTGAACTGTTCCTAGTGTCCCAGATTTATTAACACCAGCTGCATGTATGTAAACTGGTAAATCATATCTTAAGTATGTTCCATCTACTGGTATTGTAATTGTATTTTTAACATTATTGCCAGTCATTACCCCAGCTTCACGATAGGTTCCATTTGTAAAGGTTGCAGAGTTTCCAACATATATTTTAATTGCTTCAAATCCAGTAAATGTTCCATTTGCGTATGTGCCTGCCCAGTTAACTTGAATTCCACTAAGTACTCTATCTATTGAGAATCCATTAGGATTTGTTGGTGCCTGTATTGTTTCACCAACATCTGCAATTGTAATTGAAAATGTTTCTCCAACTGTACTAGTTATTCCAGCTGCAGTTACTGATCTCATTTCAACAGTATAAGATCCTGCTGGTGCAGCAATTGTTGCTGTTCCAGCTGTGGAAAATGAATATGCTATTTTACCTATACCAAATATTCCGCCAATTACATAAACATCAACTCTTTTAGCTTTTGCTGGAAAAGATGCAAGGGTTACTGGTATGCTACCAGTTGCAGTTGAAGGTACAGATCCAGACGGAACGGAGGGAGCTAGCTCATTTGATGTTGTAAAAACATAAGATGGAGACCAATCGCCTTTGGTTTCATCTGTATAAATCCATTGAAATTGAATTGCATAAGTCTTACTTAATTTTAATCCCTTAACAGATACATTAAAATAATTTTTGTCTGGGGTTGTTTGAGGAACTGTAGCTAAATCATTAGGTGTATCTGCCATTTAAAACTCCAACGCTAGCTTATATTCTATATCTACTTGTCTTCCAGAAGGCTTTGTAAGGATATCCCCTCCAGTTAGAACTGATCTACTAATAAGCCCAAAGTAAGGATCAAAAGTATCTTCGTCATTAATTCTTATTCCGTCAAAATAAACAGTTGTAGCTCCGCCAGAGGATGCTGTTACCTCTACTCCAATTTTAATAATTGATGTTAAATCTGGTGGAGTTGATGTTAAGTTAGAGAATAAATTATTTAATGTGGCTGATTGTATTTTATCCCCAGTTCCTGACTCTGGTGTAAAATCAATCCAGCAGTATGAGGAGTCTGAACTATAAAACTTAATTCTTATTTTAGAAACGTTTGCATCTGCTTTTTTATATGCAATTGCAAGGCTATCATTAACACTGTATCCTGATAGGTCATAGGTAGCATTTGAATTTGTATATTCTTTTGTTGTGCTTAATGGAGTTGTAACCGCAATCATATTGTCACCAATTTTTGGAATAAATGAATCAGTCTTATATGCTACAACTGGGTTATATGCACCGTCTGTCCACGATAAATTATTATCAAATGATGTTATAAACTTGCTATCATAATTATTGATTGATTTTCTAAATCCTGGATACAATCCAACTTCTGATATTACTCCTGATACATCTTGAGGAATTGTTGCTTTATATACAACAGAATAAGAAGATGCATATCCTCCAGAGGTATAGGTGCCTGTTGCTGAATTATTTACAGTAAATTGAGAACTTGTTGCAGTTGCAACTGTTGCACTTGATATATTATATTGAGATGGAGATATACCAGTTATCTTTATTGTTTGACCTACGCTAAAATTATTATCAGCAGTATATGTAATAACTGTTCCACTTCCTGCCGCTCCTGTTATATTTGCAGATCTGATATCTACGCTACTTAAAGTTGCTGGAAGTCTATAAAATTCAAAATTTAACTTTGTGTCATTGCCATCTGAGCTAGGTGTTGTACTTCCTATTCCCAATGCTAAATCTTTTGTAGAAAAATCTACTATGCCAGCCATATAGCTAGTTAAAAATCTTTTACCAAATTTTGTTATCATAATAGCTCCAGTCTTGCGTTTATTCCCTTTAAATTTTGCCCGCTTGAATTTTTAACTTTAAAAACTACTTCCACTGATGGATTTCCTGTTGCGTCATATACTACATTATTTGAAATTATTTGTATATCAGATAAAGATGGAGCTGATGGATATACTACAACTGAAGCTTCTTCTGCCGCTTTTGCTTCTGCCGTTGCATCTTCTGCAATAGATAGAGTTACATCAATTTCACTATAATTTACATCTGGAGATCCTAGATAAAGTGGCCCTACGGTATTTCCAGGGATCAGTCTTCTATAGTTTGGTCCCAGGTCTGTGGCCTCTGGAGAATTAGAATATATAGCAATAGGGGCATCTGCCGCTACGCTTGTTGTTGATGGTTTTTCTAGTGCCATTTTTTTATTATACCATTTCTAGGCTAAAGAGTCCTAGCTGTAATGGATGTCTCCAATCCTTGATTAAATGAATTATTTACATTCATAACTACAAATTTCTTTGTTCCGTCTAAATTATTTGAAGGGTAATTTATTGTAATTATGTCTCCAACTGAAATCAATGGGTTTCCAAATACCTGCATAGAAACTACAGATTGTTGATTAGACCACAAATTTTTGATCCATGTAGATATAGCCTTGGCGTCAGACTCTTTCTGAATCCACTTAGACTCAAAAATTACTGGTTCTGGATTAGTATATTCATTAATTGTTGTATCCATGTACTCATGCTGCCCAGATGTTACTAGGTAATTACCTATAACGCTAAATGAATTTGTAGAAGAGTCATCCAGTGGAACCCAGGTTCCAGCATTATTTATTAAATAAATCTCTGCTCCAAATGATGTAAGTCTAGAGCCAAGCACGTTAACAAATTTATTTATGCCTAAACTTGGGTAAAGAGGATATCCTGGTCTTGATTCATATTTAACATTTACTTTTCTAAGCTCACGAGCAACTGTTCCAAATTCTTCAAGGTATCCATTTTTTAAATCTGTTTTAGTAAAATTACTTAAAACTTTATCTCCATAAAGGAAGTTTAAAACGGTATCATTAAATTGTCCGTTATATACATTTTGCATAATGCCAGAATTATACTGACTCTCTTCAAGTGGCATAGCATACACATAGTCATAATAAGCTGAGCCAGTTGTAGCACACATTGATATATTAGATGTGACTGGAAGTACTTTATTTACTGGATCTGTACTTGTTGCAGAATCTGAGTCAACTGCACTTATCTTAAAATTATTTATATATACATCAATTACTCTAACTCCTGAAGTAACCTTAACCTTTATATCAACTTTATAGGCAGTTGCTCCTAAAATACCAGTCAAAGTTTTAGAAGGATTATTTTTTTGACTGTCATTCAGCTCAACTCTTTTTCCATTTACAATTTTTAAAATCTTTACTTCTCTATCGGAGGTGCTTGATAGGTTAGATGTTGTTTGCATAAGGACATAATACCCAGATTTTCCAAGTGTGTCTGTAAAGAATCCTATACCTCCAGCAGCACTGACATTAGAAACGCTGCTCTGAAAAAACATTCCTGTGCCAAAAGAATAGTGACTATATGAAGTTGATATCCCAGTATTTTTTGTAGCAATTGAGTAAGCGGTGGGGTCTGGTGAATTATTGCTGACTCTAAATAAAGATTTTTCTACCTGCCTATTGCCGCTTGTGGCAAATGAGGAGCCCGTTACTGTCTGCTCAACAATATCTTCAGTTGGGCCTGTATCTACAGTAGCGTTATTTAAAGTTACACCTGAACTTGATTTTGATGATGAGGTTGCACCAGCCGCATCTGCTGTTGATCCTGGGGGGACTAGAACTGTTGTGGTTGTTGATGTAACACCTGATAGTGGATTATAACTTGGCATCTTAAATGTATCTGTAATATAAGGACCATATACTCCAGACTGTGCTGCTCCGCTATATGCTCTTACTCTAATGTTATATTGAGTTCCTGGGATCAGTCCGCTTTTTGTTATTGTAGTCCGATCTGAAGATACTACAATTGTATCCGCTAATGTTGGAAATACAAAATCTGGATCATTAAATGTATAACTAGTTCCCGCACCGCCAAAGCTTCCTGGTGTTGCGACAGGGTGCTTAATAATAATTTTTATAGATGTTAAAGATGTAGTTTCTACACTTATCCACGGAATTGTATAGTCTGCTGGCACTGGAGCAGTACCAATTCCACCGCCACCATCTACCATATTATATGTTAATACCATTAACCTATCCACCTAACTTCATATCCGCTCCATGAATTTAATATTGTTCCTGCTGCTGCATAATGATTTGCGGGAGTTGTATTAAATGCACCTCTGGATTTAATTCTATACTTACCACTTGGCTGATAATTTTTAGAGCCGACAACTCCAGCACCTAAATATTTTAGCACATCAGATTCACTTGTAATCCAAACCTGCGTCTTTGTATTGTTTTCATTTAAATATTCATATTGAATTGCATCGTACTCAATAATTTCTGAATCAATTACTAGATAACCACTATACTCATAAAGGACTTTAATTTTTGCCTGATAAGTATTAATTGTAATTGGAGAAAGAGCAATGTATCCCCCTGCTCCTACGCTGGAAAGCAGGTCTTGCTCAAGAGAAAGTGCTCCCATTGATGATGTGCCAGACTTCCATAGCGGCTGGGAATTTCCAGTATACTCTGATGTAGTAACGCTACTCCATAAAACCTTTACTTGATTAGCAGATGCTAAATCATTTTTTGATAAAGAAAGAATATTAGAAAGGTTAGATCCGTCTGCATCATATCTAAATGACCAGTCTATTGCTTTTGATGAATTAAACATATAGTCTCTTGTATAAAACTGAAGCACGTTATTCTCATCAAATACCGCAGTCATTTGAGAGTCTCTACATAGTTCTTGAATTGAATTCCATACTGTCTTAGAATCATCTGTCCACCAAAATCTTGGCGAAAATACTGATGTATCTGTGTCAGATGAATTAAAGTTATAATTAGTAAATCCAACTGAATCCAGCAGTCTTCTAACTATAGCTATTGCTGAGTACCCCTCACATATAATGCTTGGGGCTATAACTTCTTGAAGAATTTTTGCTCCATCTAGTGCTGTAATTGATATGTCTCCAAATTCAGATGATGACCAATTATCTAGGTAGAATGTTCCCTGATTAATCTTTTCATAGGTTCCGCCTGAATCTGTTAGTGTGCCAAAAGATCCGTACATCTTAAAGTATGGCTTGATTTCTATTTTTTTGTATAGGTAAATTTTTGAAGAATCAAATGTATACGTTTTATCAAAAGATATAATTTTTCTTGCTGCTTCATATGAAACTAGATTCATTGATAATGAGTTAGCTGAAACTTTTCCAATAGGAAGTATATCCTCGGCGCTTGTAGAAGATTCTTTTGAAATTGAAATATCTGTCATATAATCAGTTACATCTAAAACCATTCTTGGGGAAAATTCAATTACTCCAATATATTTATCAGATACTGCTCCTGTAGTAAGCCGCATAGATGTTATGCTAACTGGACTTCCTAATGTAGATGGTTCCGTAGTAACCCATGATGTTCCATTATAATAAATTGTTAATGTTCCAGCATCATATTGTCCAGAAACAAATGCTTTTATTTGTGAACTTGTTCCGCTTGCGATAGATGATCCATTTGCATAAATATTCCATGTTCCTGGAGTTGAATGGGATATTTCAAATCTTGCAATAATCTTATTAGTAAGAATTGTCTTTGGATATGTAATAGTTATATCTGCTCCAACGCCTTTTGCTGCCAGCCAATACTTGTAGTATGTGTCTGCGCCTGGATAATATGTTCTATAGTTAATTGAATATATGCTTGACTTTGGGTTTCTATATGTACCAGTTGATACATCTCCAGTAATTCCATACTTAACTCCCGCCCCCAATGGTCTAACTGGCTTGATCACTGAGTCTATAGGGAAAAGCTTTTTGAAAGGCTTGCTTCCATCGCTTTTTGTAATATCTGCGCCAGTGACAACAATGTTATCTACCATGCTGTTCATATTATATTCAAATGTGCAGCCAGTATTTAACTTGATAGATGTGTTTTGCTCAAGAGCAGTTTTTGCTGATGTGGTTGCTGATACTGGCATTATACTTCATCCATGCTTAAAGAGACATTCCAGTGTGGTTGTATACCACGCTTGGCTATTGCAAAACTGCAATCAGTAATAATAACATTATACTCTTCATATCCTGATGACTCTTGAGAAACGCCATTTTGAGCTATGTTAATTCTAATCTTAAAACTACCCCGCCCTTCTTCTCCTAAATAAAAAGATCTAAGGTCTTCTGCTCCCCATGCTCCATCTACGGTTAAACTTCTATATGAAGGCAGCATGCTCCATGATGTTGAAAACTTTCTTTTATCAGTTACAAAATTTTTTCTTAGTGTTCCGTTTGAAGTTCTAACAACCTTCTCAATTCTTTCAACATTTATGCTGAACTCGCTTCTATTATGCTCTGTAACTTTGTTCCATACTTTTGTGGTTCCCGCTGGAGTGGCAAGAAGATCTTTAGCCTCTATACTAAAAACTGAACCTCTTGGTAATGTCATTGCCATTATATTGATCCTCCCACGGTCTTAGATCTTCCTTCTTTTGCATTAACTAATGCCATCTCTTGCTTAAATCTTCTTACAACATCATCGGCGGTTACGTTAGTTCCATTCAAAGCAATATTAATAGAATAATTATTATTGCTAGAAGAGCTATTAACTCCACCACGCATTCCAGTCACCTGTCCGCTAGCAATATTATATTTAGGCATAGTATCCGCATTTGGACGTATAATTCCACTCATCTGTGGAGTGAATGGTGTAAATCCTTCTTGTTGATATCCTAGAGGAGTAAGTCTATCATTTACAGCATAGGTTTGTCCAGCAACTACTGGTCCACCCAAAGATCTTCTTACTGCTCTAGGCTGTCCAGTCCACTTATCAAAACCATCTTTTACAATATATTCTACACCATCATATTTAAATGTATCTCCTGCTTGTAATTTATATTGTCTAATTATTAGCTCTCTTGCATCATCCTTTAAATAATTATCTTTTCCTAGGAATCCTTTTGATAATTCTGTTTTATCAATATTTTTATTATAAGTTCCCTTATCTAATGCTGATTGTAGGTCTGCAGATGTTACAGATTTGCTCTTATCTAATTTACCGCCCATAGCCTCTACAACATTTTTTAAAGTTGCCCCACCTTTTATGCTATCAGCCATGGCTGCAAAGTTTGCTTTTGCTCCGCCTTGTATTTCTGTAACAAGCTTAGAGAATGCTTGATTTCCTTCTCCTGGTGAATTTGGGAATGATCCAGCCCCAGGTATTGTTGTTACGCCTCCACCAAGCTTACCCTTGTTTGTTTTTGAATCTACATATTCTGGGAATGCTTTTTGAACAACATCTGATGCTTTTTCAAGGCCAGCCACAACAGTCTGCAATCTTCCGTCTAATGATTTTTGACCTTCTGCTTTTTTAACAGGATCTTTTAATGCATTATTTTCAATTTGATCAATTGCTAATTGTGCAAGAGCCGATTTAACATCATTGATTTGTTTTAATGTTTCTGCTGCTGACTGTCCACTATTTGTATACTTGCTAATAGTTTCTTGTTGTCTGTCTTTCTTTGCCTGATCATCATCAAGAAGTTTTTGCTTAGCATCTATTTCTTTTTTAGCATTTTCATCAATTTTATCTGACGCTTTTTTAAGCTGAGTCTCTTTAGTCAATTGCTCTATAGATAGATTTGCTGCCTCATAAGCATCCCTGTCTCCACGAGCAAGGGCTGATTGAGCTTCTAATTGAAGTTTCTTTAATTCTAATTCTGTATTTTCTGCGCTTACAGAGTCTGCTAATGCTTTCTTTTTTGCATCTGCTCGATCTCTTATTGCTTTAATTTCATCTTGAATTGCTCTAATCTTAGCCTTGCTATAACCAGCTTCTGATTTTGAAGCATTCTTAACTGCGGTTTCGCCAGCCTTAATACTATCTGTTAAAGTTTTAGTTGCCTTATTAGCGGTTCCTAAAGCACCAGTTATCTTATCGTTTGATGTTGATGAAGATGCAGCCATATTTAGCGCTTCTTCATACGCAGCAATACCCATAGCTTGCTCTGATGTTATGTTTCTTAAATCAATATTTACTCCAGAGAGTAGGACACGCCATTTAGCATATACTCCAGCAATTGTATCTGAGCTCTAGTATCCCTGCTAGCTCTGGTCTTTCTTTCTTTAAGTTTTCTAATCCCTTTTCACCAAGCTTTTCCCTATCTGCCCCAAGAGATTTTAGTTTTTCAAATTGAGCAATGAGCGCATCCGCTTGTGTTATTGTTTTGCCCTGTGCATCTTTTGTTCCTATTAGGGAATTTGTTGCAGAGTCAAGACTAGATATTACAGTGTCTACATTTGAAGCAAATGCTTTAGAATCAACTGTATCTATTTGCTTAAGGCTATCAAGAAGAGTATTAATTATTGCTGTTGCAGCAGATCCTCTATCTGTAATTGCTTTAAATCCTGATGATGCAATAGCGCCAAAACCTTGGCCAATTTTATTTGAAGCCTCTATAATTGCATAAATTTTATTTGTTGCATCTTGGGCACTCATTCCTGCAGCAACAAATTGAGCCTTTAGATTAGTTGCAAGATCAGTAACTTTAGAAGAATCAATACTATTAAATGTTCCAACCAACTCTGGCATTGTTTCTTTTGCAGTTTTCTTTAATTCTTTTAGCTGAGTAATTGTTAATGTTAATCCTTGCACTCCTGAAGGAGTCATGGCATCATATGCAGATAATCCAGCTTCTTTTTGAAGTCTTAATTGCTCTCTAACATCCTTGATAGAGTTTCCAATATTCTTATAACTTATTCCAGCTTCTTTGGCACCCTTTTCGGTAATACCATTAAGCATAATATGTTCTCTACGTGTTTCGGCAATTTGTTTTTGCCATGCTTGATAACCTTTATATATACCATAAATAGCGCCAATTACTGCCGCTCCAGGGAGTAGTCTTGTTAATAGTCCCGCCGCTCTTCCAGCTAGAGTTAGCGCATTCTTAAGTGCGCCTGCTCCCTTTTCTCCAGATTTTAATAGTGGTAATATTTTTTGAAATGGAAGCCAAGGTAGTATGTTTGATGCTAACATTGTCATGTTACCTGCAGTGCCGCCAATTGCTTGACCTGCCATGCTTCCGCCCATCATAATACCCATTTGAGCACCAGTACCTAGCCCGCCGCCCTCTGGTCTACTCATTAAGCCCTTACCTAAATATCCCTTAGATGTTTGAGATTGATATCCTGCTCTAAATCCTACTGGACCATCTGTTCCGTCTTCAAAATATTGTGCACCTGGAACCATTCCGCCAGTACTAAATCTTATTGCTCCTGGAATTCTTCTACCTGGTGCAAATCTTCCAGCGCCCGCAAGACTTCCTGCTATTGCTCTTGGGTTGGCAATACCTCTTATGAATCCCATAGATCTAGAAAGCATAGAAGTATTTTTTTGAAATTCCATATCACTAAAATGTGCCCAGACTTGATTCTCGCCAAATTGTGCACCTCTTGTTGCACCAGCTCCGTAGTTACTTGGTCTCTGTCCTGGGATATTAATTCCTGTAGGGCTTGATCCTCCACGCTTATTTGCTTGAGCTTGTGTTTCTCCAGGACGTGGAGTTCTTCTTGTATCTCTTCTTCCTGGTGTCATTCTATCTTTTTGATAAGCAAGACTAATTCCTGGATACTTTGACTCTAAAGCTTTTATTTTTGAGTCTATAGAATTAAATGCAATTGATCCCAACCCAGCATCTTTATACTTTCCTGATGGACTAATTTTTGAAGCCATGTCTTTTGCTGCTGCCTGCATAATGCCTTTTGTTTCTTCTGGAGAAACGCCATTGTGCAATAAAAAGTCTTCTAGGTCTATTAATCTACCTGGCTCTTGTAATGCAGCAATAATATCTGCACCATTTGCTCCATCGCTTCCAAGTTTTCCTGCAAGTGCATCATTTAATGATTGAGGAAGAATCATTCCCCATCTTCCAACTAGGTTAGCTTCTTTTTTGCTTCCAAGTCTATTGTGCCCAAATGAACTAAGTATGTTATTTGACACACTTGCTGGCATGTATCCATCACTAGAAGAGCCTAAAGATCCTCCGTTATTTATGGAGCGTAGTAGTGGTAAATTTTCTTTTGTTGCTTTTGCATTAACAACAAATTCTCCTGGTGTTAGCCAAGCTGGAACAGTATCGCTTCCTCTTGGAGATCCTGGAACTTCATCTCCAGATGCAAGATATACGGATCCACCCTCTGACATTCTTTTTGGTATTGTTGTTTCTGTGCTGTAACCAGCACCAAATGTTTTTACGCCTAGACCACGAGCAATTTTATTAAGAAGATCTCTTGTTCTTCCTGGACGAGTAAGCTCTTTCATATTAGTCTTACCATCTTTATTTACAACTGGTTGATTTAGAAGTGGCACTGTTGTTAGACCAATTGATCTGCCTTGTTGTCCAGCAATATCTGTAGCTGCTTGTGCAATCATAGACTCTACTTGTGCATTTAATGTAATAATTTTAGATCTAGCTGCATCTACTGTTATTTTTCCAGCTTGCAACTCTGCAACAATTGCTGCAGATTCTGCTGCAGCATTTTGTGTAAGTTTTGTCATTGTTGGAAGAAGTGCTTGATATGAATCAGATAATTCTGCTGTTATGAGTCCCGTTGTTGCTACTTCTTTTTTCAATACTGCAATTTCTGCTTGTGATTGCATTGCAAGTGCGCCTGTCATTGCGTGCCACTTTGCTGCTTCTTCAGCTACAATTCCTGTTGATGCTCCGCCTATTGATGTAAGACCTGGAATCTTTGGAAGATCTCCAGACATATACATCTGAGGATTATTTCCAATCTTTTGATTAACTTTGGGTGCTCCTGGAACTACTCCAAATATTGTTTGTGCTGCTCTTGAATCAGTGCTCATTCCAGCAACTGGATTAAGATGAGACATTGATCTTGTATCTTCTGCGCTAATTAATGGATGGTTTGGATTAACAACTCTTCCTCCGCCAGGGCTTACAATGTTTCCAGCCATTGTTGAAAGTGTTGGTCCAACAGATACTGCGCCTGTCATTGCTTTGTTTTGAAGTAATTCAAACTCTGTTACAAGGCCTGCAATTGCTGTTTTTAATACTGTTGCTGCTTTTGCATCACTATAAAATGTTGCTTCAACAAGTGATCCTGCTTTTTGAGCAGCAAGGATTTCTGGAGTAAGCATTTTCCAGCCTTCTCCACCTTTAAATAATGATTTAAAGTGAGAAGCACCTTTAATAATATATCCAAAGAAGTTTGCAAGTACACCAGTTAACATAATGATAGGGCCAATTACTGCAGTTAACCCTGTAACAAATGTTAAAATTGTTTTAACTGGGCCTGGCAATTTATTAATAAACTTTAAAATTCCATCTGTTACATTAACAAAAAATGTTTGTATCTTTAAAAATTCTTCTCCCATTGTGGCAAGATCTGCTTTAAGGCCTTCAAGAGCTCTTCTATATTTTCCAGAAGCTGACTCTGTTACCATTGCTAATTCTCGGCTAGCCACTCCTGCTAGTTCTTGTGAGCTTGCTTTCATTAAATCCATTACCTGTAAAGTTTGACTTCCTTGCTTACCTAGGTTTGAAAATAATGCATTCATACGAGCAAACTGGAATTTACCAAATAGCTGCTCAATAGCCTGTTGCTTTTTTAGTGGATCTAGCTGATCTAATGCCTTTTGTAGTTCTAATATTGTTCCTGTAAGGTTTCCAGCATTCTTTGTTACAATTCCGCCTAAATCAATTCCCATAGACGCAAACTTTTCTGTTGCAACTTTTGTTGGATTAATTAATGAAGCAAGTGCTGACTTAAGGGCATTTGCTCCTTCTGCAGCATTGACTCCACCTTCTTTCATTGCTGTAAGATAAAGTGCTAGATCTTTTACGCTTCCGCCCATTCCTTGAATAACTGGACCAGCTTTTGGAATTGCTTCAATTAAATCGCCAAGGCTTGTTGATGTCTGGTTTTCAACTGCGTTAAGAAAATTAATAGATTCAGATAACTGATCAGTATTTTGTTTAAATGTATTTTGAATTGCCAGGGTGGCCTTCATAGCATCTTGTCTATCTACTTCTCCAAGCACTGCAAGTCTGCTTGTTTCTTTAACAGAAGCTAGCAACTCGTTACCTTGCTTGCCTGTTGCTGCAATATCTGCTGCAAGACTAATAGTATCCTTAAATGACACACCGTAAGACTTTGAAATATCTTTTGCAGTAGCTGCAACTTCATTTCTTATCTTAGATAGCTCTGTTGCTGATGTTGCTGCAATTCCACCATAAACCTTTGTAAGTCTTGTTAATTCAGCATCTGCCATTCTAAAAGCATCGGCTGCAGCTTTTCCAAATGCTGCTAAAGGAACTGTAAGTCCTACTGTCAGCTGACGGCCTGCCCACTGAGTATTCTTACCCCAGTTAATCATCTGAACTCCACCATCTTGAATAACCTTATTCATGATTTGAAGTTCTTGTTTAGCAAGAGCAGTTTTATTCTTTACAGCATCAAGTCCTTGTGGAATATGTACGCTATATTGCATAAGCCCTTGAGCATTTTTACCCATGGGCTGTATGATTGCATTTTGTAGAGCCACTTGCTGCTTAGCAAGATCTCTAATTAATCCACCTTGTGTTTTTGTGTGAGTCTGAAACGTTTGAAAATACTGCTTCAGCTTCATTTGGCCCTTGTCTAGGTTGGTACCAAACTTTTCAACATCTGATGTTAGTGTAACAAAGTGTGTTGAGAATTGCCCAGTTCTTCTTAAGTTTTCACCAAAAGATCTGTTCATCGTAGCAACTTGACTTGCAAGTCTTGCGTCCGATTGAATTATTTGTGCTTGGAGTTTTGATAGAGAGGCTGCAACCTTATTGACATCTGCAATAAGACCTGAGAAATCTGCATTGGCAACTATATTAGTTACAATATTTTCATCAGCCATTTATCTTTATGTTACTCCTCTGTGTAGCCTAGACCTGCACCGATTCCAAACCCTGCTTGTGCTGCCATACTTCCCTGTAAAGAAACTATATCATCACCTGAAGCTTTTATACCAAGAGCTCTTCTTTGTATATCTTCAAAAGTTTTTCCTTGCGGTTGTGCGTCTTCCTCATCTATATCTATATTGATTCCTTTAAGACTTGCCGTAAACTTTCTGTCTTCCGACTTCTGTTTCTTAAAAGATTTCAATGTTTGAATTAGTTCTGGCATTGAAAGACTTTCTTCTAGTTCTTCGTAATTCTTCCAGTGACCTAGAAGAAAAACTTCACCCTCTAAAGCGGCTAAATCTAGTTCTGACCAGCCAGAACCGCTGCCGCTAGAAGGTTTGGGTCGTCCATCTTAATCCCACCACATACTTCAAGTATGCGATTAATTGTAGGAACGTCTAGCGCATCTTCTAATGCGTCTCTATCTGCTACCAATTCTGGTAGTTGTTTTTCAAGTGCTACTGCAACTGCGTCAATTAGAACATTAAGAGTTTGCGCCTCTGTAGTTGAGTCGCTTGCGCCTTGTAGCACAATCATAAACTTTCTTAGTTCTTTGATACTTAGGGGCTTCAACTTAACCGTTGAGCCGTTTTGAAGTGTTACTTCTTCTACACTATATACTGTTGTTGCCAATTTAATCCTCCTAGGATCTAGTCTTAATTATTATAACATATAGGTATTATCTACACAAATGAGAAACCCCCAGTTTCCTGGGGGTTTTCATTAATAAATTGAATTTATTATGCTACTAGTACACGGTCAATAATCTTGCCGTATTCTGAGCCAGAGTAGTTAGCATCTGGTAGAAGACGGAATGTTACTGGGAATGTGGTTGGAGTAGTACGTGCAAGAGAGTGCTGTGACTGTTGTACAGACAAAACACGACGTGCATAATATACACGCTCTGATGCTGTTGATCCCGCTGTTGGAGCTTGTCCAATTGCGATCAATTGACGCTCTGTTGGAGCGGCTCCTAGGGAACCTGCTGCAATCTTGAGTGTATCAACCTTAGATGTTCCAGTTCCTGTTGTTGAAAGTGAATCTGCTGATTGTCCGAATACAGTTACAATGTTTTCCAAAGTACCTTCTGACATTTCTGTTGCAATCATAACTTCCATTGCAGACTTGAACAGCTTAGCTGTATCAAGTAACTGGTCAACGGTTACTGAATCATATGTTGGGTTGTATGTAATTTGAAGACCATTGTTAGTAAAACCAACGTTACGGTATCCAAATAATCCTGCTGTTTGGTTTACGTTATTAAGCGTAGTTGCGTATGAAACTCCAGTTGCAAAAGCTGGAACTCCTACTGTAGTTGCACCTGATGCAATTGCTACACCTGCTTCTGCGTTAGCGATATAATCTGAATCGTTAATGTCAACGTTCGACAAGAACAATGGAGATGCGCCAACTAGAATATTTTTAGCATTACCTACGGATTGTGCCATAGTTATTTTCCTCCTATTTATAAAAATATATATATATTATTGTAAATCATTAAATCTTGGCTGGCTAGGCCCTTCCCTCTATGTATAATAATAGAGTATAATGCGCCCAAAGGCAAATTAAGCGAATCTGCCCGCAGTGTCTAGGTGTCTTGCGTATTTGACCTCAAGGATTACATCTGATGATAGGAATCCTGCCAATTCTTCGGATGGAGCTGTTGGAGAAATATCAGCAACAAATATGCTAAAGAATTTAAACTTCCGAGATATGCCAGAATAGGCATTTGCATCCCTTGCCGAATCATCCATTCTCCTGAATAGGTCTGTCATTAAGTTTCTAATCTCATTGATCTCTGAAACATCTGTTGAATATATAGTAAACAAAATCTGCTCACAGCATATAGCCCAGTTGTCCTCATATGATAGGCCTATCTTGTCATAGACTATGTGCTTCTTCCCGCTCAAAAATTGATTCATTTCTGGAGATTGCTGGACGGGAATAATTGGAACAATTTCTTGTCCAATATTATCTGAATAATAATCGGTGGCAGTAAATATATTATTAGACTTTAATTGGGCCCAAAGGTACTTTCTTAAATCAAGCATTATATCTGCTTTATAATCTGTCATACTGCACCTCCAAATGCTGCAGCAACTGCTGACTCTGCCTGCATATTTAATGTATTTGCGTTAAATGAATATTTAACCTTTCTAACATCTGCTGGAACTCTCATTGCTTTAGTTAGTGATGAATTAAATAGTTGTTGGAAGCCAGATCTTTTAATTGCTCCATTTACTAGATTGCCTGTAAAGAATTGTGCATAGGCTATTTGGAATCTTCCTGTTGCTTTACCTCCGCCAGGCCTTGTAACGGTCACAGAGGCTCCTTTAGGCATATACACTACTCCAGTACTAGTTTCAAATACTAAACGCTCTGCGGACTTAGGACGGATTACTAGAGGCATTCCAGCTTCCATCACAGATGCTTTATTAATAAATACATGTCTTCTCTTACCAAAATTATTTGGAACAGCTGATTTAGATGGTTTAAATTTAGATGTAATTTTAAATGAAAGTCCATCTGTAGATAATATATTTAAATCAAACAATCTAGATCCCTTATTTCCTGTTTTTTTCCACTCATACATGTGGTGCAAAGATTTAGGATTCATTCTTGCTTGAGAGTCTACATATAGCCCAAAGTCCTGCTCAATTTGTTTAAATATTACAGATTGAAACTTCTTCTCGAATGCTTTATTTGTAGTTAGTTTAGATACTACTTGAGCATGATAATATATCGCTGCTGATATTTGAGCAACTGTGCTGTCTTTTAAAATGGTACCCTTAGTTCCAGCCATATTCTTTTGTAGACCGCTGGCTGCTGTAACTAATAGTGAGCTATTGTCCAATTGTTTGATTTTCCGATCTCTTGACAGTAGAGTTATATCCGATTACTCCGCCAAATGGATCTGTCATTGGTGTTATTCCCATTAGTTCATATACTGTAGGAGTATTGGTAGGGAAATTTAATTCTTCCCAAATAACAGTTCCTTCAGCATCTCTTATATTTGTAATTTTTTCTCTTAATGTTATTTTGCCTGATGTTCTAATTTGAAGTATTTGATCATTGGTATACTTATTAGACAAGATTTGCTTATCGCCAGTTCTGCTTGAAGATGAGTTACTAATAATACCTTTTGCGCTACACGGAACGGTTCTGTCAAACTGCCATTCTTTTTTTATTGATCCTGTGTCTACATCCTGTAGGTCAAATTGTTTGTAAACGTCCATGAACATAGGCATAACGGAGTCAACAAGATCATACATTAGATCACAACCATTTTGTTGATAACATATGGAAGAAGCAATTGATCTGCATAGAGATTGCCAGTTCCTGAATATGTACCAGAATTATACTCAAATTTCCAGTCAAATGTTTGAATTGACTTCATGTACTTGTTACGCCAAATTTTATCTTTTGAAAAATAATCTTTCATTAATTCAATACATGCAAGATCAATTTCATCAGGAACTTCTTCCCATCCAAATTTACCTTGAATTCTATATGTTACTCCCTGTTTAAAGACGCCATTCCATACATCATTAGTTGGAGGAGGAACCATGCCGTTTGCTGTATACACAGTATTATCAAGCATATTTGCTCTATTAATTCTTATTCCAAATCCGCTCTCTGAAATAATTGTATTATAGTTCCAGTTATTAACATTGGTTAAAGTGTTTAGTAGCAATATATCATTTTGATATAGCTCATGAAGTTCTGATAACTTATAGGGTAAAGGTAAAACATCAGATCCTGATCCATATGCAATCTGAACATCATCATACAAGTAGAACTGTTGCTGAGTATATGATTCAATTAACTTTCTGGCATATCTTTCAGCATTGCATAATTCAAAATATGATTTAGAGTTAGGATCTGAAAAATCAGACCCCAACCCTAAAGAATCAATTGCTTGACTCAGATCTGTATACGGAGTCTGCACATAAATTTTATGATCTTTTTGTGTAGATACTGAGCCAACTGTGTATGACCAATTTAGTCTAAGCTGTCTCTGTCTTGTTGTATATGCTACTGGAATATATACAATGTATGTACCTGCATCTACTTCAGACTTTACCGCCGTCAATGTTGCAAGTATTGTTCCAGGATTGATTGGTGGAGATATTGCTGGATCTTCTGTAATGTCATATAACCGAACAACTGGAATGCTATCTGAATCAGTTAGCTGCCCCTGCCAAAACACTTTGTGCGTTACTGGTGAATTTGAACCTACTAGAATTTCCATTTAATAAAGGTTAAGCGTAGTACTCCTGAACTTCCTTTGGAGTTGCTAAGCGGAAACCTTCCTCCTTGTCAAAAATTTCTTGAGCGTCATCTGATGTCATTGCGACAAAAGGATGCTCTTTTGTAAACGTAAATCCAAGAATATCATACCTGTGGTTCTCTCTAGTCATTCTGACTAGCATGGTGTTTTCTGGTTGAGAATCAAGATTAAATCTTGGAAGAATCTCTTCGGCGTCTTCGCTAAATTCATCTGCCGCCTTTTCAATATCTTTAATAGTCTTTTGGTAAACAGACCATGTTACTCCCTCTTCGGTAAGAGCGGCAACAATATCGGCCTTATTCTTTAGTCCATCAGTATCAACTGCAAAGTCCTCTGCAACTTTTCTGAGTTCTGCTACTTTCAATGTCTCAAATGACATATATTCTCCTTTGTTAGGTTCTTCAATTATAGCATTGTTAAATTAAAATGAAAAGCCCCCAAAATTAATTGGGGGCCTTCCTGGGGCTAATTCTTAATTAATTAAGAAGCAACCTTAACGTTCTTTACGACAACCCAAGCATCTGCTTGTTCGATCTGGACGCCAACACGAGTATACATTGTGTACTCGATTGAGTCCTTACGTGGCCAGAAGAAACGGTAAACAGTTACATCACGCTTGATTCCAATAACAACGTTATTTGGGAATGACAAGTGGATATC
>Ga0214919_10003122_pt1 | contig 25379 bp, 19 predicted proteins | sample LL1503_MetaG_FD_177994 | JGI IMG/M metagenome (GOLD analysis project Ga0214919, IMG submission 177994) | Freshwater microbial communities from Lake Lanier, Atlanta, Georgia, United States - LL-1503 | ecosystem: Environmental > Aquatic > Freshwater > Lake | place: USA: Georgia | collected... | reverse complement strand
AAATGAGTTCTAAAGACATCAAATTTATTCGCATGACCCACCTCAAGGGTCCGAACATTTGGACCTACCGTCCCGTCCTAGAAGCTTGGATCGACATTGGCGACTTGGAAGACTTCCCCTCCAACACTCTGCCCGGTTTTAACGAGCGACTCCAAGCCATGCTGCCCGGGCTCATAGAGCACCGCTGCAGCGTTGGCCAAAGAGGCGGCTTTTTACAAAGACTCACCGAGGGCACTTGGCCAGGCCACATCATGGAGCATGTGGCCCTTGAATTGCAAAACCGCGCCGGCATGCAAACTGGTTTTGGCAAAGCCAGAGAAGCAGGCCCCAGAGGCATTTACAAAGTGGTCATTCGCACCCGCAACGAAACTGTCAGCCGCGCCGCCCTTCAAGCCGCTCGGGACCTGGTCATGGCAGCCATCGAAGACCATCCTTACCCGGTCAATCAAGTCATTGCTGATCTCACCCAAATGGTCGATCGCCTGTGCATTGGGCCCAGCACCGCTTGCATTGTCGACGCGGCAACCGATCGCAATATTCCGTCTATTCGCCTCAACGATGGCAATTTGGTTCAACTCGGTTACGGCGCCAACCAGCGCCGCATTTGGACAGCCGAAACCGACCAAACCAGCGCCATTGCCGAGGGCGTCTCTAAAGACAAAGACCTGACCAAGAGTTTGCTCGCCAACTGCGGCGTTCCAGTTCCCGAAGGTCGCAATGTTGCGTCACCCGAAGAAGCATGGGAAGCCGCACAAGAAATTGGTCTGCCTGTTTGCGTCAAGCCAGTCGATGGCAACCATGCGCGCGGTGTTTCCTTAGAGCTTAGAACTCAAGCTGAAGTTGAAGCAGCCTACCATTTGGCCGAGGCTGAAGGCAGCGACGTCTTGGTCGAGCGGCATATATTGGGCGATGAGCATCGCTTGCTGGTCGTAGGCGGCAAAGTGGTGGCGGCCAACAAAGGTGAAGTGGCCAGCATTGTGGGAGACGGCATCCACACTGTTGAACAACTGATTGAAATCCAAATCAATTCAGACCCACGCCGCGGCGAAGAAGAAGATTTCCCACTCGACACCATTCGTCTCAAAGAGCACACCACGGCTGTGCTTGAGCTCAAACGTCAGGGTTTTTCCAGTCAAAGTGTTCCCGAAAAAGACCGCCATGTGGTGGTCATGCGCACCGGCAACATGGCCATCGATGTCACCGAATTGGTTCACCCCGATGTAGCCGAGTTGGCGGCACTTGCCGCCCGCATTGTGGGCTTAGACATTGCTGGCGTTGATCTGGTTGCACAAGATATTTCCAAACCCATGAAGGCACAAGGCGCAGCCATCGTCGAAGTCAACGCAGGCCCTGGCCTCCTGATGCACTTAAAGCCTGCAACGGGCGAAGCCAGACCTGTCGGCCAAGCCATCGCTGCACATTTGTTTGCCAAAAATTCCGAATCCCGAATCCCAGTCGTGGGCCTCATTGGTCAAGAAAACACCACAGGCACCAGCCATCTCATTGCATGGCTGCTGCACCTGCAAGGATTGCAAACGGGCCTCTCTTCAGCCAAGGGCTTGTTTTTGGGCCAACGTTGCCTGCACCCCCAAAGCGGCATGGAGTGGGAGTCAGCCCAACGCCTGCTCATCAATCGATCTGTTGAGGCCGCCGTCTTTGAAACCACTGCCAGGCACTTGCTGTCTGAAGGCCTGCCCTACGACCGCTGCCAAGTGGGTGTCATCACCTCCATGCCCAAAGCAGAAGGTCTTGAAGATTTGTACATTCACAGTGACGAACAAATGCCCAATGTGGTCAGAACGCAAATGGACGTCGTGTTATCCCAAGGCATGGCTGTGCTTAACGCTGAAGATGATGAAGTTGCCAATCTGGCTCAATATTGCGATGGCGAAGTCACTTATTTCTCAAGCTCTGAAGAGCACCCCCGAATCGTTCAACACCGCAGTGAAAACGGACGTGTGGTTTTCTGGCGCAAAAATCATTTGGTCTTGGCCCAAGGTGCACATGAAATCGAAGCCCTGAATCGCCAGTTGCCTGCCATTGACAAAGTCTTCAAAAACAAGCACCTTAAATGCATGGAAGTCTTAGCAGCCTCTGCTGCTGCATGGGCTCTTGGTATTCAAACCGACCTCATCCGAGCAGGCATTAAAAGTTTTGGTCAAAGCCCTGGCGCTCACTGAGCCATCGCTGACTGCCAATCCATTCAAATCAAGACTGCAAGACGCGCTTCAATCAGGACAAAGTTTCATGGAAGTTTCAAGAATTCGAGCTTTGCGGGGGCCCAATTTATGGAGCCGGCAAACCAGCATCGAAGCCATTGTGAGTTGCGAGCCTCAAGAGCGGGAGATGATGCCCGGCAATGAGTTTGAAAAGCAATTGAGACGCATTTTTCCGGCGGTGGGACCGCTGGAAGGATCACGCCCTGGTCAACCCGCCAGCATGGCCCATGCACTGGAAAAAATCACACTGAGTCTGCAAAACCAAGCAGGCTGCCCCATCACATTCAGTCGCACTACAGCCACCGAAGAAGAAGGCGTCTACCAAGTCGTTGTGCAATACACCGAAGAAGATGTGGGCAGGTTGGCTTTGGCTTGGGCTGAAAAACTTTGCCTGGCAGTCAAAGCCCAAACGGCCTTCGATTTAAATCAAGCCCTCACTGAGTTGCGCGATTTGGACGAAGATGTCCGCCTTGGACCGTCCACGGGCTCCATTGTCGATGCCGCGGTTCTCAAAGGCATTCCCTACCGTCGCCTCACTGAAGGCAGTATGGTTCAATTTGGCTGGGGCAGCAAACAAAGGCGCATACAAGCTGCAGAAACAGACACCACCAGTGCCATTGCCGAATCCATTGCGCAAGACAAAGACCTCACCAAGTCCTTGCTGTTGGCAGCAGGCGTGCCAGTGCCCATAGGACGGCCCGCCAAGAATTTAGAAGATGCTTGGCAAATTGCACTCAGTATTGGGCTTCCTATTGTGGTCAAGCCCCAAGACGGCAACCAAGGCAAAGGCGTCACAGTCAACATCGTTGAGCGAGAACTGTTTAACCAAGCTTACGAAACAGCTGCTCGCTATGGTGAAGTTTTGGTCGAAAAGTTCTTGCCTGGCAGTGACTACCGCTTGCTGGTCGTTGGCAACAAATTGATTGCGGCTGCCAGACGTGAGCCACCTTTGGTCGTTGGTGATGGCATCCATACCGTCAAGGAGCTGGTTGACAAAGTCAATGCAGATCCGCGCCGTGGCGATGGCCACTCTACTTCCTTGACCAAAATCAAGTTCGATGACATCGCCATCGGCCGCTTGAAGCTACAAGACCTGGAACCGAATTCAGTGGCTGAAAAAGGTCGCCGCGTCATTTTGCGAAACAATGCCAATTTGTCTACGGGCGGCACAGCCACCGATGTCACAGACGATGTTCACGCCGAAGTGGCAGCGCGTGTGGTGGTCGCAGCCCAAATGGTGGGCGTTGACATTTGCGGTGTGGACGTGGTTTGTGAGTCAGTTCTCAAGCCTTTAGAAGAGCAAAATGGCGGCATTGTGGAAGTCAATGCAGCCCCAGGTCTGCGCATGCACATCAGTCCTTCGTTTGGCAAAGGCCGAAATGTTGGCAAAGCCATCATTGATTACATGTACCCCAACGGGGACAACGGACGTATTCCTGTCATTGCGGTCACCGGCACCAACGGCAAGACCACCACCGTGCGACTGACGGCGCATCTTCTCAAAGCCAATCAACTGCGCGTAGGCATGACCAACACCGACGGTGTGTATGTCAACGGCCGCCAAATTGACGATGGCGATTGCAGTGGCCCGCGCAGTGCCCGCAATGTTTTGATGCACCCCGATGTCGATGCTGCTGTTTTTGAAACGGCCAGAGGCGGCTTGCTGCGCGAAGGATTGGCATTCGATCGTTGCCAAGTTGCCATCGTCACCAACATTGGCGCTGGTGATCACCTAGGCTTGAACTACATCACCACGGTCGAAGATTTATCGGTCTTAAAACGTGTCGTTGTCCTCAATGTCGCAAGCGATGGCATGGCTGTCTTGAATGCAACCGACCCTCAGGTGGCCATGATGGCCAGGATGTGTCCTGGCGATGTCACTTTCTTTGCGCTCGACGCACACCATCCTGTTTTAGCCACGCACCGCGCTCAAGGCAAACGGGTGGTCTACACCGAAAGCGGCAGCATTGTGGCCCAACAAGGCAAGAAATATTTCCGCATTCCCCTGAGCGACGTTCCTCTCACGCGGCAGGGACAAATTGGCTTCCAAACAGAAAATGTCATGGCTGCAGTGGGCGCAGCATGGGCTCTCGATGTGCCATGGGAGACCATTGCACAGGGCTTGTCCACCTTCATCAGTGACATTCAAGGTGTGCCAGGTCGCTTCAATGTGTTTGACTACAAGGGCGCCACTTTGATTGCCGATTACGGCCACAACCCCGATGCCATTCAAGCCTTGGTTCAAGCAGTTGACAACATGCCCGCCCAAAAGCGAGTGGTCGTCATCAGTGGTGCAGGTGATCGCCGTGATCAAGACATTCGCGACCAAACTCAAATTTTGGGCACAGCATTTGACGAAGTTATTTTGTACCAAGATGCGTGCCAACGCGGCCGCAGCGATGGTGAAGTCATTCAACTGCTTCGCGATGGCCTTAACGGTGCAGTCAGAACCCAGTATGTTCAAGACATTCAGGGTGAGTTCAATGCCATTGATACGGCTCTGGCTCGCCTTTCTGCAGGTGACTTATGCCTGATCTTGATTGACCAGGTAGAGGCTGCACTGGCCTACATTCAAGGCAAGGTCAACGAAAGTCAAGTGGCTTCAGCCAAGTAACATCACGCCCATGCAGCTTGCTACAAACGTGGCGGTCCACTTCAAGCATCGCGTCCAAGTTGGTTCTTGATTTTCAATGTGAAGATGCATCTGCCGTCCTAAGATGACAGACAAAGCAAACGAAATCAACAAACCCAATGCATTCACTAGAATGTTTTCAGACCACCAGTTAAACACCACGGCACTCACAAGCAGACTCACGCTAAAGTGGACAAGGAAAATGGCGTAAGAGGCTTTTGATAACTCTTGAATCCATTTCAACTTGATGGCTTCAATGGGTTTGCAATCGCTTGCCTCATACAAGCACAGCAAAACAGCGATCAACACAGACGCAATCAACCTGATTCTGGGCTGATAGGCTGTTGCAATAGCACCCAAGATCACAATCAACAATCCCAAAGTTCGATGGCTGATCTTGATACCTGAGTAGCGCCAAGAACCAACGCACAAGCCTAAACCATAGGCACTGAAAAAGTAGGTGCCCCAAACCTCTCCCAGAGGGTTCAGATTCCAGACAAATATTGAACTCAGGGTAAGGAGCATCCAAAAACCTAAAGCCTTGCGAATCACAGATCCGTTTTTGGATCTAATTTGCCATGCGTGTGCCAACCATGCACACGCAACGGCCATGGCGAAAAGCTGAAAGTCGATGGCGACATACCAAACACCCGCTGAAAATGCCTCTAAATAAAGAACGTCTTGGAGAAGAAATACGTGGGCCACAATTTGCTTCAAAGTCGGCACATCAGAAAGTGAAGAATGGTCGAAGTAAGGCCTCACAAGCGCCGTGACAAGAACGGCCAAACTTAACGCAGCCAACAGAGGTATCACCAGTCTTTGATAGCGTGCAAATATTCTGGGAAAGAATTGGAACTCAGCTTTGGACAAGGCCCTAGCCCAAGACTTGGCATTCAGGTACCCCCCGACCACCAAGAAAATTTGAACTGCCAACAGTCCGTGCTCAAAAAGGAATTCTTCAAGCTGTGGCAGCCACTGCGCCACCACGTCCGACATCGGACTGTAAAGCGCCAGATGGTGCCAAACAATCAGAATGCACGCGAAAGCCTTAAAGAGGTCAATGACCTCTGATCGTTCTGACTTCAAGCTGATTGCTCTTGAAATTAGAGTGCCAAGCGAGCACGCGCTGCCGCGTACTGAAGCTTTAATTTTGCAACGAGATCTGCTGTACTGACCACAGCATCAACGGCGCCAATTCCCTGACCACAACCCCAAATATCTTTCCAGGCTTTTTTGGCATCGCCCCCGAAGTTCATGGCAGTGGGATCAGAGACTGGCAAGTTGGCAGGATCGAGTCCAGCCGCTTTGATGGATGGCGCCAAGTAGTTGCCATGCACACCCGTGAACAAATTGCTGTAAACAATATCGTCTGAATTGCAGTCGACGATGGCCTGTTTGTAGGCATCGGCAGCACGGGCCTCATGGGTGGCAATGAAGGCCGAGCCTATGTAAGCAAAGTCTGCACCGATGGCTTGGGCCGCCAATACAGCATCACCGCTGGCAATTGAGCCAGACAATGCCACTGGGCCATCAAACCATTGGCGAATTTCTTGAATCAATGCAAAGGGGCTTTTTTCACCCGCATGTCCACCAGCGCCTGCTGCCACTGCAATCAAGCCGTCTGCACCTTTTTCAATGGCCTTGTGTGCAAACTTGTTGTTGATGATGTCGTGCAGTACCACGCCACCATAACTGTGGGCTGCTTGGTTAATGTCCTCGCGCGCACCCAATGACGTGATGATGATGGGCACCTTGTATTTCACACACATGGCCATGTCGTGCTCAAGCCGATCATTGCTTTTGTGCACAATTTGATTGATGGCGAAGGGTGCAGCAGGTTTGTCTGGATTGGCTTTGTTGTAAGCTGCCAAGGTTTCTGTAATTTCAATCAACCACTCTTCCAATTGCGCAGCAGGTCGCGCATTGAGAGCTGGCATGGACCCCACAACGCCCGCCTTGCATTGCTCAATGACCAACTTCGGATTGCTGATAATGAACAAAGGTGAGGCAATGACCGGAAAAGGCAAATTGGCCAATGCAGCGGGAAGTTTTGACATGAGGTCTCCTGTAATTTTGAAAAATCTTGGATTGAGCTATCTTTAAATTCTGTAGGCGCTGGCTATTTTAGAAAGCTTCTAAAGAAAGCTCTGTCACGCACTTTGCACCGTCGATGATGCTGTCACGCACGCCTGGTGCACGGCTTAGCAAATGATCGGCATAAAAACGCGCCGTGATCACTTTGGCATCCATAAAAGCTTTGTCATTGCCCAGTGCGCTTTGCGTCAAAGCCACCAACAGGGCGCGGCCCATCTGCCAGCCGGCCATCAAATTGCCTGTCAACATCAGATACGGCACACTGCCCGCATAGACGTCATTGGGATTGGCTTTGGCTTGACCTGCCACAAAATGCACCACATCCAAAAATGCCAAACGTGCCGCTTTCAGTCTGCGGCCAACTGCTTTGGCATCTTCATGCGTGTGAGCTAACAATTCATTTTCAGTGAACTCGACTTGAACCGCCAAGGCTTTGGCCGTTTGGCCGCCGTCACGGCTTGTTTTGCGCCCTACCAAGTCATTGGCTTGGATGGCTGTCGTGCCTTCATAGATGGTCAGGATTTTGGCATCGCGGTAGTACTGCGCAGCACCTGTTTCTTCAATGAAACCCATGCCACCGTGAACTTGCACGCCCAAGGAGGTCACTTCTAAACTCATCTCGGTGCTGTAGCCCTTGACCAGTGGCACCATGAATTCGTAGAACAAGGCATTTTGCTTGCGCACTTCTGCATCAGGGTGGTGGTGTGCCGCATCGTAGGCCGCAGCAGCAACTGTGGCCAAGGCACGGCAGCCTTCTGTGCTGGCGCGCATGGTCATGAGCATGCGCTTGACATCGGGGTGATGAATGATGGGTGCAGAGTTGTTCATGCTGCCATCGACGGGACGGCTTTGCACGCGATCTTTGGCGTACTGAACGGCTTTTTGATAGGCACGCTCCGCAATCGCCACGCCCTGAACGCCAACGGCATAACGCGCAGCATTCATCATGATGAACATGTATTCAAGGCCCCGGTTTTCCTCGCCCACCAAATAGCCGATAGCGCCGCCATGGTCACCGTACTGCAACACAGCAGTGGGACTGGCTTTGATGCCCATCTTGTGCTCAATGCTCACACAATGAACATCGTTGCGAGCACCGAGGCTGCCGTCTGCATTGACCATGAACTTGGGCACGACAAACAAACTGATGCCCTTCACGCCTTCAGGCGCGCCTTGCACTCGGGCCAACACCAGGTGCACGATGTTGTCAGCCATGTCGTGCTCACCATAGGTGATGTAAATTTTTGTGCCAAAAACTTTGAAGCTGCCGTCCGGCAAGGGCTCAGCGCGGGTGCGCACCAAAGCCAAATCGGAACCTGCTTGAGGCTCCGTCAAATTCATGGTCCCAGTCCACTCACCTGAAATTAACTTCTCCAAGTAAATATTTTTCAATTCGTCGGAACCTGCCGTGAGCAAAGCTTCAATGGCACCATCTGTGAGCAAGGGACACAATGCAAAACTCATGTTGGCCGAGTTGAGCATTTCGCCGCAAGCTGCGCCGATGGTTTTGGGCAAACCTTGGCCGCCAAATTCTGTGGGATGCTGCAAACCCTGCCAGCCACCTTCACCATATTGCTTGAATGCTTCTTTAAAACCTGGCGTGGTTTTGACCTGACCATTTGCAAAGGCAGATGGATTTTTATCGCCTTCCCAATTCAAGGGGGCCAGCACATCTTGGTTCAACTTGGCGCACTCTTGCAACACAGCTTGTGCAGTTTCTAAACCTGCATCTTCAAAACCAGGCATTTGCGCCACTTGGTCAATCAGCGCCAAGTGTTCCATGTTGAAAAGCATGTCTTTTAATGGGGCAACGTAACTCATCTGTATCTCCAAGCAAAAGAAAGGCACCTCACAGGATGCCTTTCAAACTCACATTCCAATTCAATCAAGCACTTCAAAGAGCGTTGACCAATTCAGGCACTGCCACAAACAAATCAGCTTCCAAACCGTAATCTGCGACGCTGAAAATAGGTGCTTCAGGATCTTTGTTGATGGCCACAATGACCTTGCTGTCCTTCATGCCGGCCAAGTGTTGAATGGCACCGGAGATACCGCAAGCCACATACAACTGAGGCGCCACAATTTTGCCGGTTTGGCCCACTTGCCAATCGTTGGGCGCATAACCTGCATCCACCGCAGCGCGACTGGCTCCCATGGCAGCACCCAACTTGTCTGCCAAAGGCGTCATGACTTCGGCAAATTTCTCTGCACTGCCTAAGGCGCGGCCACCCGACACAATGATCTTGGCCGCTGTGAGTTCAGGGCGATCGTTCCTGGCAATTTCGCTGCCCTTGAAGGCGCTCTTGCCGCTGTCAACGATGACCGCAATGCTTTCTACGCTGGACGATCCACCAGACCTTGCTGCCGCATCAAAACCAGTGGTGCGAACAGTCATCACTTTGATGGCATCTTTGCTTTGCACGGTAGCGATGGCATTGCCTGCGTAGATAGGACGCTCAAATGTATCGGCAGACAGCACCAGCGTCACATCGCTTAACTGAGCGACATCCAACTTGGCTGCCACGCGAGGCGATACGTTTTTGCCGCCCGCAGTGGCTGGAAACAAGATGTGGGTGTAGTTGGCAGCGATGGCCAGTACTTGAGCGGCCACATTTTCGGCCAAGGCATGCGCGAAAATTTCCGAGTCAGCGTGGATCACTTTGGACACACCAGCAATTTGCGACGCATCTTGAGCCGCCGCACTGGCGTTGTGACCTGCCACCAAAACGTGTACATCACCACCGCAAGCCACAGCGGCTGTGATGGTGTTGAGGGTTGCACCTTTGATCGATGCGTTGTCGTGTTCTGCAATGACTAAAGCGCTCATGAGATGACCTTCGAAACATTTTTCAACTTATCAACCAAAGTAGCAACGTCTGGCACTTTGATACCTGCAGAGCGCTTAGGTGGTTCGGACACTTTCAATGTCGTGATGCGGGGTGACACATCGACACCCAAATCTTCAGGCTTGAAGGTATCGAGTTGTTTTTTCTTGGCCTTCATGATGTTGGGCAAGGTGACATAGCGTGGTTCATTCAAGCGCAAGTCTGTGGTGATGACAGCGGGCAGGGTGATCGACAATATTTCCAGACCGCCATCGATCTCGCGCGTGACCTGAGCTTTGCCGTCCACCACTTCGACTTTGGATGCGAAGGTAGCTTGCGGCAAGTCAGCCAATGCAGCCAACATTTGACCCGTTTGGTTGCAATCGTCGTCAATGGCTTGTTTGCCCAAGATGATCAAGCCAGGTTGTTCTTTGTCAACCAAGGCTTTGAGCAATTTGGCCACCGCCAATGGCTGCAATTCTTCTGTGGTTTCAACCAAGATGGCGCGGTCGGCGCCGATGGCCATGGCGGTGCGCAATGTTTCTTGACATTGCGTTACGCCGCAAGAAACAGCGATCACTTCAGTGGCAAAGCCCTTCTCTTTCAGTCGAACTGCTTCTTCCACAGCAATCTCATCGAAGGGGTTCATGCTCATTTTGACGTTGGCGATATCGACGCCCGTGCCGTCAGATTTGACGCGCACCTTCACGTTGTAATCAACAACCCGCTTCACGGGCACAAGAATTTTCATTGCCAAATCTCCAAGAAAAAAACAGGCTCACTGATAATTGATTCGAATGTCTACGCAGAAAGTCTTTGCTTAGTTGACGTTAACGTAAACGTCAATTGTGCCTGATCAAAGCATTTTCTCAAGCCTCGCGCCCAAAAAAGCACGACCGTTCGCATTTTATAGCACCGCAGCCTTGTTTAAAACTGCGAAAACTTCGGGAATTCACCGACCAATCGGTTGGCTAATTGGCATTACCATGCCGTATGCAGGGTTTTATTGAAAACCTTCTTCCATTGGCAGCACGTCTGCAAGCTTAATTCACCGACCGGAGCATGACATGAAAAAGTCTTATTTATCTTTGGCAATTCTGGCTTTTGCAGCCTTGAGTGCCCCAACGCAAGCCCAAACAGTCCTGACCGTTTCAAGCTGGTTGCCACCTACCCACACCGCTTCTATGGCTCAAAAAGAATGGTGTGATTTATTGGAAAACAACACCAAAGGTCGCATCAAGTGCAACATCTTGCCTCGCGGTGTCTCACCCGCGCCAGGCACCTATGACGCCGTGAAAAACGGGCTGGCCGACTTGTCATACACCGTACACGGCTACACCCCCGGCCGATTTGTGCACACTCAAATGACTGAGCTGCCCTTTCTAGGCAACAGTGCTGAATCTATTTCAGTGGCACTGAGCCGTGTCACTGGCAAGCATCCTGAATTTGCTGCAGAGCACCAAGGTGTGAAAGTTCTAAGCCTGTTTACGCATGGCCCTGGCATCGTGTTCAACGTCAAGCGTCCAATCGTCAAAGTGGAAGATTTAACCGGTCTCAAATTCCGTGTGGGTGGCGGTATGGTCAATGACATGTCAAAGGCTTTGAACATGAATGTCACATTGAAGCCAGCACCCGACTCCTATGAATTGCTTTCTTCTGGCGTGATGGATGGCACCTTGTTTCCAGCCGAGTCAACCGAATCATTCAAGATCGACAAGATCATCAAGCACGCCACCACGTTTCCAGGCGGCTTGTACAACACCAGTTTTGTGTTCATGATGAACCAAGGCAAATATGAAAAATTGTCGCCAGAGGACAAAAAAGCCGTCGATGAAATTTCGGGTGAAACAGCAGCTCGCATTTTTGGTCGTGGCTGGGACAAGGTCGACCGCCGTGCTTTTGCATTGATGCAAGTGAACAATGTGCTGGTCACCAAAGCCGATGCCAAGTTTGTGGCTGACGTCAAATCCAAAACTCAATCTTTGGAGCAAAATTGGATTGCCGCCTCCAAGGCCAAAGGTCTGCAAGACCCTGCCAAGGTTTTGGCAGAGTTCCGCGCTGAAATTGCCAAGCTTGAAAAGTAAATTCAAACAAACGCTTTGCAGCGTTTGTCATTGAGGTGAAAGCGGTACCTGTCAAAATTGAGAGGTACCGTTTTTTATGTCGCATTGGAATCTTCGTGAACAAATTTCTCGATCAACTCTGCAGCCTGATCTCTGGGCTTGCACTTTTTGCCATCATGGTTTTGACATTTTTTGATGTCACGGGCAGAAAACTTTTAGACAACTCCATCCCGGGATCCTTGGAGCTCACTGAGCTGCTCATGGTCGTGGTCATTTTCGGCGCCCTGCCCTTGGTCTCTCGAAAGGCCGAACATGTGGTGTTTGACTCACTAGACAGTTTCTGGCCCAAAGGCTTTGTGAAGATTCAAAAAGCTTTGGTCAACTTCCTTTGCAGCATCGCTTTGTTGGCGCTAGGCTGGCTGATGATTTCCACAGGCATTGACTTTGCATCTTTTGGCGAAACCACGGCGCAACTCAAAATTTCAAAGGCCCCGTTCATCATGGGCATGGGCTTCATGTGCGGACTGGCTGGCATCGTTCACTTGATTCTGGTCTTCAACCCCTTGGCTGAAGATGAGGAATCAGAAGGGGGTGTTCTGTGACCGAAGCACTCATTGGCTTCATTGCCATTTTTGCATTGGCGCTGTTGCGCATGCCCTTGGCCTTCTCCATGGGCTTGGTAGGTGTGGTTGGCATTGGCCTTACGCGCGGTTGGATGCCTGCATTGGCGAGTACCGCCCAAGTGGTGCAAGAAACTGGCTTTGCCTACACACTGTCTGTCATTCCCTTGTTCATTTTGATGGGCAACTTTGTAGCCCGCGCAGGTTTGGCGCATGAACTGTTTCATGCCGCCTACACTTTCATTGGACACCGCCGCGGGGGCCTGGCACATGCCACCATTGCTGCTTGCGCAGGCTTTGGCGCCATTTGTGGCTCCTCTATTGCCACCGCAGCCACCATGAGCAAGGTGGCTTATCCTTCCATGAAAAAACTGGGTTACAGCGATGCCTTGTCGACAGGCGTGATTGCCGCAGGTGGTACTTTGGGCATCATGATTCCGCCTTCCACCATCATGGTGATTTACGGCATCGTGACCGAAACACACATCGGCAAATTGTTTGCAGCAGGTGTGATTCCTGGCATCTTGACCGCCGTCTTGCTCATGGTGGCCGTGGTCATCATGACCTCACGCGATCCGGAACACGCACCCGCTGGTGAAAAATTCACCTGGACACAACGCATGGAAGCATTGCGCGGCATCTGGGGGGTTTTGCTGCTGGTGTTTGTCGTTTTAGGCGGCATCTACGGCGGTTTTTTCACAGCCACTGAAGGTGCTGGCATGGGGGCTGCAGGCGCATTTTTGTTTGCTTGGGCGCGCAAAGCCCTCACATGGGATAGCCTGATGAGCATTTTGGTGGAGTCTGCTCGCACCACAGGCATGCTCTTTACCTTATTGATTGCAGCCACTGTGTTTGCCAACTTTGTAAACTTCACCACCATGCCCGGTGACTTGAAGGAATGGATTACCCATTTGGGACTCTCGCCTGTCATGGTGGTCGGCGCCATGATGGTGATTTACATCATCTTGGGCACCGTCATGGAAGAGTTGACCATGGTCTTGTTGACCATCCCCTTGTTTTTTCCCATTGTGATGCAGCTGGGTTTTGATCCCGTATGGTTTGGTGTCTTGATTGTGATGGTCATTCAGATTGGTCTCATCTCGCCACCCGTAGGCATGAACTTGTTTGTATTGAACACGCTGCTGCCCAAGGTGGGGCTTAGCACCATCTTTCGCGGTTGCTGGCCCTTTGTGGCCATGCAAGTGATCACCTTGGCCATCTTGCTGTTCTTTCCTTCGCTCAGCTTGTACCTGCCATCTTTGATGAACTCTTAACAAAACTTTGATTTGAAAGTAAGTGCCATGTTAGACCCACAAGCTCAAGCCTTGATGCAACTCATGATTGACAAAGGTGTTCCGGCTGTGAACACCATGACGCCTGTGGAAGCACGAAGCTCTTACAGGTCTAGGCGCACTTTCACACAACCCGATGCACCCCAGGTGTTCAAGGTAGAAGATAAAGTCGTTTCTGACGACGGTGTGAATGTGCCAGTGCGGGTTTACCATCCGCATGCCGCTCAATCGCAAGCAGCGCTGCCTGGCTTGGTGTACATCCATGGCGGCGGCTGGACCGTTGGCGACCTGGACACCCACGATGTGCTGTGCAGAAGTCTTTGTATTCAAGCTGACATTGTGGTGGTCTCTGTGGACTACCGCATGGGCCCTGAGCACAAGTTTCCCGCAGCCTACGATGACACTGTGGCGGCGTTCAAATGGACTGTTGCAAATGCGGCCAGCTTGGGCATTGACCCTGCGCGCATCGCCATGGGGGGCGACAGTGCGGGTGGCAACTTGACTGCTGCTGCTTGTATCGGACTGCGTGATCAAAAGGGTCTTGCTGTGCAGCCTGCTTTTCAGTTACTGATATACCCCGCAACTTTGATGTGGCCCGACACAGCCTCGTTTCACGCCAACGGCAAAGGCTACATGCTCACCCAAGAGTCCATGGCGTATTACACCGAGAACTATTTGAGAAACCGCGAAGACGCCACCGACTGGCGCGCCGCACCGCAATTGGCTGCCAGCCATACTGGCCTTCCGCCTGCATTCATCATGACTGCAGGATTTGATCCTTTGCGCGATGAAGGCTTGATGTATGCAGATGCTTTGTCTCATGCGGGGGTGTCATCGCAATACATTTGCTTCGAGCGCCAAATTCACGGCTTCATCACCATGGGCCGCGTCATGCAAGAGGCCAACACAGCGGTCAGTTTGTGCGCATCGGTGCTGAGAGCCAACTTGCATCGGTAAAAGCTGAGCACTTTATCAAGGCTTTGATGGAGTGCCTGCACCAAGCGCCGTATCAGGGCAAGCTGCGGGTATGAACCACACGTTGTGGGTATGGAATTTCAATGCCCTTGGCTTGCAGTAACTGCAATATTCGAATGTTAATTTCTGACTTCAAAGTCAGCAAACCAGCCTGTTGTTCATCGACCCAGTAATGGGCGCCAAACTCCAAGCCATCAGCGCCAAAATTGGTGAGCGTGATAAATGGCAAAGGATCTTTCACGACTTTGTTTTGGGCCACGCAAGCTTGCATCAAAAGTTGCATCACCTCATCGATATCCGTGCCGTAGGCAACCGTGACTTGGGTGGACTGCAAGATGCGTGAATCGGCTAGAGATAAATTTTCAACGCGGCTGTTGATCAGCATTTCATTGGGCACGATGGATTCGCGCCCAGTGAGTGAGCGAATGACGGTGTAACGTGCTTTGATATCAGAGATGCGTCCTTCAAAGCCATCCACTTTGACACTGTCGCCAATGCGCATGCTGCGCTCGGCCAAGATCACAAACCCACTGACGTAATTGGCTGCCAACTTTTGCAAACCAAAACCAATACCAACACCTACCGCACCCCCCAAGACAGAAAGCGCTGTGAGGTCTATGCCAACTGCCGATAAGGACAACATCAAGCCCACAAACAACAGCAAAGACGTGACAGCATTGCTCACAGCTTTGCGAAGCGACAATTCACTGCCAGTAGAAGATTTGAGCAATTTGGATTCGATGGCAGATGACACCCAGAGGGTGAGCAACATGACCAAGCCGGCCGTCAAGCCCCCTTCAATGAGCGTTCTAACGGAAAGATGTGAAGCGCCAATCTTCCACTTAATTTGGTCTAACTCTTCTAGCACCAATGGCAACAAGCCAGTCAACCAGAGAACAACGGCAGCCCAAGCCAGCCATGAAAGACTTCTTTCAATGGGCCTCACCCATTCGGCAGATTTGAAGGTCACTTGGAGAACCTTCACACCCAATCGGATGACTGCCAAGGAAAAACAAACGGGTACAAGGAAATCGAAAATCCAGACGGGATGAGATTTTGCCCAAACTGCCCGTGTGATGAAAACCAAGCCCAACAAAAGTGTAGGGAACAGCACACCGTCCAAAAGATGCCGACCCAAAAGAACAGACAAATCCCATTGCGGCGTCGCACGGCGAACACCCCAAACCAGAAACCAAGTCACGGCAATGCAAGCCAAGAAGAGCAGGAGTTCTTGATTGGCTTGTTGAGGGTTCATGTGTGACCACCACAAAACGGGGTCGTTCATCATGCTAGGCGCAGTGGTCAAAGTGGGTGTCCTTGCATATTGTCAAACGTCGGCTAAGACGCGAAGGTGAGCTTCAACACTGCGGGACAAGGCACTCAGGTTATAGCCACCTTCTAAACAACTCACGATGCGGCCATTGGCATATTTGTGAGCCATGTCTTTGATGCGCTGAGTCATCCAAACATAATCTTGTTCAACCAAGCCCAACTGCCCCAAATCGTCTTCTCGATGAGCGTCAAATCCTGCACTGATGAAAATGAGTTCGGGTTGATGGGCTTCTAAGCGAGGGATCCACATCAACTCGATCAATTCCCGAATGTCCATGCCCTTGGTGTAAGCAGGGACAGGCAAATTGACCAAGTTGGCATCATGTTTAAGTGCACCCCCTTCAGGGTAAAACGGATGCTGAAAGAAGCTGACCATCAAAATACGATCGTCTCCCGCCACAATGTCTTCGGTGCCATTGCCATGGTGCACATCAAAATCAACAATGGCCACACGCTTGAGGCCGTGGCGCTCGAGTGCGTATTTGGCCGCAATGGCGACATTGTTGAAAAAACAAAAACCCATGGCTTTGTCGCGACACGCATGGTGACCTGGCGGGCGAATGGCGCAGAAAGCATTTTCCAATTCACCGGCAATGACGGCATCGGTAGCATCCAAAGCCGCGCCAGCCGAGCGCAATGCAGCTTTCCATGTATGCGCATTCATGGTGGTGTCTGGGTCAAGCGCTGTATACGAAGGCCCTCCCGCCTGTATGTCCTCAATCAGGGCGTCACTCAAGCCTCTGAGCGAGGCCACATACATGCGGCCATGGGCCAATTCAATGTCTGCCAAAGCGGCTGGTGCAGACTCTCTGCGATCTAAGGCGTGATCGAGCCCCGTGATGAGCAAACGATCTTCAATGGCATCAAGGCGCTGGGGACACTCAGGATGACCTTCGCCCATTTCGTGCAGGCGACAATCCGAGTGTGTGAAATAGCCAGTAGCGCCCATGGGTCTTTTTTAAAAATGAGGGACAAGGTGTGAGGTTTCCAGCTTATCACGACACCAGCGATCATTTCGAAGGCTAAACTCAAGGGATGCGAATTTTGTCCTTGATCTTGATCTGTTCGGCGCTGTTTTTTTCAGCAGGCACTCAGGCTGCCGAAAGTGCCAAAAAATCAAAGTCTAAAAATAAATCAGCCACGCCTGTGGCCGGTGCATCCTATGCCAAAAGAACCGATGCCATGGCCTGGGCTGAGCGAATGGCTCAGGAAAATCAGCTAGACCCCAAGTGGGTCAAGGCACAGGTGGCACAAGCCAAGCTGATTCCCAGTATTCCCAAGCTGATATTGCCCCCGGCGCAGGTCAGTCAAAAAAATTGGGCGGCCTACCGAGCCCGCTTCATCGAACCCAAACGCATTCAAGCAGGCCTTCAGTTTTGGCAAAGGCACCAAACGCTTCTCAACCAAGCCGAGCAAACCTATGGTGTGCCGCCATGGCTCGTTGTGGGCGTCATCGGCGTTGAAACTTTTTATGGACAACATACAGGCAACTTCAGAGTTTTAGACGCCTTAAGCACCCTGAGCTTTGACTTCCCCAAAGAACACCCAAGAGCCACAGAACGACAAGCCTTTTTCTCCAAAGAACTGGCGCAGTTTTTGGTGATGGCCTCCAAGGAAAATATCAACCCTGTCAAGCTCAAAGGCAGCTACGCGGGTGCCATGGGACTGCCCCAATTTATGCCATCAAGTTGGGCCAACTTTGCAGTCGATTTTGATGGCGACAAACACATTGATTTGTTCAACAATCCAGCCGATGTCATTGGCTCAGTGGCCAATTATTTCAAAGCTTTTCAATGGCAGCCAGGCATGAATACACACTACGCCGTCACGTTCAACCGTGAGCAGCTCGACATGGATGCCCTGATGGCACCTGATATCTTGCCGACTTTCAGCGTTAACAACTTTCTTGCAAAAGGCGCGGTCATCGACGGCGATGCTTTGTTACACAAAGGGCCCTTGGCATTGATTGAGTTACTGAACGGCAATGAACCAGCCAGCTATGTGGCCGGTACCGAAAACTTCTATGCCATTACGCGCTACAACTGGAGCAGCTACTACGCCATGGCGGTGATTGACCTGGGCCAAGCAGTGGCGCGAGAAATGTCAAGCAAGCCCTGAGGGCCTTCAAGCATGAACCCTTTGAACCCCAAAAAACTGCTGCTGACCAAGTGGACTGCGGTCACACCCATCGCCAAACAAAAGCACTTTTTGGTGAGTCGGGTGATTCAACCTGAAGTTGAAACTGATCCTGTCGAGTTTGTCGAAATCGAATCGGTGTTCTCGAAAGCCACTCAAATCATCGAGTGGCGTGAGCTACAAAACGATGCAGTCTGGCGGCAAGGCTGGGTTTGATACCTAAGCACTGAGGGACTTCTGTGTCAGCTTGCCGTTCCAATTTTGACCTGGTTAATTTGCGCCTGCGCTTTGACCAGTGAAGGCACCAATTCTTGCCCATAACCCAGCGCGCAAGCGGTCATCAGACTTTGATGCACGCTTGTGCCAACCAGCGAGGGGGCCTTCACACTTTCCGTGAGATGGACGTAGTAACGCAAATCTTTGGAAGCGTTGTTCAGCTCAAACTTTAAACCGGTGTAGTCACCCTCCAGCGTTTTGGCCATGGCCTGGAACAAACCAGAATTGACGGCACCTGCCGACACCACGCGAACCAATTGCTTGACATCGATGCCCGCTTTGGCACCCACCGCAAATGCTTCAGCAGCAGCGGTGGTAATGGCCTGCCCAAGAAAGTTGTTCAACAACTTGATCACATGGGCCGCACCAGTTTCGCCAACATGGAAAATATTTTCACAATAAGCCTGAAAGACCGGCTCAAGCTGCGCAAAAACTGCAGAGGAAGCGCCAACCATGGTGTTAAGTCTCCCCTCCTCAGCCTCGACGGGTGATCGCGCTAAGGGCGCGTCAACCAAAGTCATGCCAGCCTCCTTGCAGCGGGCAGCCAGTCGGCGTGTTGAATCGGGTTCGCTGGTTGAGGCGTCCACAACCAAAAGGCCTGCACGAGCTCGGGTCAATATTCCTTGGGGGCCTTCAAGCGCAGCTTCGACCTGAGGTGAGCCGGTGACACAAATGATGACCGCATCACACGCTGACAAATCGGCGTGACAGCCCACAAGCTTTGCCCCTGCAGCGAGTAGATCCTTCAATGGCTCTTGCTTAGAGTGCGCGGTTAAAGAAACTTGGAATCCCTTTGCGAGTAAATTCTTGGCAATGCCATGACCCATCAAACCTGATGCGCCAATAATACCGATGTGCTTCATGTTTCGCTTTCTTTGAATGAATGAAATGTTGAGACCTGATTGACTCAAATCCCATGGTTTACCCTGAGAGCATTCGAAAGACTTTAACCTAAAGTTTAAGATGCAACGACTAATCAGTGTTGTCATTAAAACTTATCAGGAGACATGGACATGAATTTTTTGAAGCCTCTGCTTGGCATTGTTTTTTCTTCGGTCATGGCTTTAAGCGCGCACTCGCAGCAAGCCCCTATTACTTTACACGGCGCATCCCAATTTGGCGACGACCATGCATTCACCAAAGCCATGGTTCGATTTGAAGAATTGGTCAAAAAATATTATGGCAAGCCGGTCAATTTTGTTCTGCACAAAAACAGCGAATTGGGTCTCGAAAAGGATTACTTCGCTTACATGAACCAAGGCAAAGCCGTTGATTACGCCATTGTTTCGCCTGCCCACATGTCGACATTCTCTAAAGCAGCGCCCTTCATCGATGCTCCTTTTTTGTTCAGTGACCTGAATCACTGGAACAAAGTGCTTGACCAAGACTTGCTTAAGCCGATTGCCGATGAGGTCGAGCAAAAAGCCGAAGTCCGTTTGATTGGCTACGCAGGCGGCGGTGTTCGCAATATTTTTTCCAACAAAGCTGCCGGCAATTTGACCGATCTCAAAAATCTGAAAGTACGCGTTCAAGGCGCACCCATCTGGAGCCGCACCTTCGCCGCTGTGGGCATGGCACCTACCGTCATTGCTTACAACGAGGTCTATAACGCCATTCAAAATGGTGTGATCAATGCGGGTGAAAATGAAGCTGCAGGTGTTGAAGCCATGAAGTTTTACGAAGTGGCCCCTAGCATCTTGATGACACGCCACGCCATTACCATTCGCCCACTTTGCTTTTCAGTGAAGACTTTGAAGAAATTGCCTGCAGATTTACAAGATGCCATCATCAAGGCAGGTAAAGAGGCTGGCGCCTATGGCAGACAAATTGAGTCCTCTGAAGATCAGGCCAAGCTTGATAAATACGCCAAAGAAGGTAAATTAAAGCAAGTGCCGTTTACACAGCGTGCTGAAATGCAAAAACTGGTTGACCCTGTCATGGCTGCCTACGCGAAAGAAGTGGGCGCCGATGCAATTTTCGCCAAAATCAACAGCTTGAAATAAAGCTGCAAAGCAGACCGGGCAAGCTCGAGCTTGCCCGCTGTTCTTATTTTCTGGAATGCCCATGCAAAAAATCCTTTCTTTGATCGATAGACTGCTTCATTTTTTGCTTATCACGACCGTGTTGCTTCTGATCATTCCGGTCAGCCTGCAAATCTTTTCCCGATTCACCGAATTGATTCCACGGTACATGTGGACCGAGGAAATGAGTCGGTTCTTTTTTGTTTGGCTCATCATGCTCGGCGCCACTTTAGGGGTGCGCGAGCGTCTTCACTTTGATGTTGATTTTTTGCCTGAACTTTCACCCCGTGCAACCCATGTACTGCTGCGTCTAAGCCAAACGGCCATTTTGGTTTTTTCTGCAGTCATTTTTTACTGGGGTATTGAATTCACCCAGTTTGGCTGGAATCAAACTTCCGAGTTGGCAGAAATGCCCATGTGGTGGATCTTCATTGCATGGCCCATTGCTGGTTTTTTGTGGATTGTTTTTATGCTGGATCACATCTTCAATGCGAGTGACATCAGCGAAAGTTCTAACCAGGGGTCCGTGATTTGAGCTCTTCACTTCTATCGCCTTCAATGGCGGCACTTGTTCTCTTTGGTGCTTTCTTTTTGCTGTTGGCAATCCGTGTCCCCGTCGCCTTTGCGCTAGGACTTGCTGCTTTGCCTGTCCTCATTTTCGAACCTCGTTTGTCTCCCATGGTCTTGTTCAATGAAATGTTCAAGTCTTACAACTCGTTCATATTGTTGGCAGTGCCCTTCTTTCTGCTCACGGCCAATTTGATGAACAGTGGCGGGATCACAGAACGTTTAATGCGCTTGTCACGCGCTTTGGTGGGCCACTTTCCTGGGGGACTTGCACAGATCAATGTGATCTTGTCGGTTTTCTTTGCAGGCATCTCTGGCTCATCAACTGCTGATGCGGCCAGTCAAGGCAAGCTCTTCATTGAGGCGCAGGTGAAGGAAGGTTATGACTTGTCATTCTCGATCGCCATCACCGCAGTTTCTGCTGTGTTGGCCGTGATCATTCCACCCTCCATCTTGATGGTGGTATGGGGTGGGGTTATTTCCACGTCGATCGGCGCGATGTACTTAGCTGGCATTGTGCCGGGCTTGTTGATTGGACTGGCCCAAATGGCCACGGTCCATGCCTACGCCAAAAAACGCAACTATCCGGTCTACCCTCGCGCAAATTTATCGGAAATCTACAAGGCGGCCATCGAGTCCATCCCAGCCATGATGACACCCGTCATCATTGTTGGTGGCATCTTGATTGGCCTTTTCACCGCCACAGAATCTGCGGCTGTGGCGGTTTTGTATGCGGCAGTGCTGTCAATGCTTTTCTACCGCGAAATGAATTGGAAAAGTTTCATTGCAGCCATTGTGGACACAGGCAAACTCAGCTCAGTCGCCTTATTTTGCGTCGGCACTGCATCGGTCTTTGGCTGGCTACTGGCCTACTACCAGATACCTAAAGCACTGCTGGCCAATGTGCAAGATTGGGGGCTTGGTGTGATTGGCGTTGGTCTGTTGATCGCTGCTGCCTTTTTGGTTGTGGGCTGCTTCCTAGATGCCATTCCTGCCATCATCATTGTCGGAACCACCTTGCAGCCATTGGCTGAATCGGTGGGTATGCACCCCGTGCACTTTGCCATTGTTGGCATTGTGTCTTTGGCCTTCGGCCTCATCACACCGCCCTATGGCATGTGTCTGATGATATCTTGCGCTGTCGCCAAAGTACCTCTGAGCTTTGCCATCAAAGACACCATGATCATGCTCATTCCCATGCTGGTGGTACTTCTTGCCATCATTGTGTTTCCAGACATCGTGCTGTTTTTACCGAGATTTTTCTCACCCGAAATGATCAAGTAATTCTGGATCGTTGCATGAACAACGATCTCAAAGACAACTTGTTTCAATCAAAGCAATGTGCATCCTTGCACCTGTGCAATCGACTAATCGTTACCCCTCGGTTCTAAGCTTCTTGGTGCATGCCAATATCGACGATGAACTTCTCGTTGACAGAGCAATTGCTGTGGCTTGGTACTTTGCCAATAGGCAGCACCACACTCGGAGGATATCGACAAGGCTACAGCTTGAGATTCATACCGTTGAACCACACGCGGCGCCGGGTGGCCATATCGATTTCGGTAACCTGCTTGAACCACCGCCCAGTGCGGCCGCAGAGCTTCAATGAAGCCATTCGTTGAAGAAGTTTGACTCCCATGGTGCGGCACCAACAAAACGCCGACTGGCTGCAAGGCCAAACGTTCAAGCAACGCCAGTTCTTGAGGCGCTTCAATGTCTCCGGCCAACAAGGCACTTCCCAAGCTTTGATCACGCGCCGTGTTTGACGCAGCCGTTGGAATTGAATCAACCCTCAAAACACAGCTCAATCCATTGGCGCCAGCCGACTTGCTGTAATCAGAAGGAAGTGGGTGCAGCATTTCAAATTGAACACCATCCCACTCCCATTTCTGCCCAGCCATGCAAGCATGCACAGGGCGAATGTTCGACAGTGGGTGGCCCACTTCAACTGAACTCCAAAGCTCTGCATCGGGGTGTGCACGCAATACTGCGGGCGCACCACCCGTGTGATCTGCATCGCGGTGGCTCAGCATCACCCTGTCCAACTTCACGCCCATTCGATTGAGCATTGGCACCAACACCCTTTGCCCTGCATCGGAGGTCTCTGTGTACATGGGACCGGCGTCATAAAGCAAGGCATGGTTGGCAGTTCTGAGCAACACCGCATTGCCTTGCCCCACATCGGCAAACCACAGATCAAAATGACCAAGCTGTGGTCTTGGAACTTGCCAGAGGAAGATGGGCAACATGAACAACGCCCCCCAACTGCGCAAGGACCAGGGCCATCGTTGCAAGAGCAACAAGCCGCCCAAAATGGCCACGACCGCCAAGACAAGGGGTGGCGTTGGCAATAGCCAAACACTGCCTTGTAGACTGGCCAAGAGCGTCAGCATGGTCATCAGGGGTTGAAGGGCCCAAGAAGCCAACAGCCAAAGTGGTGGGGCCAGTACACCCAAAATAGCAAGTGGGGTGACCACCCAAGTGACCCACGGAATGGCTACCAAATTGGCCAACAGACCAACCCACGAAACCTGCCCAAAAAACAAAACAGCAAGTGGTGTCAAAGCCACTGTGACCACCCATTGCTCTCGCAACAAGCCCTTCAGTGTTTGAAATACTTTGGCCATCCAATGAAGGCCCATCGACTTAAACGAATTTTTTCGCACTGTTTCAGAATTCGCATCCTCGAACACGGTGAGCTCAGCTTGTTGAGATGGATCGCTGATCATCAAGACACCCACTGCGACAAAGCTCAACCAAAAGCCGGCTTGAAGCAAAGCCCAGGGATCAAATGCCACCACCACCCACAAAGCCAAACCAAGGCTCCAAAAAGGTGGCCAACGCGCACCCCTGAGTCGAAGCAAACTCAGCACCCAAAGCATGATGACGGTTCTTTGGGAGGGCAAGCCCCAGCCACTGAACAGCGCATAGAGTGTGGCCAACAGGGCACCCGCCAAGACAGCAGCATGGGGCGCTGGCCAACGCAAACAAAGCAGGCTTCCATGCGCAGCAGAGAAGCGCCAAAGTCCTCGCATGGCGCCCGCCATCACCCATGCAAACAAGGTAATGTGCAAACCCGAAATACTCATCAAATGCGCGACACCCGTCGCCCTGAAAAGATCCCAATCCGAGCTTTGTATGGCCGCCTGATCGCCCATCACCAATGCCGCAATCACACCGGCCATGGACTGACTTTGCGCATCGCCTGACACCAGTTTGCGTTCAATTTCAGATCGCACATATTGCCTAGCTTGTGCGACGGGATAAAGCCACGAAGTCTTGATTTTTTGAGGCGCTTCAGCGCGTTTGCCTGTCAGCACAGATCCTGTGGCCATGACCCCTTGTTCCCAACGCCACAAAGCCTCATCAAAGCCCCCCGGATTGAGCGTGCCATGGGGCGCTTTGAGGCGCACATTGAACTGCCATGTATCGCCCGCTTTGAGATCAGCCCAATGTTTGCCAGTCATCCAATCAGCTGACTCTCTTTCGTACCAAGCAAGATCTATCCACTCCGGTACCACGACATTGTGAGATGCATTGACCTGCAAAGCAGATTGAACCTGAAATCTGAATCTCACACTGCTGGCGCTCTGCTGAGGCAAGGACGCAATGATTCCCGAAAGCATGAGTTCTTTGCCCTCGATCAGCGGATCGAGTCTGTATTGAGCCTGCCAAAGACAACGGGCATTGACAAGCGACAAAGCCAACCCCAACGCAATCAAAGCACTCAGGAGACAGTTTGTGAAGTGAGAATTTTTGGCACGCAGCAACCACGCAATCCAAGCAACTGAAAAGGCCAAACAACCAACAGTCAGTGCGACAGAATGCGACCATAGGCTGGCTTGTTGCAACTGAAGCGCCGTGCCCAAAAGCCAACCCGTCAAGCACCAAGGCAATGTCTTCACCATGTAGAGCCTTTCTTTGTGCCCACCATGGCTCGGCTTTGGCCAGTTTAGGAGCACCAGGCTGCCATTTCGTAGCTGCTGCTGTTACGTTGACTTGCAGTCCAAGTGAATCAATGTCAAAGTGGCACCGCTTGAATCCCAAATCCCTAACCCTTAACCCTTAAACCATCTTCACACCATGTCCATTTACAAACGCTTAGAAGAATTGCAAATCACTCTGCCACCCGTTGCCACACCCGCTGCAGCCTATGTCCCCTTTGCTCAAACTGGCAATTTGGTTTTTGTGAGTGGCCATATTGCCAAAAAGAACGGTAAAGCCTGGACAGGTCAATTGGGTCAAAACATTCAAACCGAAGAAGGCAAAGCTGCCGCCCGCGCGATAGCCATTGATTTGCTGGGAACCCTTCACGCAGCGGTTGGCG
>Ga0214919_10003121_pt1 | contig 25385 bp, 19 predicted proteins | sample LL1503_MetaG_FD_177994 | JGI IMG/M metagenome (GOLD analysis project Ga0214919, IMG submission 177994) | Freshwater microbial communities from Lake Lanier, Atlanta, Georgia, United States - LL-1503 | ecosystem: Environmental > Aquatic > Freshwater > Lake | place: USA: Georgia | collected... | reverse complement strand
TCCCACTTTTTAACCAGTGGAGTGCTAAATCTAAGAAGTATAAGGGGATTGAGGATGTTCGTAAATATTGGAAACAATTTGAGAGTAATAAGAGTAAATCCAAGATTGGAATTGGTAGTTTAATCTTTGAAGCAAAACAAAATGGAATTGAAGGATTTTTCAAGGATATGAAGAAATCAAATGAAGAAATTGTTAAGGAATATCCTGAAAAAGAAATTATTATTACTAGTCGACCAAATATGGTAGTATTAAATCAAAGATATCTAACTCCAGAACTTTTTACTAAATATTTTAAAACTCGTCTATTAGCTGTTCAAAGTGAAAAGGGTACTGGTAAGACTTCTAATTTAATTGAAGCATATTTTAAAAACGGATTAATCACCGATGATATGAATATTCTATTGATATCTAGTAGACGAACATTTGGTGCGAAACTATTAGGTGATCTTACTAAATATGGTTTCAAATTATATTCTGATTTTGAAGAACAATATATTACTCATAATCGTATTATTTGTCAAATTGATTCATTGATGAGATTAGATCGTAGCAAATATCATATTATTATTGTGGATGAATGTGAGTCACTTGCGAGATATATGACATCAAATCATTTTACAAAGAATAATAAAGCAACTATGATTATTAATATGTATCAATCATATCTAAATTCTGCTGATAATGTATATGTATTGGATGCTGATTTAAGTGATCGATGTGTAAATTATTATCAGAAGGTAATGCAATTATCTAATGATGAAATGGCATTGGTTGTAAATAAATATGAACTATATACTGATTACACTGTTAATTATATGAGATTTAATGATTGGGTAAATCAAATAATGAATGATATTGATGTGAATAAGAAATTAGTAATAGCTATGGCATCTAATAATAAAGGAAAAGATCTTAGAGACATCATAGTTGAAAAATATCCGGGTAAGAAACTATTATTCTTGAATAGGGAAGTAGATGATAAAGAAAAAATTAATATTGTAAGTCATGTTGATGAACAATGGTCCAAGTATGATATTGTTATTTACACTCCATCAGTTTGTATGGGTGTATCATTTGATAAAGTGAATTATTTTGATAATATTTATGCTTATGGATGCTGTGGATCATTAGGTTCTCAGGAATTCTGTCAAATGATTCACCGTGTAAGACATCCTAAAAATAAAGTGATCTATTTATCGTTTGACAAGTATGAAGAATATACTGAAGATAACAAGTCGACATATGAGATGACTGAGGAATTAATTTGTAATGATCATTATCTTACTAACTATGAAATTCATACTAATATTGTGCCACACAAGATTAGAAAGATTGATGATTATTTAAGATTTATTGATGGAGGGATTAGTGAGGTAATACCTTACGAAGATAAATCTTTAACTGTTGGCGAGGCAGAGATATCAAGTCATCGTAATCAGCGAGTTATATATTATCCGTATAAACAGGAACCGGAGTATGAATTGTATGTAAGAAACTGTATGGAAACAATCGAAAATAAGAATAATTTTTGTTGGTCTGTTTTTGGCTATTTAAAATTTAAAAAATACAATTTGAAATACCTAAAAGTAGAAGACTCGGTAGAGTATGCTCGATTATTGAAGGAAAAGAAGAAAGAAAGAGTAGAACGAGAAAAGGAGGACTACTATAGCAGAATTATTGACATTCCCGATATTAATGAAAATGAGTATTTTGAATTGAAGAGAAAGAGAGAAGAATTAAGAACTGAAGAAGAAATGATGAAAATGAAACGATATCAGTTTAAACAATGTTATGATATTGGAGAATTTGGTGAGGATAAAGATAAAACTAAGAAATTATTTGAAACATATGATGATCCTATGAGAAAGAAACATTTTAGAAATCTAAAGTGTATATTAAATACGGCAGAACAGAAGACGAAAGAAAAGTTGGGAAAGTTGCGAGAGAAGATTAAAAATGATAATTATCGAAAATCGGCTTATGCTGACTTGATCTCAACTAACTTCTACACTACTCATAAATTTGCGAATGATTTTATTGACATGTTAGGATTTGATATTAATGATTTATCAAAAACTGTTATTAAAGATGAACTATTAATGAGGATTGAAGATATTAAGGATGCCTATAACGAAGAATATAATAATATATGCTATAAATTCAATTGTAAAATTAAGAATAAGAATTTTACAAGCTTAGATGAAAAAGAGAGTTTTACATTCATAAAGAAAATTATTAATACTCAATATGGATTTGAAATTAAGAAAGAAGAAGATGTTTATAAGATGATTGTAACAAAAGATGAAACCGGAAATTTGTGGAATACATTATTTGAATATAAGAATAATAAAGTGGTGGATAAGGAGGGATTACATGATTTAATTTGTCCAGTAAATATTGGAGAAAATTCAAATGATGTGTTTATTGAGGATTAAAGATATAAACCAGGATAATAATCATTTGGTAATCCAGAGGGAGCAATTGGTATTGGGTTTCCTGGATCTAATGGTAATAAATTAACACGGTTACTAATAGCAGCTACAGCAGCTGCTGGTGGTGCTGCAAAAGTTATAATATATCTAAAATGTACATTAAAGTCTGCTGCAGCATAAGTACCATATTGAATTCGTTTTTCAATTAATGCGGCTGGAGTTAATTGATATGGTCCAGATAAAACTCTTCCTCTAGATGCTGGACTAATATCTCCGTAGGGTACTGGTCCAGAACCCACATCAGGTAAAGCTGGTGGAGGTACATAAGGTATTTGGTTTATAAAAGGAGCACCTCTATTTCTATTTAATATTCTTTCAGCACATTTTCGATAACTAACAAAATCAATTACTGGAGGATATTTAAATTGATCTCGATACGTGGTTAAATTATCAAGATTTGATTTCCATATACCAGCAGGAGCAACTGTTGGTTCTAACAATGGTAGATGATCTAAAATATGTAAATATGTATGGAGATAATTATAAGAATAATATGAATCTGTATCTAAACCAGTTTCAATTAAAAATTTTCTAGCCCAAGTGTCAACAGCATCATCATCATTTGTATAGTTAAATCCATTGTGAGCTAAAAACCTATTTCTAATGTGATATTTTTCTATTTGTTTTTTATAATTTAATGGATTTGTAGAAAAATAATTTATTTCATTCCTTCTAGAAGGAATATTACCGGGTATAGCTTCTACTGACAAAGTGATTGTTTGAACATGTGATCTTAATTGTGCGTCTGATATAGGATTATAATCAACTTGAGGAATAGTTCTAGCTAATGGGTTAGGATCATCAAAACGTCTTATCTGATTTGGTGTAACTGCTATGGGTGCTTCCATCCGATTGAATAATACAGATACATCTCTTAATTCAATTTCTTTAGAAAAAATATTTTTATCAATAATTTTTAAAAAATTGTCACTAATAACATATCCTGGTGTAGGTGGGCCCACAGCTAGCGTTAAAAGCTCAGCATCACTTTTTCTAAGAATTTCATTTATTTTGTCTTCTGCGGTATATCCTTCACATTTAATTACTCTAATTATAAAAGATTTCTTTGCCAAAGTTGCCAAAGGTATCTGAAATTGATGATATAAGTTTTTTATTTCATCTTGCATTGTTGCTGGTCGAGTATATATGCACTCTATAAGATGTTCTCCAATAGACCGACTAATTTGATTTGAAATAGGCCAATAATACATACCACTTTGTCCTATAATTTTTAATCCAACACAAATAGGTGCGCCACCCTTTAATAAACCTTTTTTTGATTCATATTTTTCTATTTTATATGGATTATCTGAATGTTTTCTTAATTTATTATCATATAAGATCTCTTTTGATTCAATATATGTATTTACTGTTATAATAGTAACATCTAGTGAAAAATTTTTAATATTTGTACCATCGAATTTTTCATGATAGTACACATTTGTCGCACACTTTAATCTATATGATTTAGAATTACAATCATTTGATATAATTTCAGTAATTTTTTTTTTAATATCTAAACTTGGTTCATTAGATATAAAATTTAAATTAATTTTAAATACAGATGATTCACTCATATTAATTTTATTTATTACATAATTAATTTTGGTAGAAAAATCATATACACTTGCTAATGGATGAACATGATTCGCATAACATATTCTATCTTTTTCATTATCATTTAATTTTTTTTCTTTTAAAAGTAAACTTTTTTCACTCATTATATTTATCTATGTATATAATTCTATTAGATTTTAATTTTATTCTTCTTAATTAAATCTAGGTGCGCTTTTTTAGTATCTTTCAAGATATCTTGATTTTTTGTAATGTAATTTTTTAATTCTTTATCTATATTCTTAAATGTTAAGCTATTAATTCCATTATTAATATCGTCAGTTTTCATACCATAATAATCTTCAAATTGTTTAGTGTATGATCCATATTCGGTCTTGGTATAATCTAAACCTAATAATTTGGCGGTATGTTTTATATCTTTTTCTGTTTTACATTCTAATTCTACATAGGTGGGTATTCCTGGAATAGAATCAATAGCTACTTCTAAACAATTACCCAAACTCCATTTTTCTCTAAGAGTTTCGTGATATGCTTTTAATTTATAACCTTGAGCTAATAAAAAATCTCTTGCTTCTTCTAATGTACAGTTTAGATTAATTTCGTGCTCAATTGCAAATTTAGAATTTGCTGGATATTTTTTTTGAGTCATTGTAACTATATTATTTTCTTGACGCGTTCTGATAAATCCTTTTTCTCCATTCATTAAATGAAATACATATCTTTTATAAACCATCATTTTATGAACTTTTTTTGCTTTATTTAATTTTAGATTTTTTCGTAACGCATTAATATTTATGTCTAAGAATTTACCCTCGATTTCTTTCATTGGGATGTATATGATAGTTTGAGAAAAAAAACGGGTTAACTATTTAACTGGTAAACGGGTAAACGGGTAAAGGGTAAACGGGTTAACGGGTTAACAGGTAAACGGGTAAACGGGTTAACAGGGTAAACGGGTAAACAGGGTTAACGGGGTAAACGGGTAAACGGGTAAACGGGTTAACGGGTAAACAGGGTAAACGGGTAAACGGGTAAACAGGGTTAACGGGTAAACGGGGTACATATATAGAATTCCAATATAAATAATTATTAATATATCATATTATGTTCTCATTAAACAGTTTATCGCCGAAAATAGATCAACCAAAAAACATTGACCTTCAATTAAAACCGCATCAAAAAACTGCTGTCTATCACATGGACAAATTAGAAACGGATCGTTATATTGAGCATGAATATGAGGATGAAGGTTTTTCATTATCATATTATCAATTAAAGACGTTAGGATTAATTCCGTCGGATATAAAAAACATAAAAATCAATACTTCATATGGAATCTTAGCGGACAAAGTAGGAAGTGGTAAAACATTAATGGTAGTTAGTTTAATAAACAATCGAGTTCAATTACCTGATTCTGAGAAGATATTATCATCTGCTTTGTATAGTAGTATTACAATTAAGGACAGTAAGAAATGTTTAAAAACAAATCTTATATTGGTACCACATTCATTAACATCACAATGGGAAGAAGCATTTGGTCATTCTAAATTAAAATATTATGTAATATCAAAACGTAAGGATATTGATTATTTGGAATTTGATGATTATATTGATGATGTATGTGAAGCATGTGTTATTAATGAAGATCAATGTTTACAATATTATGATGCGATTGTATGTAGTGCTAATATGTTCTCAGATTTTTTTGAAAAATTTAAGCATACTAAATACAGTCGTATTATAATAGATGAAGTTATTCAAATTAAATTACCATCTGATTTTAATTGGTGTTGTAATTTTGCATGGTTTGTTACTGCTACACCCAGTGGATTATCTTATATTCGGCGACATTATATCAAAGAATTAATTGGAGGGATGGCATCATATCATCATTTATTGAGTATTAAAAATAATGATGAATTTGTAGATAAATCTATGAAATTACCGGATATAACGTATAAAAAAATTAAATGTTTAACACCTAAAGAATTACTAATAGTAAAAGATTTTATTCCAACTGAAATAATAAACATGATAAATGGTAATAATATTCAGGAAGCATTAAAGAAATTAAATTGTAATATTGATACGACTGATAACATTTACATTATCCTGACTAAGAGAACACAAATTGATATAGATGATGAAAATGCTAAATTGGAGTATATTAAGAAGAAGAATTATGTGGATGTGAAAGTAAGAGATGATAATATTAAGAGTAGTGAGGAACGAATAAAGAAATTGAGCGAACGATTAAAGAACATAAAAGATAAGATAAACAGTTTCAAGGATGATGATTGCCCAATTTGTTTTGAAAATAGTAATAAACCGGTTATTGTAAGTTGTTGTAATAACATGGTTTGTTTAAAGTGCTTGGTGAAAGTTAAAAATTTTTGTCCATTTTGTAAAATTCAAATTACGACAGATAAGATGAATATTTTAGATAATAGTATAAAAAATGTGGTTAAAAAGGATAAAAAAGAAGATAAATTAAAAAATAAGATAGAAAATTTAATTAATTTAATTAAATCTAATATGAAAGGTAAGTATTTGGTATTTAGCTCTTATGATGAAACATTTAATGATATCATAAAAGAATTTGATAAAAATAAAGTTACTTATTCAACAATATTGGGAAGTGTATCTCATATCAATAATGTAATCGAGGATTTTACAAATGGTACCATAAATGTTGTAATGATGAATGCTAAACATTATGGTTCTGGATTGAATTTACAAATGGCAACTGATGTAATAATATATCATGAAATGGCAAAAGAATTAGAAATTCAAGTAATTGGAAGAGCTCAGAGATTGGGGCGAAGTGCTAGTTTAAATGTTCATTATTTATTACATGAGAATGAGAGATGTAATAGTGGATCTGGGTATGAAAAGGATGATTATGCGAATGTGGAGGGGAATGATCAAGGGGGGAATGATTTAGGGGGTGATCGTGTAGATGTAATTTAACTAGATTGTTCAAAAGTGGGTCTAATATATCTATCATACAGTACATAACCTCCAAAAACAGAATAAAAGAATCCAAAAAAGACAAGTGCTAAGAGTATTATATTAATTAATTTTTTTATAACTGTTTTATTTGTTTTGCTTAAAGTTATATTGTATGTTTTAGGGGTAGATTTATTTGAGTTCATATATATATATAATTTTATAAAATAATTTTTAAATACAACAAGGAATTCCGTCAACTAAATATCTGGTTCTAGTATACCAACGAGTATTAGAACCTAAATTACTAAAACTAATTTCATGTTCATTATTAGTTGGTATTATAATTTTTATTAAATAATAATTCAAATCTGAATTATTAATTATAAATCTTTTTCTTAGATTGGTTAAAATACTAAATTGATTTTCATATATTTTTTCCAATTCATTTACAAACGCAGGAGGACGTACTGGTCGCCTTAATTTAATTTCATCTAAGGTATCATCCTTAAAATTTGTGGCCCAATGATATATATTTAATGGATCAATCTTTTTATCAATAATCTCATGATTTGGTATAACATCAAAAACATAATCAGTTAATAATTGATCGGCAAATTTTAAATATTCAGAATTATTAGTTTTCTTTCGTATGTAATCAGCTAATTTCGCACGATACATAGGGTCGACTATGTAGGTAATTATCTTAATGTTGTATGTATCTATTTGTTCAATCCAAATTCTATATTCGGAAACATACTTTGAATAAGCTACTTTATATATGGCGTATTTGACATGATAATCTTTTATTATTTGATCAATATTATCATCTAAAATTTCATTGCCTGTACTGAGTTGGATGACTTCTAATTTTATTCTAGATAGGATTGAATCTAGATTTTTTGTATTCAAGAAGATTTTGAGTGAATCTTTCATATCACCAATATAATCTAACTCTAATTTGCCCCGAAATGGTATTCCAGTAATTTCACCAAAATCATTAATACCAATATATAACGATGCTGTAGTGGTTTCAGATTTCATATTACCAAAGGCTGAAATATATTTGGGAACATAAAATTTAAGATAATGATTTATATTTTGTAATATAAGATCATTGAAGCTATCAAATAATTTACCAGTTAGGATAGCCGTTTTAATATCTTCCTCCATACAAAAAGCATAGGGGTCTAGCTTAATAGAAAATTCTTTGAATTCATCTTGAATTGATTCATCAAAACCGATGTAATGACCGAGGATCATTTACTATTAACTCTATATACACTAGATGAGAATAGGAGTTTATATGTAGGGGTAAATAGTTTATAGGGTATATAGTTTATAGGGAGATATTTATATTTTCAATTATTATAAATGGCTGTAAATATAGAAAAAATAAAGCAAAATTTAAAGAATCTAATAGATTTGAACGATGAATCATATCCATCAGCAAATTCAGAAATTGGAATAGTATATGGATATCTTAGCGCGACTGATAATCATGACAATGGAGTCAGTTTATTTGGCGATATATTAATTGAGGGATTATCTTTGATTGGTGATATAGATAATCCGGCGGCTCCAGTTGTTTCTTGGTTTTTATCGGGTCTAGTAAATTCCTACAATACATCAACACCACCAAATTTATTAAATCCGGATATAACCCAGATTGCTGCTCGATATGTAGCAACATATTTACAAATAGATACGGATCTGACAACTATTTTGAATGATGTTAATAATAACTTGGATAAAGAATTTACAATTCCTGATAATTTAAATTTACCAGCTCCATATAATGATAAAAAAACAATAAAAGTTCGTGAATTAAGTGACATTAATTTTCCGGCAAAATATTCGGATGATTTTAATACATTAAAAGATGCTTTTGTGGTAGGATTTAGAAATGAATTAGTTAAACAAGAATTACCTCGTACTAATAATTATTCTATTGGAGCAGTTCATATAAAATATGGTACAAAATATTGGTTATATATTGCTCAGAATCCTCCAGGTGGAGACAAAATTAATTGGACAGGTGGGGATTGGACTATTACTAATATTGAATTACAATTACAAGGTAGAGATGTAAAAGTTAGTGGTGGATCATTTGAAGATTTCAATAAAACTGCTGGATCTTTTAATGAACAATCGGGAAGTTTAATTGTTCCTATTGGAAAAACAGATTCTTCGATAACATATAAAAAATATTATATGTTACAAGGATTTTCTGATGGTGAATGGTCTGGTTGGAATTTAGGTTCAACTGATTTCTATAATTGGTTATTTAAAGATGATGGTTTTGGTAATATTATAAGACCTGATTCGGTTGGAATGAGAGAAGATATATTTCGTAATTGGGGGATTACGAATGGGAATTTGTTGCCAGGTTCAGTATAAAATATAAGGTTAAAATAAATGGTAACCATCTAGCGGAGTATACAATCTTGAACACTTAATGGTAATCATCTAGCGGAGTATACAATCTTAAACACTTAATGCCAACCATCTAGCGGAGTATACAATCTTAAACTGAGATAATTTTTTCATCCTCATTATAAAATAATAAAATTATTTTATCAATGACATACATCATATGTGGATCAGATGTATCATCTCTTTTAAGAAATGTATATGTTTCTTCTCTTTTAGGAACACTCATAGATTTCTTTAATTTATCATAATGCATTTTAAGAATGGTGTAATTCTTCTTATGTAAAAGTTCTCTTAGTTCATATTTTAAAATAGCATCCCATTTTCCATCATTATATACCATTGCGTATTTATTATTAATATTTTCGATTTTGACTGTACCATTTTCGGGGTGTTCTTTATTTAAGTAAATATCCTTAATGAGTTGTACATACCCCTTCTCAATATGCTGATTTAATAATAAATTGTTAAAATAATTACTATCTAAATATGATATGTCTTCTTTTCCGAAATTATTTACTAAAATATTTGTTGTATTATTTGAATTATCATTTATTGTATTATTACTGTTATTATTAATTGTAATGGATGCTGGATTTTGAGGGTTTGGTGTAACTAATAGTACTTTTATTTTATCTTCTAAATTCATACTAGATGATAAAATAACCTTAATTTTATTCTTGGTCAATGATTTATTGTAATCTAAAATAAGATCAATTTTATCTTTTGTATCGATGGAACTTTTAACGATGGTTTTAATACAATCATTTATTGTTTTGATGGCCTTTTGAGATAAAGTAGATTGATTATTTGATTCATCTATAGCTATAATATCATTATTTTCAGTCATTATACATATATTTTTATTATGATAGATTAGACTTGTTTTTGTTCTTAAATATTTATTACATACTGAACATTGAAAATCTGTAACTGTATTACATTTATTTTTCTTATTAATGTGTTGATTGAGATGTTGGAAGGTGTCAAACTTTTTATTACATATATCACATTCAAACATTTAGTAACTTATATTATATAATATTATAAAATATTATTTAAGTTGAAAATATCTTATTTAAGTTAAGTGTAAGTAGATTATTTTAATAGCAAATTAATATTTTTTGGAATCTATAATATTTTAAGTAGGGTATTTTATAAAATAAGTTAACTTTTTTTTAATTCTATCTTATTTTTTCTTATTATTTTTATCATATGATGTATTTTATCATCGTATATATTATTACTATAATATAGTGCTATTAATGGTATTAATAATTTAAGTTATTTTTTATAAAATTAGTTAAATCATGTTTTAATATCATATTTATATCATATTTTATTTTAGAAAATAAAAATTACAAAAAATATAGAACTAAAAAAATAAAAAACTAAAATAAGTTGAGAAAAAACTAAAATAAGTTTGACAAATCTTTAGGGTATATATATCGTATATTTCTTTCTTTTTTTACTTCTTCTTTTTATTATATGGTATCCTTTTTTATTTTTTAAATTATATTAAATATAGAAGAAAAATGGTATTAAGTAATACCAACGAAAAAGTGATTTATCCAAAAGATGCAAAAAAGCAAAAATCAACTTAAATGGGTGGATGAGTTTGAAAAAAGTGCACCCGAAAACTTCAGGAAAATTGATTTTGCATTTTCGGCTGCTCGACCCAATTTCGGCCGAAAAAATAAAAAAAATAATTTATGGTATTAAAACATAAACATGTAAACTAAATTTTAAACGATATAAGGTAGTAAAAAAAATTTTTAAGCTTTTTTAAAATAATTTATAAAAATAACAAAAATGTATAATTAGTAATTTTGTAAAAAATATTATAGTTTTGTTAATAGTATTTAATTTTTTATGTTTTATAAATTTTTAGATTTATAAATAATATAAATAAAAATATTAAAATTATAAAATAAAAAATAAATTAAGACTTATTAAGGTACATTGTTCTATAAGCTTAATATACATAATATAAATTAGGTATTAATAATTTAAGTTATTTTTTATAAAATTAGTTAAATCACTTTTTAATATCATAACTATATCATATTTTATTTTTATAATTAGAAAATTATAAAAAATATAGAACTTAAAAAATAAAAAACTAAAATAAGTTGAGAAAAAACTAAAATAAGTTTAAGATATTTTTTTGGTATATATATCGTGTATTTTATTTATTTTTTATCTCTTCTTTTTCTTATATGGTATCCTTTTTTATTTTTTAAATTATATTAAATATAGAAGAAAAATGGTATTAAGTAATACCAACGGAAAAGTGATTTATCCAAAAGATGCAAAAAAGTAAAAATCAACTTAAATGGGTGGATGAGTTTGAAAAAAGTGCACCCGGAAACTTCAGGAAAATTGATTTTGCATTTTTGGCCGCTCGATCCGATTTTGGCCGAAAAAATAAAAAAAATATTTTATGGTATTAAAACATAAACATGTAAACTAAATTTTAAACGATATAAGGTAGTAAAATAAATTTTTAAGCTTTTTTAAAAAAATTTATAAAAAAAATAATTAATATTAATTCTAATAAAAATATTATAGTTTTGTTAATAGTTATTATATTTTAAAAATTTCAATTAATAATTCTATTAAAAATTATATAGTTTTACTAATAGTAATTGTATTTTAAGAATATTTATATTTTTTATTTTTTAGAAAAATCTAAGGGAAAATATAAAATTTTTAATATTTAAACTTTATATACCATATATAAACCATTAATATTTGTAAACATATAGGTAATTATTTTTTCGGTATATATTTTTTTAGTTAGTTTATTATTTTTTTTAATTATCTAATATGTACCATAATAACATCTAAAATTTACATATTGTTATTTTGAAATTTTATATGGTGTATCAATGTTTTTTTTAGTTACTCAAAAAATTTTTTTAGTTACTATAAATTTTTAAAATATTAGTATATCAAGTACATACCTTTATTTTTTTATTTATCTCTTTCTTTTTTATAGTATGGTATACCCTTTGTTTTTTTAAGTTACTTTTGGGTTAGAAGAAAAAATGGTATTAAATAAGACTAATGAAAAAGTGATTTATCCAAAAGATGCAAAAAAGTAAAAATCAACTTAAATGGGTGGATGAGTTTGAAAAAAGTGCACCCGGAAACTTCAGGAAAATTGATTTTGCATTTTCGGCCGCTCGATCCGATTTTGGCCGAAAAAATAAAAAAAATATTTTATGGTATTAAAACATAAACATGTAAACTAAATTTTAAACGATATATGGTTTAAAATTTAGTTTTTAAGCTTTTTTAAAAAAATTTTATAAAAATAAAAAATTCTAATTTAGATTTTTTTAAAAATATTATAGTTTTGCAATTAATCAATAATTAGATTATTATAATTTAATTATTTATGGTATCAAGATATTTGTTTTAAAACGGTAAAACGGTAAAACGGTATACAATAATAATAATAATAGTAATATATAGTAGTATATATTAGTAAAATAGTAGTAAAATAGTGTATATTTCTTTATTTTTTCAATAAACTCTTCACAATATTTGTAAATACATCTACTTGATTCGTAAATGCTAATAAAATTAAATCTAATAAGCTTGCGAATACAGTTAAGATTGTTTTGATAATATTAAATAAAATAGGTAGTTTTCCAGTAGATTTACTTTCGGGTCCAATTCGACGACCATCTGATCTATAACCTGTAATCTTTTCACTAGTATCCACAGCTTTTCCAATAGTATTATCAACTATATATGTATTAATACTAGTTATTAATAATAATATTGACATACCGATTAATTTAAAAATATTCTTATCTTCATATCTTAACGTTGCTTTTTTATCAAAAGGCTTAATTAAGAAATTAAATAATAAATTATAAAGAGGATCTAATAAACCAGGAGATTCATCTGGTCCTAATACTGACGTTAATTTTTTATCTACATTTTTAGCAGTTTCATCTATTGATTTATCGATTGATTTTGTTACTTTATCTAATTTATTTTCAACTCCTTTTATTAATCCATCATTAAAATTTTCTATAAAATTCATTCTTCTTGTATATTATTAATAGTCATATAAAATTTTTTCATATAATTAAATATTTTATCTCCAATCCAACTAAACAAATTTATTAATAATTCAAAGAAGACTCCGATACTATCCCCAGTAACTTTAAATATGGTGGAAAATTGATCTATAAAATAATGAACAACACCTGAAATACCGTCTGCTCCAAAACGAATAAAAATTATTATAAAATCGAATATAACTGTAAATATATTTTTGAGTAATTCAAATAGGGCTTCCATAGAAGTTGATATTAATTTTGTCATTATCATTAAAGTATCACCAATAAAACTTAATATCATTAATAAAAGGGGTACTAAGAAGTTAGCTAATATATTATAAATTGAATTAAATACTGCTGGAGAAATATAAAATAGGATTCCAATTATGATTACAATTAATACCCAACCTAAGACTAATCTTAGATTATCTCCTATTTTTGTAAAAATTGGGACATCTGCCATGTGTTCAATTAATGGTGAACTTGGTAAACTGTTAACACTTGGTAAACTTGGTGAACTTGGTAAACCTTCTAAACCCTCAAAACCTTCTAATCCACCAATATTCTCTAACCCACTAATCGAGTTTGTAAATCCCTCCTTTTTTGAATTTTCTTCATCAATAATAGATTGAGGTTTAATTAATGGTTCTGCTCCAGATATTTTACATATTCTATAAGTATTTTCATCCGCAACACTCTTTGTATTCTGCATTATATAAGTAGTACAGTTTTTTTTTCTTATTAGGAATAATAAATACCGACAACATCCTTTTAAAGATTCAAGATCTTCAAATACTCCAAATTGTTTTAATTCAGCATCAGTATAGGGATCTTCCCTAATACCTGGTATTTCAGTACCATCTCCATATAAATTTAATTGTTTGTCTTCAATCACTTTCACACACATATTTAAGAAAAATTTATACTCAGAAGAATTTGCTGACATATATTGTGGTAATATTTTGATAAATTTATCATTTCGAAACTGTTTACCAATAGCATTTAATATAAAATAATATATAATAGAATATAATCTTATTGATCCATTTAGATTTGGTCCTCCGCCATAACTTATAGTACCAGTTCTTTTATCTATTTCACCAAATTGATAAGTAACTGACTTCATTAATCCTCCAATTAAACTAAGATATTTTTTATCAATAGGACTTGCAAATAATTTTGTATTTTGATAATATTCTATTGTATTTGCTTGAGTATTCATATTATTTTCTAAATCATTCTCCTTACCTTGTCTCGTTATATAAAAATCAACCAATTTATCAATAAACCCATTTGGTCCCTTAATTTGTTCATACATTTTTATTCTAGTAACTAAGTATGGTAATAAATTTGATAATGTAATTTTCCACGAATTTATTTTATCTGCTTCGTCACCATTTGATGGTACCTTATTAAAAATAGTTGAACTTATTAAAACCATTTCTGTTAGAGGCCCTTTTTGATTACCATTAATTCTTGGAATTAATAATATACTTTGTCTATCAATCCAATTCATTTCTGCGGTAGGTGCTGGTTTACTATCTCCACTTCCCATTATTATATTTTCCTATATTTTAGAAATACAAAAAATATTGTAGTTAATAATATTGCAATAAATATAATATATAAGAATTCTTCCTCGCTATACTTTTTAAAATCTAAATTGTCTGTAATAAACTGTTCTACATTATCAACCTTTGTTTCTTCGTCTGAATTTGATTCATCTATTGGTGTTTGATTATCACTATTTGTTTGATCACTTTCCTCTTCTGTACCACTACTTTCACCACTTTCATTACTTTCATCATTATTTTCATCATCACTTTTTTCATCATTACTTTCATCATTATCATCACTTCCCTTATTGTCACTGCCATCATTTATACCACTTTCAGTATCACCACCACTACTGTTTCTAGCATCATCTGAATCCATTTCTATACCTTCACTTTCTTTTTGAACTTCATTTTTTGTTTTAGGTGGATTTAGTATTGGAGCATTTGCTATTTTACATAATCGTCCAATTTCTGGTGTATACATACTCTCTAATTCATCTAATTGTAATAAATTTAATGGAGCACATTCATTAATCTTTACATTCCAAATATATAATTTTATTGCTCCTAAAAAACAACCTAAATCACTAAATAATTTAGACTTTACAACAATATCATTTGTAAATGTTATTTGGTTATATTTTATTTTTATACATATATTTAATACAGTAATTTTAAATAAAGGATCATCACTTGGTGGTAACAATTTTTGTAAATCTAAAAAACTAATAATCCTTTTATCAAAATATGATATTACTTGAGAAACGTTATTACGATTCTCTTCTTCATAAAAGCAATTAATTACCTCTTTAATCAATAAAATTTTATTTTTTTCAGCTAATATTACAATCTGTCTTAACTTATTACTTGAAATTGGAGTTCTTTTTTTATAAAAATCTGTAACAATCGTGTATATTTCCTGTATAGCTTTTGTTTTTTTTGCTTCCTCGTTCATATTTAGGGGAGGCTTAGTATCTGTAGTATTTGTTTTTAATTTAGATCTTGCCTTTGCTTTTTGTAAATCCATTATAATATTGTACTATATAATATTATAAAATATTTAAAAATTATTCATTTTACTCACTCACTTGAATTTATTATACAATAAAAATATTATGAATACAAATATTGCGGTTGATATAATATATTGATAATCTTCATTGGTTAATTTATCACCTAATGAATTTATGAATGATTCCTTAATTTCATCTGCTGAACCCTCAGGGATAGTTACAGGAGTAGTTACAGGAGTAGTTGTTTGATCACTTGTATCTTGATCTGTTTGATTATCTTGACCTTCTTGACTATCTTGACCGTCTTGATCATTTTCATCTTGACCATCTTGATTGGCAGCTTCATCGCCTGATTCAGAATTGATACTACTGTCATTTTCTTGGTTTCCTGCTTCTGATTCAGGAGGTGGTTCATATTTAATCGGTACATTTGCTATCCTACAAATGCGACCTAGTTCTGGATTATATTGAGTAGCTATTTGATCATCATCAAGTAGATTCATCTTAGCACATGTATTTAATTTCACATCCCAAATATATAATTTACAAGCAAATTTCAGACTTTCGAAGTCATCAAATAATTTTGTAACTGAAACTTCACTATCTTCAAACATTAAACTTTCCTTCTTAACCTTGACTGCTAAATTTAATAATTTTATTTTATAATATTTATTACCAATTGGTGGTAATAATTGCTTTGAATTAAAGAAATCGATTATTCGTTGTTGAATGTAAACAATTATATTTTCTACATATCTTTTATTATCATATAATACACTTAAGACTTTAACTGGTAAAACTAGTTTTAAATTAATAGCATTTTTTGAGATCATTGTAATTTGCGCAACAGTAAGTGGTACTTGAGTAGAATCTGACTCAGTTATCATTTTATTTATTTTTTCAAGAGCTATTTTTTGTTTAGCATCTAATATAATATTTTTATTCATCTTATATAATAATAAATATAATTAATTATTATAAATTTTAAACTAATGTATACAATTAAAAATGAGCAACTCGAAATAGCAACCTACACGGTAAACCATCTTTAACGTAACCAACTAGTGGAGTATACCAACTAGTGGAGTATACCAACTTTAATGTATACCAACTTTAATGTATACCAACTTTAACGTAAACCAACTTTAATGTATACCAACTTTAATGTATACCAACTTTAATGTATACCAACTTTAATGTATACCAACTTTAACGTATACCAACTTTAACCAGAAGCAACTTCAACAACCTCCGGATAGAAAAACTCCTTTATACTACTAAATAATCCATCAATCAAAGCACTAAATTCATTGTAAAAATAATAAATAAATATGAAAATAATAGCTAGTACCAATATAGTTAAAAATATTATTAAATTTGGTTGATTTACAACCTTATTTACATTTGTAGCAGAATCAGTAAAATTCTTATTCATATCACTTAGACTATTACTTAATTTATTAATTGCTTTAAGATCACCAACATTTTTATATCTTGGATCAGGAGCATCTGGAAATGTAATTAGTCCCATTCCACCTAATATTCTAAAAGGTAATCCTAATATCATATCAAATAGTCCTAAGAAAAATCGTAAAATAACAACAATAAAATCTAAAATCTTTCCAATGAATCCAAAAATAGGTTTTAATGGAGCAACTATAATTGCTAAAGCATTTCCAATTGGTGTAAAAATTGGTTTTAGAATATTATCAGCTAAGAAATTAACTAAAGTTTTTGCTACAATTTTTAGAACACTTATTACTGGAGATAAGACTCCTTTAATAATTACTGCTAATACTTTTTTAATAGCTTTTATAATTAAATCAAAGAATGGTTCTATATTTGGTTTTGACATATATATATGTGAATATTAAATTTTTCTATTTAAAGATTATTTTAAAGTTTACTTTTAAAGTTTTTTAACCCTAAGTTTTTAAAGTTTTTTAACCTTATATCACAATTTTACCAAATATAAGATTTACACCCATTAGTAAAATTGCCATAGCTAATGACATAAATAATAAGAAAAATATTTTCTTTAATTGTTTTTTTTCTAATGAATATCTAATAAATTTAAATAAATTAGACAGCAAATCAGATACTCCGGTTAATACATTATCAGTTTTAACTAATACAGAATCCACTGTACTATCTACACTATTTAAAAAATTTATTGTTTTATTTACAACTAAATTATCAGCTGGTAATATGTTACTCATAACTTATCTAAGAAAAAATTATTGAAATAATTCCATTACTTTATTACTACTAAATAATAAAATGTAACCAATCGCTAACATTATAATTATTATTAGGAAAATTTGTAAATTTTCTTTTGTTGTAACTTCTTCAATAAGTTCAACAATCTTTTTGATACCAGCTATTAAATTCTCCAATATTTTACCAATCATACTCATTGCTTTTATTATTAACAATATCGTTTCTATTATTTTTGTGAAAAATGTTCTAATAGCAGCAATTATATTGTTTCTAAATTCTTCGTTAAAAATTAAATCTTTTATTCTAAATATATTAACTTCAGTGATAGCATCAAATAGTTCCATTATTATATGAGGCGGTTCATATTTAGCGTTACAACTTACTTTAGCTCCAAAAACTTTAAATACATTACATAATGTACTCCATAATAATGCTCCAATAGAAAATGGCAATCCAACCATATTATCTATTAATAGTACAATTGGCTGAACAATATTATATAAACCTAGTAACGCTTGTCTAATTGGTCCCAAATATTCATCTATATTATTAATTGGCTTCTCTAATGTAGCACCAATTATTTTTACAACTGCCTCTATTGTTAATGTAAAAAAATCAATTGGTACTGCTATTATTAATGCTGCTAATTCATCACCCTCTTCTTGAACTGAACCAATTTGGTCAAGTGCTGCCTTACCAGCATTACTCATAGAAAATAAAGTATCCTCACCATCTTCATCAACATCTAAATCAGTAAGTTTTTCATCTAGACTTAATCCATCATTAGGTAGTAAGTCACTTGGTTTCTTCATTACATATATATCTCTATCAATAGCATCCAATGAAGGATCATCTCCAAATGTTCTATTAATTAAATTATTAATATCATCATCTGATAATTCATCATCATCCTGTTCATCAACATTAACTAAATCATTTAGTTCTGCTTTTTCTGGATCACTATCAACATCTAATTCATCATCGTCTTGTTCATCATTATCTTCATTATCAGTTGTATCATTTGTAAGACTTTTACTTTGATTTATATTATCATCTGTTTCAGTATTTTGGTCATCAGTATTTTGGTCATCAGTATTTTCATTCTCTGTATTTGGATCATCTATTGGTGTATCATTATTATTATTATTATCTTCTGTAAATAATTCAATTTTACTCATATAATAACTGAATAAAATAAAAAAATTGATATTTACTTATTTTAGTAAAATATAAATGAATAAATATATATAAATAATAAATGGGAATAAAAAACCTAAGCTCATTAATAAAGGAATATGCTAGTAATAGTATAACCAAAAAACAATTTGGTGATTTTATTGGAAAAAAAATAGCAATCGATGCCAGTCTCCTGATTTATGCTTACGTAATAGCCGTTAGAAATTCATCAGAAGATTTAACAAATATTCATGGTGATATGACTAGTCATATTCATGCTGTGGTAAGTAAAACTCTATTATATCTGGATAATTCAATTACACCTATTTTCATTTTTGATGGAAAACCACCATCATTAAAAAGTAATGTAATTGATAAAAGAAAAGAAGATCGAAAAATGGCACAAAAAGCATTAGAAGAATTAAGTGATGGTGAAAAAAATGATGATACAAAAATAAGATTATTTAAAAAGAGTACAGTTATTACATGGAAGCAGATGGAAGAATGTAAGGAGGTATTAAGAGCAATGGGAGTTCCAGTAATAGAATCATATGAAGAATCCGATTCACAATGTGCTGCCTTAACTAATTTTAATAATGTATATGGAGTTGGTTCTGAAGATATGGACATCTTAGTTTTTGGTGCTAAAAAATTGCTTAGAAATATATCATCATCAAAAAAGAATGAAATTGTTGAGTATGATCTAAAAAAGATTTTAGAAGAATTACATTATAATCAACAAGAATTCATAGATTTATGTATTTTACTTGGTTGTGACTATGTGGAACATATTGACGGTATTGGTGTTAAAAAAGCCAAAGATATAATTGATGAATATAGAACTATAGATAATTTTATAAACACCTCATTAGAAGTTAAGAATAAGAAATATATAATTGAAGATGGATATTTAAATAAGGTTACTAAAGCTAGAGAATATTTTTTAAATGGACCATCATATGAATTTAGCAATGATCAATTAAAATTAGCAGATCCAAATGAAAGAAAAATTAAAGATTTACTAGTTAATAAATATTCTTATAGTAAAACGAAGGTTGATAAGATTATTAGTAAGATTGTAAAAAGTTAAAGTCAAAGTTAAAGTTAAAATTAAAGTTGGTATACTCCACTAGATGGCAACCACTAGATGGCAACCACTAGATGGCAACCACTAGATGGCAACCACTAGATGGCAAACACTAGATGGCAACCACTTGAAGGTAACCACTAGATGGCAACCACTAGATGGCAACCACTAGATGGCAACCACTTGAAGGTAACCGCTTGATGGCAACCACTTGAAGGTAACCACTAGATGGCAACCGTCTGATGGTAACCACTTGAAAGTAACCACTAGATGGCAACCGCTTGAAAGTAACCGCTTGATGGTACCCGTCTGATGGTAACCGTCTTATTGCAACCGTCTGATGACAACCATCTGATGGTACCCGTCCGATGGCAACAATCTGATGGTAACCGATTGATGGTAATCGGTTGAAAGTAACCGTCTGATGACAATCGTTTAGAATTTAGTAAATAGAATTTTAGTAAAATATTTAGAATTATTTTCTATAATTATGTATATATGGCTGATTCAGTTACAAGTACTTTTTCAGAAACAGATACTTCAAATAATTATACAAATATTGTAATATTTGTTTTGATTATACTATTTGTTTTATTAATTAATAATGTTATTATATATTTCATATATGATAAAGTAAAAGCAAGTATTATAGATTATTGTGAAGAAAAGAGTGAGCAAAAATTAAGAGCTTATAAATTAAAATCTAAAAGTAAATCGAAATCTAGTAATAAATCACCATCTAGTGTTACATCTACTATAAAACCAAGTAGTGGTTAATTAGTATCATTTGAATCATTATTATAATCAATAATTCCTTTAGTAAAATCCCCTTCAGACTGAGTTGTGGTGTTCATAATAACATTATTATAATAAGTCATATCAATATTAGATTTATTATTATTTTTCAATAAAATAGAATCTATATATTCATCTATTTTTTGGAGGGTTTCATTACTTAGTTCATTCATATTAAAAAATACGCCATTACTATTTTGAGTAATTTTAATACCAGATGCTTTAATAATTCTAAAAATTTGTTTATAATGATTTTTTGAGGTTATTTTTTCCATTTTTTTAACCAATTCTTTTTTTTCATTATGAGAATAAATTTTTTTTTCCATATGTTGTTTTATATTTTTATAATTTAAAACTAACTATCTTTAACTATCTTTAACCTTTAACTATCTTATCTTTAACCTTTTAACCTTTAACCATCTTTAACGATTTTTAACTATCTTTAACCCTTAACCATTTTAACCTTTTTAACTTTTTCTATATTTTTTTCAAAATTTTATATTTTATTAATATATGAGTGAAAGTGAAGATAAAGACTCTGTACTAATGGATCTAATGTCCAAAGAATATAGATATCCGGCTACATCAGATGAAAGCCTTCAATCTAAAATATATGATAAAAGAGAATACTATATTAATAAAGTTCCCGAAAGAAATAAGATTGAAAATTATGAACAGCTTAAGAAATATCGCGATGATGTGTGTGGAGGTAAATTTTCTTTAAAATCTCAGCAAGTATTCGTAGCAAATTATATTAATCCAAATACTCCTTATACTGGTTTATTAATATTTCATGGTACAGGTACTGGAAAGACATGTGCTGCTATAGCAATTGCTGAAAATTTCAAGGATCAGGTAAAACGATATGGTACTAAAATTCATATTCTGGTATCAGGACCATTAATTAAGGAGCAATGGAAGTCTGAATTAGTAAAATGTACCAAAGATACATATATTAATTCATCAGTTTTACAATCTGGTTTCGTTAATAATGAACTAAAACAACAAATTCAAAGAGATGCCATTATGAATGCCCTACAGTTTTATCGTATTACATCATATCGTAATTTTTATCGTAGAGTATTAGGTGAAAAAATTACTGATAAGGAGGTAAATGAGGAAGGTAAAATTATAAAGACATATCGTAAGGATATTGAGGGAGATATTGAAAGAGATATTTCGATTGATAAATTAGAAAATTTAGACAATACAATACTTATAATAGATGAAGCACAAAACTTTGTAGGAAATGACCAAGGTAAAGCTTTACGAAAAATAATTGAGAATTCTAAAAATTTAAAAATTATTTTAATGAGTGCTACACCAATGAAAAATTTTGGAGATGAAATTGTTGAATTAATTAATTTTTTGAGACCAATAAATGATCAAATTGAGAGAGATAAAATTTTTACATCTGAGAGGAATCATTTAATGGGATTAAAAGAAGGAGCTGAACCATATCTTAAAAAAATGTTGAATGGGTATATTAGTTATTTTAGAGGGAATGATACATTGGTATTTGCGAAAGGAGTAGAGATGGGTGAACAAATTAAAGAATTATTATTTTCAAAAATAGTTAGATGTCGTATGAATGAGTTTCAAAAAGAAGTCTATTTAAGAACTTTAGAAGAATATTCAAAAGATGCTCTAGATAAGGAGTCAACTGCTAGTGCTAACTTTGTATTTCCAGTATTAGATGAAGAAAAGAAATATATTATTGGTACTTATTCTAAGAATGGTGTTACGACTGTACTGAGTCAATTAAAGACATCGCGGGAATTATATTTATCAAAATTAAATGAGAGATTTTTTAACAATGAAGTTACTAATTTGAATGAAATATTGAGAGAAAGTACATCTGGTATTAGTATAACTGGTCTTCTATTACATGAATCAAAACTACAAATATTTTCAACTAAATTCTATGAAGCATTAAAAAACATAAATGATATGGTGGATGGTAAAGAAGGATCAAAGACCTGCTTTGTATATTCCAATTTAGTGAAAGTTGGTATTGATTTATTTGAAGAAGTATTGAAAGCTAATGGTTATTTGGAATATCGAGATGATGGATTATATGCTCTAACGGATTCTATTCGTGAATATCGAACTGGATTATTATATGGAGAATTTATAAGAAAATATCCAGGTGAAAAATTTAATCCAGCTACATATTTAGCATTTACTGGTGAAAATGAAGGAGATGAAAATGTACAACCAGAAGAAAAACAACGTCTCTTAAATGTATTTAATAATATTCAAAATAAAGAAGGCAGAGATATTAAATTAATTTTGGGTTCACGTGTAATGAATGAAGGTATTACTTTAGAAAATGTACGAGCTGTACATATTTTAGATGTGTATTATAACTTCGCACGAGTACAGCAAGTTATTGGAAGAGCAATTCGTTTATGTAAACACTATCGAGTTATGACTGAGGATGATCCATATCCTGAAGTTAAAATATATAAATATGTAGTTAGCTTAGAATCGGGTAAATTATCAAGTGAAGAAGATTTATATCGAAAAGCAGAATTAAAATTTATATTGGTTAAAAAAGTAGAAAGAATGATGAAAGAAGCATCTATAGATTGTCCAATTAATTATCATGCGAATGTTTTTCCTGAAGAGGTTGAAGCATCAAAAGGATGCCGTAATCCATCGCATAAGGGTGAAGGAAAATTATGTACAATATTATGTGATTTTGAGGAATGTAATTTAAAATGCTATGATAATCAATTATATTTAAAATATTATGATAGAGATCGTAAATTATTTAAAAAGATAGCAAAGAAGGATCTTGACTATACTACATTTACATCTGAAATAGCTAAAAAAGAAATTGAGGAGGCGAAAGAGAGAATTAAAGAGTTATTTAAATTCAAGATTGTATATACATTGGATCAAATTATTGAGCGAGTAAAAAACAAATACACCGGAGAACAGAAAGAGTTATTTGATGATTTTTTTATATTTAAGGCTCTTGATTATTTAATTCCAATATCTGAAAATGATTTTAATAACTACAATGAAGTATTGGTTGATAAATTTAACAATCAAGGATATTTAATATACCGTAAGGGTAATTATATATTTCAACCATTTAGTGAAAATGAAACATTACCCATGAATTATAGAAATAGTTTTAATAAAGAACTAGTAAATAATCCATCTATTTATAATTATATTAAAAAATATAGCAAGTTTAAAGACATTAAAGATGAATTGGAGACTGAATCAACATCAGATTCTTCATCGAGTATATCGTCATCCGCGAGTAAGAGTAAGTCGGAAGAATATGATTTTACGAGTGACAATGTAGCGAATTATTATGAAAAGAGAGAAGAGAATGATGTTGTTGGTATATTAGATATGAAAATAGATAAAAATAGAAAACGTATAGAAGTATTTAAATTAAGAAATAAGAGGGAGGTTAGTGATAAAAAGAGAGGTACTGGTATAACGAGTTTGAAAGGAGCAATATGTGATAATGCTTTTGAGAAAGATGAAATACTGAAGATAGCTAAAAAAATTAATGCAATTAATTTTAATCCATCTGGAACCAGAATTGAAATATGTGAAAAAATTAGAGAAAGATTAATATTTTTAGAAAAATATAGTACTGATAATAAAACATATTTATTAGTTCCTCAAAATCATTCATCTTATGAGTTTCCATTTAATCTTAAAGATCGTATCACGTATATTAAATCCAAATTAAAAAATATAAATATAACTGTTGAGAAAGAAGAAAATGGCATATTTGAAAATGTTCGTAATAAAAAATATCCAAGATTTGTTTTAACAATTAATGATATCATTAATGATCAGATAGTTGATGAATTTAAATTTGTTAAAACCGGAAAAAAATATATTAAAATTGTTGAATAATTTGGCGTTTATTTTATTTGTAAATTATATTTTGTATAGTAATATAATGAACAGAGCAATATATCTAAAACACTTATTTCACAAGCAAAAAGCAAATCCTATACCTCTACCTACACCAA
>Ga0214919_10003120_pt1 | contig 25386 bp, 18 predicted proteins | sample LL1503_MetaG_FD_177994 | JGI IMG/M metagenome (GOLD analysis project Ga0214919, IMG submission 177994) | Freshwater microbial communities from Lake Lanier, Atlanta, Georgia, United States - LL-1503 | ecosystem: Environmental > Aquatic > Freshwater > Lake | place: USA: Georgia | collected... | reverse complement strand
CGGCGGAAGGTTCCACCACCGGTATTGCGGCGATCACCGACGGTACGGCGCAGATCGGCATGTCGAGCCGTCGCGCTAAGCCCACGGAGATTTCTGCGGCCAGCGCCAAGGGCGTGACCATGAAGCCCACGATCGTGGCTTACGATGGCATTGGCGTAATCGTTAATCAGGGCAATTCCCTCAAGGCGCTGACGAAGCGCCAAGTGGAGCAGATTTTTGCTGGTGATATCAAAGACTGGAGCCAAGTCGGGGGTAACCCTGGCCCGATCTCGATCTACACCCGCAACACTTCGTCGGGCACGTACTCGGACTTCAAAGATCTAGCTATGAAGAAACGTGACTATGCTTCTTCCTCGCAGAAGATGGCGGGTAACGAGCAGATCGCTGCGGAAGTCGCGAAAAATGCTAATGGGATTGGTTATGTCGGCCTCGCTTACCTGAGCGATCCTGGCATCACCACACTTACCATCGACGGCATTTTGCCCTCCGAGGATACCGTATTGGCCGGCAAATACCCTTACTCCCGCCCAACGTTCTATTACACGAACGGTGAGGCGACAGGTGAGGCGGCTAATTTCTTGGAATTCACGCTGAGCGATGCGGGCCAAAAAGTTGTGCGCAAGGTTGGTTTTGTGCCGGTCCGCCGCCTGTAACTTACTGGTGGTTTGAGTGTTTGACAACGCCCGCGAGCCTGAGCTCGCGGGCGTTTGTTTCTCTGGGTAAGGCCTAATTCGCTTTGTAACCTAACTGTAACCTGAGTCAGTTGACCCCGCCGAGGGTCCGGTAGGATGCTCCCCTCTCTTGAGTATGTCGCTTGCTTCTAACAATCTTACGTCCGTTCGACCGAGCACTGCAGAGATTCTCTTGCGGAAGCGGCGGGGGTGGTTTTTTGGCTTAACAGGTGATCAGTTCGTGAAATTTGTTTTCCAGAGCAATGCGGCGATCTCCATTGTTATTCTGGGCTTAATTACTTTCACCATCTTTCGCGACGCCGTGGGTTTTATTCCGATGAATCGGCAGAATCTAGAAATCTATCGCCAAGCTGGGCTGGAATTTACTGACCTCATGCGTTTGCCAGTAACGGAGCACAGTACGCTCGTCCGTTATCTCTCAACTCTGCGGCAGCAGGAAATAGCGCGGTTGAAGAAGGGCCTCGGTCTATCTGCTGCTGCGGCTAATCAGCAGCTAGCGGCTTTCGATGCTTACGCGGAACGTTTTGCGGGCACTATTGCGCCGCACGAGGCGCTGCTCTCGACTATGACGGATCGCTGTTCCAGTGTGAAGGAGCGCTTCACGGTAGCGGAGGATATGCGGCAGGCGAAACAAACGCTGCTCAACGGAATGCGCCAAGCCCCACCGGAACGTGCGGCCAGTCTAAAAAAGGCCGCGGAGGCGATCCAGATTGAGGTGATTGATTTTAAAGCTGAAGTAGCCCCGCTGCTCGCGCTCCGGCCGGCGGTCGCCGCGGCCAACGCGGCTCTGGTCGCGGAACTGCAGCAACTCAGCACCCAGCTTCCCTCATGTTCAGACGCTACGCTGCAGGCTCGTCTGGCTAAATTCCCAGGTTACCTGACGCAGTATCTCGCGGAGCTCGAGTCGACCTCTCAGCGCATGGCCGCCTGGGATCAGGCCAAGCCGGTCGGGGTATTTGAGTCTTTGCATGCATTCGCTTTCGGGCGCGATTGGATCACCGCCAGCTTTTGGCAGGACTGGTACGGGATCATTCCGCTGTTAACGGGTTCGCTGCTCATCGCGTTTATGGCGCTGCTCATTGCGATTCCTTTGGGGGTCGCCGCGGCGATGTATGTTAACCAATTGGCGGGGCCGATTGAACAACGGATCATCAAGCCTTACATCGAATTTATTTCCGCGATCCCCAGTGTCGTTTTAGGTTTCTTTGGCATCGCGATGTTGGGGGAAACCCTGCGGCGCGTCTCGCAAATGCCCGCTTTGCACTGGGTGCCGGGTTTCCCGATTGCCGAGCGACTGAACGCGACGACCGCGGCCTGTTTATTGGCGCTCATGGCGATCCCCACGATTTTTTCTTTGGCGGAGGATGCAATTAACAATGTGCCACGCGCCTTCAAGGAGGCTTCCTTGGCGCTGGGCGCCACGCGGCTGCAAACTATGATTCAGATTACGGTGCCGGCGGCGCTCTCCGGCATTATGGCCGCGATTCTCCTCGGTTTTGGCCGAGTCGTAGGGGAAACCATGGTCGTGCTACTTTGTGCCGGTAATCGGATTGAGATTCCTAACGTGAGCGCAGGGTTGGGCGTAATTTTTCAACCCGTGCACACGATGACGGGCATCATTGCCCAAGAAATGGGCGAGGTGGTTCGTGATAGCATTCACTATCGGGCCCTCTTCATGGTCGGCGTCGTGCTGTTCTTGGTTTCCTTGCTCGTCAACTGGTTGGCCCAAAAAATTGTGCGGCGTTACCGCATTGCTACGTGATGAGCACTCCGACAGATACCACCTCGCAACTATTTGGCCGGCCCACCTTAGCCAAGCGGGCCGAGCAAGGCATCTTGTGGCTCCTGCGCTTGAGCACGTATTTTGTACTCGTTTGTGCCGCGTTCATTTTCGTCGACATCGGGTGGAAGGGCGGGGCGGTTATTTTCAAAACCTCGGCGCCTTTTATTAACGTGCCTTTTCTGACGGAGGCGCCGGAGACGCTGAATGTTTTTGAGCGCGATGGCCAAAAGGTAACCATGGGAGATCGGGCTTTTCGCCAATACAAGGCGACGCATGAGCAGCAGATGAAAGGGGCTAAAGTGGAAACCTATGTCTACTCGGCCGGGGGGATTTTTCCTAATATTGTGGGCACGGTATTATTGGTAGCTGGCGCCATCTTAATCGCTCTGGTGTTAGGCGTGTTGAGCGCAATCTATCTGAGTGAGTACGCCACCGATGGGGCCTTCATTCGCTTTCTTCGTCTTTCTATTGTTAACTTGGCCGGCGTTCCCTCGATTGTGTACGGACTTTTCGGCTTCGGGCTTTTCGTGATCGCGCTCGATTTCGGCGTCTCGCTGATCGCCGGCTGGCTGACCATGGCCTTCATGGTCTTGCCCATCATTATTACCGCCTCGGAAGAAGCGCTCAAGGCGGTCCCCAAGGGCTACCGCGAGGGCTCCTTGGCTCTGGGCGCGACAAAATTTCAGACCATCATGTCGAATGTGCTGCCGTATGCGATGCCGGGTATTTTAACCTCCTCCGTGCTCTCGATCGCGCGTGTGGCGGGTGAAACTGCCCCGATTATGTTTACGGCCGCCTTTGTGATGCGCGACGAATTGCCTTGGCAGGTGCAGAAGTGGACGGACTTTATTTTTCAAGGCGTGATGGCACTGCCGTATCACATCTACGTCGTCGCCTCCAAGATTCCCCAAAATGAATACACGCGCGACGTTCAATACGGCACCGCGTTTGTGTTTCTCTTCACCGTCGCCGCCATCGCCATGACCGCGATTCTTCTTCGCCAGCGTCTTCGCAAGAAATACCAATGGTAACCACCTCCGCCATGCCTGCCCTCACTTCTTCTGTTCACGCGTTGCCTCGCCCCGTCATGCCGGTGGGATCAACTAACAACGCGCCGGCGCCCGCCGCTTTGCGCCACGCTATTGAGATCGATGATGTCGATTTCTGTTATGGCGCCAGCAAGGCCCTGCACGATATCACGCTCAATATTCCGGCGCGACAGGTGACGGCTTTCATCGGGCCTTCGGGTTGCGGCAAGAGCACGTTGTTGCGCTGCCTTAATCGCATGAATGACTTGATTGACGGCGCGCGCGTCACGGACGGCCAAATCCGCATCGATGGGGTTAATATTTATGATCCGCGGGTTGACGTAATCGAATTACGCAAGCGCGTGGGCATGGTGTTTCAAAAATCAAATCCTTTTCCGAAATCAATCTACGATAATATCACCTACGGGTTGCGCATCCAAGGGGAGAGGAATAAAGCGCGGCTTGATGAAGTCGTGGAGAAGAGTCTCCGCGGGGCAGCCTTGTGGGATGAGGTGAAGGACCGTTTACATGAGAGCGCCCTAGGGATGTCGGGCGGTCAGCAGCAACGTCTCTGCATTGCGCGCGCGATTGCGGTGGAACCGGAAATTATTTTGATGGACGAGCCCTGTTCGGCGCTCGACCCCATTGCCACGGCTAAGGTTGAGGAACTTATTCACGACTTAAAGCAACAGTTTACCATCGTGATCGTAACCCACAACATGCAGCAGGCCGCCCGTGTCTCTGACCGGACCGCTTTTTTCTATCTGGGCAAACTCATCGAATACGCGGAAACTAAAGTGATCTTTATGCAACCCGCTAACGCGCAAACGGAGGCCTATGTCTCGGGTCGCTTCGGCTAGACCGTCCGTTCCGCAAAATAACTATCAATTACCCCGCTGCGGCTAGCGGTCATCTTCCTCTTACTTAATACAATTCCATGAAACGATTCTTCGACGCTGAACTAGAGAATTTTCGCTCCCACTTATTGAGCATGGGCGAGCGCGCCATTGAACAGACCCGCCGCGCCATGCGCGCGCTGGCGGATGCGGATATTGCCTTAGCGGATAAGGTCATCGCGGCGGATGATGAGATCGATAAGTTGGAGGTGCAGATCGACGAAGAAGCAATCCGCTACATGACGCTGCGTGGTCCGATTGCTTCGGAACTGCGCATTATTGTGGTCGGCATGAAAGCCAGTCATGACTTGGAGCGGGTGGGGGATGAGGCAACGGGGATCGCGCGGCGCTCGCGCAAGCTGGCGATCGAGCCCCAACTCGAGCTCTACGCTGATCTGCCGCGCATGGCCAACATCGCGCTAGAAATGTTACGCGATGCTTTAGACTGTTTTGCCAAGGAGGACGTCCAGAAGGCCTTAAACGTCATTCGGCGTGATGCCGAGGTGGATAATTTAAATCGGCTACTCTATCGCCGCTTAATGAGTTTCATGATCGAGAAACCAGATACAATTTCTCGCGCCATTGAGCTGATGTTCATTTCAAAATCGATCGAGCGGATTGCTGACCACGCGACAAATATCGCGGAAGAAATGGTCTTTCTTTCGAAGGGGCAGGATATTCGCCATAGCGATGTGGCCAAGACTGGCGCGCTCCCGCCGACTGCATCCACGCCTTAAGCGGCGGGGCTTGAAAATAATCAGAAGCAGCGGTTCGCCTCGTTCAGGCGGCGCGACTGCGCGGTAGGCGAACTAAGATGGTCAGGCCTTGGCCCGGAGGGCTCTCGGCCCAGACGCGGCCGCCGTGCAGGTGAGCTAAATGTTTCACGATGCTGAGGCCCAGACCCGTGCCCCCGGTTTCGCGCGAGCGGCCCTTTTCTACGCGGTAAAAGCGCTCAAAAATATGGGTGAGATCTTCGCTGGGAATACCTGGGCCGTTATCATGGACGAAGCATTCGACTTCGTCCGACTCGATGAGGCGGGCACCAATTTCTATCTGTGAACCAGCGGCGGTGTATTTGAGCGCATTCTCAATCAGATTGCTGAAGATTTGCGTGAGCTTTTCTTCGTCGGCGCTGATGGTGCCGAGTTCAGGCGTGGCTTGGGCGGAGATCTGATAGCCCCGTGCGTGCGGCCGCTGTCTGTAATCAGCCGCTAAGTTGGTGAAATAGTGGTCGAGCTGCACTGGCGCAAATTTTAGCCCAGGCGTGGCGGATTCTAAGCGGGAGAGCACGAGCAAATCATCAATGATCGCGTTTAGTCGTTCGCTGTGGCGCTGGATGGTTCGCAAGAATTTATCGCGATCTTCAACCGCCATGGTCAGGTGACCATCGACGAGTGTTTCGATGTAGCCTTTGATAATACTTAAAGGCGTGCGCAATTCGTGCGAGGCATTCGCGACAAAATCACGACGAACGTGCTCAAGTTTGCGCTGCTCGGTCATGTCATGGATGACAAATAGAGCCCACTGCGATTTCCCGTCCGGCGCAGCGATCGGGGCGCCTGAGACTTCAATCCAGATGGTCGAGGAGCCGTCAAGGATCTCGAATTCTTGGCGCGGCAGAGCGGCGCCGGCACGGGTGGCGCGGACATACTCGATGAACGGGCCGCTGCGAACGATGAGTTCCAGTCGCAAATTGACTATGTCCCGGGCGGCCGGGAAAATTACGCGCAGGGCCCGATTGGCGAGGTGGATATAGTTTGATTCATCCACGATCAGCACCGCTTCACGGAGGTTCCCGAGGGTCGCTTCCAATTGGCTCAATTGGTCCGTGTGTTGATGCTGGAGCGTGGAGTTTGACCGAATGAGTTGATTGATAGTGTCGACGAGCGGGCGCCATTGCGGCAGGAAATTGGTGGGATTTTCCTCCCGTAGGTAAGGTTGGTTGCGCTGCGCGGCTTCTTGTAACTGCCGGAGCGCACGATTTTGCTTCCAGGCAGTCTGCAGCACTAGGCCTAAGGCCACCGTGAGGATAAAGAGACCGATGATCATCAGCCTGCTTGCTTCTTGTCTGCCATGCGGTAGCCCACGCCGCGGATCGTTTCTAACCAGCCAGCTTCGGGTCCGAGTTTCTCGCGCAAGCGACGCACATGGGTATCGACCGTCCGTGTTTCGATCTCCGTGGCATAGTTCCAAACATTAATCAGCAAATGCTCGCGAGTCTGCACGCGGCCTTGGCGCTCCATGAGCAGGTGAAGTAATTTAAATTCGGTCGCGGTTAATTCCAATGCCTTACCGCGCACCGTTACTTGGTGAATTTCACTATCGATGGTAATATCACCAATCTGGAGTTTCGCGGTGGTGGGTTCTTTGGGTGCCGCGATGCGGCGCAGGATTGATTCAACCCGGAGCACGAGCTCTTTTGGGCTAAACGGCTTGCCCAGGTAATCGTCGGCGCCGGATTCAAGGCCTTCAATCCGGTCCGGGGGCTCGGCCTTGGCGGTGAGGAAGATGATCGGTACTTTGGAAAGCTTGTTGTCTGCCCGCAAGATGCGGCACAGCTGAATACCGCTGAGGAGCGGCATCATGATATCTAGGATGATTAAATCAGGCTGGAGGCTTCGGGCCTTGGCGATGCTCGCGGTGGCATCGTTGAGGCACTCCACTTGAAAGCCCTTCGCCTTCAAATGATAGGCGACGAGCGCGGTTACATCGGGTTCATCATCGACGACGAGGATCTTCTTTTTATCCATGGTAAGATTCAAGTTAGGGGGGCGAGGGGGCCTTTCCAGTGAATTAGCGGGTGTCACCTAAATGTCACATCATTATCACCATTGGGCTCAATTATCGCTAGGCTTAAACGCGCCAGCGGGGGGCATAATTGCCTCGGCGGTGCGACCTTCGGGATACGGGGGAGCGGCTGATCGCTCGCGGCATTTTATGGGGCCGGCCGGTCGGGTTATCCCCCTCGACATTCGGTGGTTTTTTTAAAAAGGTACGGTCTTTCCCTAGCGCAAGCTCGTCCTGATTTCAGCTGCCGATTGCTTAATTATTTTAGCCCTTTCCCCTTTATGCCGATGTCTCCGCCAAAAATTCGCGTTACGGTTTGGAGTGAATTTCGTCACGAGAAGCTGAACCCCAAGGTCGCGGCGCTGTACCCGCAGGGCATGCATCAAGCAATTGCGGCCGTGCTAGCGCAGCACGCTGATTTCACGGTGCGAACCGCCACGCTTGATGAACCGGAGCATGGCTTGACCGATGCGGTCCTAGACCAGACGGATGTGCTTACCTGGTGGGGCCATTTGGCGCACGGGGAAGTCTCTGACGCGGTGGTTGCGAAGGTGCGCACTCGCGTGCTCGAGGGCATGGGGCTGATCGTGCTGCATAGCGGCCATTTCTCCAAAATTTTTAAAGCCCTGATGGGTGATACCTGTTCGCTCAGTTGGCGTGAATCCACCGACAAAGAGCGACTCTGGGTCGTGAACCGCGCCCATCCGATCGCGCAAGGTTTGGGGGCCTATTTTGAAATTCCCATCGAGGAAATGTATGGTGAGCCCTTCGGCATCCCGACGCCGGATGAACTGATTTTCATCTCTTGGTTTACGGGGGGCGAAGTCTTTCGTTCCGGCGCGACGTGGCGCCGCGGGCACGGGAACATTTTCTATTTTCGGCCGGGCCACGAAACCTACCCGACCTATCATCACCCACAGGTCCAGCAGGTCATCGTTAACAGCGTGCGCTGGGCCCATTCGGGCGTACGCATTAAAGAAACCGGTCCTAATTTGCTGCCACTGGAGCCTCTGCCGGTGGATCCGGAAGCGGCCGGGCGCTCGATCATCGGCCACCGCTAACGGTTTGAGATTGAATCATAATTCATTTTTTCCGCACCATTAACTCGATTTTTACCCCATGAAATTACCCCCTAAAAAAAATACCCCGGTCGATAAGACTATTATTACTGCCCAGAGCGTGGCGGGCCAACGCGAAGCTGCGGCGGAGCGGCGCGCGCGGTACCCATATCATTTCCCTGTGGATCGTCGCCAGCTCGGCGGTAAGTTCACGGTCAAAGAAAATGGCCGGCGGTTGCTGCGTTACTTTTATCTCGAGCGCCGACTGATGCACGCGCTCGGCGCTTGGGCGCTGACGATTCCGGAATACGAGGTGAAACTCGAAACGGGTCGGCATATTTTCTATCACGCCGATGCGGCCCGCGCGCTGCGGGAACGTCTTTCTGAACAAGAAATGCGGCCCCCCATGGTCGACGCCCACCGTGATCCGGAGATTGATCGCTTTATCGATGAGTTGCTCAGTGCGGAATCAGCAGCCGAACTTTTGGTCGGCGTACACCAAGTCGTGGGTCGGGCCATCGCGACCACCTACAATCATCATATTGATGATACTGATCAGGTAACGGACGTCCCGACGATCCGCTGCCTCCGGCGCATTTTAACCGATTATGAGCCGATGCTCGCGTGGGCGGATGCGGCGGTGGACGCCTATATTGCGGGCGGCGTGGAAGAGGCGAAGCTCTCAACCTGGCGCTGGCACATAAGTCGGCTGCTCGCCTCGATTGGCGGAGTGACGGGGGCCGATGCTCGCGGCGAAGCGCCCACGCCGCTGCGCATTGATGCTAAGCCCTATGAACGCGGCACGGTGCCCTGCCGCGATGTGCGGTTTGATACCTTCAAGAATACCGGTGATTACGAAGCGGCGGACGCTGCGCCTCGCTTTGACAAAAACTCCTACGAAGCAATTCGCCTCCGTTTCATTCGGACGCAACGCGATGAGGTTGATGCGATCGAGGCCTTCGGGACCTTTGTTTGGGATATTCGCTTCAAGGATTTTAATGCGGAGTACGACTTAGCCCGCATCACGTGGGATGAGGCGCGGCACACCGAGATCGGGCATCGGGCGATGCTCGCTTCGGGCTATGACCCTTATGAACTCCGCAATCGACTCACGGGTTCGACTTGTCGCGGACCGATGGACCCCGCCTTTGCGATGGCCGAGATTAATCTCTTCGGCGAGGTTGGGGTGCTCAAGACGATCAACGATTTGATCGACACCGCGGCGGATCGTAACGACGAACTGCTCCGCCATATCTCAGATTATATTCGGGCGGACGAGCGGACGCACGTGCGCAAGGGAACGAAAATTCTGGAAGTCATGACCAAACTGGAATCGAAAGCCCTCGAACTTCGCACGCGGGAACTGTTCACGGAGTGCTTGGTGAGCCTCGGGGCCATCAAGAAGGACATCGATATGCAGACTCTGACCCGCGAGGAGATCGAGCATCTCGTCGGCGAGTAAGAAAGCCTGATTTACTCAGGGTAGTTGGGGCGACCGCTTAGCTGCGGTCGCCTCTTTTTTTTAGCGCCAAGTGCGCGGCAGGGATTCGCGGGTGATGACGCGCGGGTCGTTATAAAATTCGCGGGCGAATTTATTTTCCGCAGGATTCCACTTTTCATTCCAAGTTAAAAAATGACGAGTGTGCGGGAAGTTTTTGGCCAAGCCGTCGAGGAGTCGGCGGAAATCAAAATCACCCGGCGGATTCTCTGGGGCATGCGGGCCGAATTCCGTAAAGCCAAATGGTTTGGGTAAGCGCTGCAGTTCCGGATAACCCTTGATCAAGGTGGGGTCGAGGTGATCGGTGTAGGCATCGAGGCCGATAAGGTCGACGTAAGCATCGCCCGGGTAGTAGTCGGCGGTGTGTGCGCCGTGGTTAGGCCCATAGACCCAGATCAGGTTATAGAGTTTTTTGGTGTGGGTAAAATAGTCGAATAGGTCCCGCCACACGGCAATAAAATCGGTGGGGGGTTGGGCGCCCCACCAAAACCATGCCCCATTCATTTCGTGCAATGGGCGCCAAAGCACCACGACGCCGGCGGCCTGCAATTCCTGTAAGCCCGCGGCAACCTGATCGAGTGATTGCCGCCAGCGTTGGTGCGTCGGAGTGCCGGGCGCGAGGAGGTCAGCGAGGCGCATGCCCCGCTCCTTTAATCCGCCGCCGTTGGGTTTAGCTGGATTGGGCGCATGCCACGAGAGGGTGACGAGTCCTCCGGCTTGCCAATAGGCGAGGGCTAAGCGATTGGGCGGCTCGCTGTCGATGGTGGCTTCATGTTCGCGGAAGCGGCAGTAATCGAGCCCGATCATAGCGGGCCATTGACCGGTGGCCCGATAGATTTTTTCTAATTCAGCCAGCTGCGCGGTGCCACTCCAGCCGGCGAATTGTCCCGACACTAATTTCAGTTCTGGGCGGGCCTGTAGTGTTTGAAAATACGCCAGGACTTGGCGGCCGGAGAGTATGAGCTCAGGATTAGCTGGCGTGGAGGCAACTTGCGCAGCTGCGGCGGCCGGTAACAGGAGGGCGACGAGGAGGCGTAGCATTTGATCAGTGATTCGCATCATCATAGAGTTCCCGCTGATTGCGGGAAAAATTGAGCATAGCCCGCCCAGCGGTAAATTGTAATGAGATCCTTTATCTAGGGCTTGAGCCTAGGTTCGCCGCAATTTACTGCAGCGGTCGATCCGGTAGAGTGAGCATCGGGCGATAAATTTTTGCCCGCAGCGCCGGTTCACGCAGTAACACCGCTTGCAGAAAACGAAAACTATCAGCGAGGTAGCCTTCATAGCCGGTCGGTTGACCGTCCCAGTTCGTCCAATCGATGCCTTGCCGCGCGCTATCGGTGACGCCGTTCTGAAATCCGCCTTGCTGTTGGCGGCCAAGCATCGCGCGGAGGAGTTGATCGCCGCGTTCGGGAGCGCCGATGGCGTAATGAGCATCGATGAAATGAAGGACTTGGCCCGCGGTGATCCCTGCGTTCATATAAGTACCGAATGTGTCGGTGCCGTCACTGCGTTGGGGCGCACCAAATCCCGGTTGAAGATAATCTCCCGGCAATACCGGCGTGAGCATGGGCGGAACTCCGAGATCGAAGCGGGTGAATTTTACCGCCGCTATTTTTAGCCAGAGACGGTCGAGCATGTCGCGGGCGCGATCCGTCGGCACCAGTCCATAGGCAATCGCCAGACCGCACGTCGTGGGCGAAGCGTAATCATGCAACTGGCCATCGGCGCTGCGCCACCAAGCGAGTAAGCCGGTTTCTTCGTTATAAAGAGTTTTGAAATAGGCCGCCTTGAGCCGATCGGCGCGCGCGCTATAAATCTGCGCTTGGGTGTCGCGGTGCAGTTGTGTTTCGAGATCGGCGAGACAACGAAACGCGCGATAAATAAGCGCATTGGTGTACGCATCTTTATGCCCGCAGTTAAGCGCGTCCCACCAAGCGCAAGAGCGATTGGGTTGTTTGAGCGTGTGCAGATTACCGCTTTGGGTGGCCTCGATCAGGCCGTCGTTGTCCACATCGCGGCGAATCAGGAAATCGGCGACGAGCTCGAGGCGCGTGATTTTATTTGCCAGCCAAGCGCGATCATTCGTGGCCTCGACATAATCCCAAGCGGCGATCAGGGGGCCTGCATTGGCGTCGAGAAAATTGCCGAATTTCCAGTAGCAGATGAGTTCGCCGGTTTCATGGCCTGCCGCGTCGCGGAGCATTTTTGTATCGAGCCAATATTCAATCGTTCGGCGCACTAAAGGCATCAGGGAAACGCCCGGTGCCGGCACAGGTATAAACAGGGCTTGATCAGCATAAAACCACAGCGAGCAACTCGCCGGATCGCTAATCACATTGTTACCAAGCATGCCCGGTGGAGCGCTGAAGGGGCGCCCTTGTTCGCCCCATTGCGAGGTTGGTTGGATGATATTAAGCCAACCGCGGCGGGCTTGGGGCCAGAGCGAGGTGTCTTTCAAACCGGCAGGGGCGGCGAGGATCAGGGGTCGAAAAGTGAGGGTCGTGCCGGCGGTGCCGTGGAGAATAATATCTGCTATTTTGTCTTTTCGGCTGCCCTCGAATCGTCCGGTCATGGGCGCGCCGTTGACTGACGTGAGGGTCATCGCCCCGAAGTCAGGTGCATTGATGATCGCGGGGAGTTCGAAGCTGCCATCATCATTCCAGCGGGCGGGAATGATGCACGTGGACGTGACCCGCGGATCGAACGGTAAATGCAATTCCGCCGCCGTGAGCGTGAGTGAAAATCCGTCATCGTGATCGACGGTCGCGGTGCAATGAGTAATCGGTGAACGCAGCAGGTTTTGTTTGAGGCGATCGCCGCCCTCGGTGTCCCAGCTGATAAAGCTGACAGCTTGCGCCTCGGCCGTGGCTTCAAGTCGCAAAATGGGCGCACCTGATAGTGTGGTAGCCGCCGCCAATACCAGTAAGCCAAGGCGAATAATATTAAGAGAGTAATTCATGAAATCGGCTCGGGTTTAACTTTGGCGCCAGTGGGTCGGCTTAATCGATTTTTAATTCCGCTGGGAAGATAAATTATTTGGCCGAGGCTATTTCAATCTCCGCTTGCAGGCGAGCCACGACGCGTTCGGTGGCGGCTACAGAGGCGGAATGGTAAGTCTTGCCGTTCGTGTAGCCGATATAGGGCAGCCAAGCCTCCGAACGCAGGGCGCGACGATCACGGATCAATGTAAAGCGGGGATCAGCCGCGAGCGCTGGTAGTTCGACGGCGGCCATCATCTCGGGCAACGCGAGACCTAGGCCGGTGGCGAGCGTGCGCGCCATGAGTAAGTGACCAGCTTCATTGGGGTGCACACCATCGGGGCTGTAGGTAAAAGCCGGATCAAGGACGCGGGCCGCAGTCAGCGCCGCGCGCATCGCTTGGTGAAGATCAATGACCCGAATCTTGGGGGCTTGCTGGGCGATTTCAGCGGCGGCGAATTCTGCCAGCACGTCGTCGTAATTATTATAGGGATGTTTGTAACCGAATTCTGGGGCGGTGCTACTGACCGTACGCGAATTGATGGGCAATGTATCAAAAACTGGCGGTGTGATGAGCACGAGCTGAGCGCCGATCGCGTGAACTTTCTCGATTAATCGGCTGAGTCCATGGGTGAAGGCGGCCAGACGCTCGGGGGAGGATGGATGATAGATGCCATCGTTCATGCCGTAGCAGGCTAAGACGACTTGCGGTTGAATTAACTCCAGCGCGCGATCCAGACGGTCGAAGAGGCAGGGGCGGGGAGCGGGATGATCGGGCTCAGTTAAGCCAGAGAGGGTTTCGCTGGAAAGACCGATGCTGATGAGGTCGCTGTGAGTATTGGGTGCAAAACGCTGCAGATAATATTCGAGATAGGATACATAGCGACCGTCCTGGGTGATGCTGTCTCCGAGCACGAGCACACGCTGGTGAGAGGGCCAGGGAGCACTGGGATGGGCGGGCGGTAAGACAGGCGCGGCCGCGCTGGTCCGGGCCGTGAAAGAGAGCAAGAGCAGGAAAACGAAAAGGAAACGGCGCATGGTGAGAGAAGCAGTTGATTAATAGGTAGCGGTCCGGAGATTGGCCACAACAGGTACAAAAAATGCAAAAGAATAATGATGGATGATGGACTCTGAATTGCCAATCCCGCGCACGACACCGCGGCGAAAGGGTCTTCCACGCTCTGCGCCGGGGTAATCATCCCTGCCATGCGCAAGCCTCCGCCCGCGCCGGCTCTACCGGTGCCGCGTGAGCGGGCGCGTTTCTGGTCGGATCGCCACATCGCAATTTTCCAGAACCGCAACACGACCTCAGCTGCGAGGCGCCACCCTAGCCCTGCGTGCACTGGGCCACGCCAGCGTCGCCGGCGAAACAAGTGGCGACCGGCCTGACGGAATTTGATCTCGTTCCCTGGCCAAGAGTCGTGGCGTGATCATTCCCCAGCGCATCGTGCTCGGCCGACTCGGCGATCAAACCCGGGCATTGATGAATCTCTCTGCGGTCGGGATCGGGCCGACGGGCTACTTCTTCGCAGGTGGTTTTAGCAGAGTATGAAAGCCCATAGATTTTTCCTGCACGGGCGGAGCGGGCGGGGGATCCAGCAGCTCCATGATGCGACGGAGGACTTCGAAGATCGCAACTTCGTGTCCATCGAGCCGGGCACTGAGCTTGGCTTCGAGTTTCTTGAGCTCGGCCGCCAGCTCCTTTGAACCTGAGAGTAGCTCGCGCATTTGCACGAACGCTCGGACGACAAAGACACTCATGCGGACAGCTTGCGGGCTGTTGAGGATATTGGCGGCCATGACCGCGCCATTTTCGGTGAACGCGTAGGGGAGGAATTTGATATTCTGCCCGCGCTTCAAGGTCGCAATTTGCGACCTTGAACGTGCGGCAGTTTCCGCCTCACCCGGGGTTAGTCGAAAACTAAAATCAGACGGGAACCGCTGGGCGTTGCGCTTGGCCTGCTCATTGAGCCGCTTGGTCGTGACGCCGTAAATGGCAGCGAGGTCGGAATCAAGGATGACCTTCTGTCCGCGAATGGTCAGGATGCGGGAGGCGAGGGTGTCGGCGGGAATGATCTGGGCGCGTTTCTTCATAAGAGTGGCGGCCCGATGAAAACAGCACAGAAGAATCTGTTACGACTGGCAATCTTGTTTGAGGGACCTCCTGGGCGCGCCCACAGGATAATTCCTACAGGTCCCGGCTTGGCGTGAGAATATGTCTGCCCTTCGGTCGCCCCCAGGGACGTGGCCCCTCCAGTTGGCAAAAAAGCCCCGGCTTTTGGCCGGGGCTCGATAATCAATTTGCAGGCAATTACTTCTTGGAGTCTGCGATAGCTGCCTGTGCGGCTGCCAGCCGAGCCACCGGAACCCGGTAAGGACTGCAGGAAACATAGCTAAGACCCAAACGATGACAGAATTTAACGCTGTCAGGATCACCACCATGTTCACCACAGATTCCCAATTTGATGTCGGGACGGGTCTGCCGGCCTTTCTTGATGGCGATTTCCATCAGCTGGCCCACGCCGGTCTGATCGATTGAAGCGAAGGGATTCTTCTTCATGATCTCCGACTCTTGATAGGCGCCGAGGAAGGAACCGGAGTCATCGCGCGACATGCCGAGGCAGGTTTGCGTGAGATCGTTGGTGCCAAAACTGAAGAATTCAGCGGTCTGCGCGATTTCGTCAGCAGTCAGTGCGCCCCGCGGAATCTCGATCATCGTGCCGACCGTGTAGGCGATCTTGACTTTCTTTTCAGCCATAACGGCAGCGGCGACTTCGTGCACGAGGGCGGTTTGCAGATCGAGTTCCTTCTTGAAGCCCACGAGTGGAATCATGATCTCGGGCTTGGCTTTGTAGCCGGCCTTGGTGGCGTCAGCCGCCGCTTCGAGCACGGCGCGGGCCTGCATCGCGGTGATCTCAGGATACTTGATCCCGAGACGACAGCCGCGGAAGCCGAGCATGGGATTAAACTCATGCAGCTCGTGCACGCGCTGCATGATTTTCTCCACAGGAATATTAAGTTTCCGCGCGAGATCCATCTGCGACTCCTTAGAGTTCGGCAAGAACTCGTGCAGCGGTGGGTCGAGGAAGCGAATAGTAGCTGGGAAGCCTTTGAGCGCTTTGAAGATGCCGAAGAAATCTTCGCGTTGATAAGGGAGCAGTTTCGCGAGGGCGGCTTGGCGATCAGCCAAGTTACCGGCGAGGATCATCTCGCGCATGACATCGATGCGATTACCCTCGAAGAACATGTGTTCCGTGCGGGTCAGGCCGATGCCCACAGCCCCGAAGGCCATGGCGTTCTGGGCTTGCTCGGGGGTGTCGGCGTTGGTGCGGACTTGGAGCTTGGTGGCTTGGGCGCACCATTTCATGAGCTGGACGTAGCTCTTGAATTTCTCCGTGGCCTGCGCCTCTTGGTCGTCGTGGAGTAGGCCCGCGATGATTTCGGAAGGAGCGGTGGGAATCTTGCCGGCGTAAACGGTACCGATGGTGCCATCGATGGAGAGGAAATCCCCTTCGGCGTAAGTGGTGCCTTCAACGGTGACCGTCTTCTTGTCGTAATCGACCTGCAGGGCCGCGGCGCCGCAGACGCACACTTTGCCCATTTGGCGAGCGACGAGGGCGGCGTGGGAAGAAACCCCGCCGCGCGCAGTCAGAATACCTTCGGCGGCGATCATGCCGCGCAAATCCTCGGGCGAGGTTTCGACGCGGACGAGGAGGACTTTCTCACCCTTCTCGGCCGCGATGACGGCGCGATCAGCGTTGAAGTAGATTTGGCCAGTGGCGGCGCCGGGGCCGGCGGGTAGACCGGTGGCGATGACTTTAGCTTTTTTAACTTCCGCCAAATTAAACACGGGCGCGAGGAGCTGCTCGAGTTGGTCCGCGGGATTGCGCAGAATGGCGGTCTGCCAGTTGATGAGCTTCTCCTTCACCATATCGATGGAGAACTTGAGAGCAGCCATCGCGGTCCGCTTGCCGTTGCGCGTCTGCAGCATGAACAGCTTGCCTTCCTGAATCGTGAATTCGATGTCCTGCACATCCTTGAAGTGTTTTTCCAGAATCGCGCGAACCTTCATGAGTTCTGCGTAAGATTTTGGCATCTGGGCCTTGAGGCCGGCCACCGGCTCAGGGGTGCGCACGCCGGCGACGACGTCTTCACCTTGAGCGTTGAGGAGAAACTCACCGTAGAATTCGTTGGTGCCGTTGGCAGGGTTGCGCGTGAACGCCACGCCCGAGCCCGAGGTGTCGCCCGTGTTGCCATAGACCATGGCTTGGACGTTGACCGCGGTGCCCCATTCGGAGGGGATACCGTATTTGGCGCGGTAAACTTTAGCGCGATCGTTCATCCAGCTACCGAAGACTGCTCCGGCGGCGCCGCGGAGTTGGTCCCACGGATCGTTCGGGAAGTTTTTTCCGGTGCGATCATGGACGAGAGCCTTGAAGCGGCGGACGAGCTCCTGTTGATCAGCGGCGGTGAGTTTGGAGTCCTCGATGTCGCCGTGATATTTCTCGTGTTTGAAGCCATGGATCACCGTCTCAAACGGATCGTGGTCTTCGCCTTCGCGCTTTTGGACTCCGATGACAACGTCACCGTACATTTGAATAAAGCGGCGATAGCAATCCCAAGCAAAGCGCTCGTTCTTAGTGGCGGCGGCGAGGGAGAGAACCGTTTGATCGTTAAGACCAAGGTTGAGGATTGTGTCCATCATGCCCGGCATGGAGTCGCGCGCGCCCGAGCGCACGGCCACCAGGAGGGGGAAGCCGGTGGCGTCACCGAACTTATAGCCCATGATTTTCTCCATATTCTTCACGCCGGCTTCCATTTGAGCCTGCAGCGAGGTGGGGTAGGTGCGCTTATTCGCGTAAAAATACGTGCAAACCTCCGTCGTGATCGTGAATCCGGGGGGCACGGGGAGGCCGATGCGGGTCATCTCCGCGAGATTGGCGCCCTTGCCGCCGAGGAGGTTCTTCATCGAACCATTACCATCGGCCTTGCCGGCGCCCCAGGAGTAGACGCATTTGAGCGCCTTGCCTTTGGCGGCGGATTTAGGAGCGGATTTCTTGGAAGCGGACTTTTTGCCCGCGGACTTCTTAGCAGTGGATTTCTTAGCCATGTTATAAGTGGAAATAGGACGAAAGGGTCACCATCGCAAAGGTTGGGTGCAGGGGTGTCAACGATGGAGGCGGGTAGAATTAAGAGATTTTCCGGGGTGTGATTTTTGGGTTGCGGCTGGGTGAGGGGGATTAATTTAACAGGCCAAGTCAGCGGACTAAAGAATGGGCTACGTGGGTTTTGCTAAATTCCCGTAGGCAGTGAAATACGGAGATTGCCGACAACGACCAAAATTGTTTGTAGGTCAGGCGCGTGAGCGAAGAAGTACCCATTGACGAATACCATGAAGGCGGTTCCCCCGAGAACGAGCCGACGCCGGCGGCTGCCACGGGCGCGCGCAAGCCGATGGGTTTCCTTGAGCACCTCGAAGATTTGCGCATGACGCTGGTCAAGAGCGCCGTCGTCTTTGGCGGCTTCGTGACGCTGATCGCATACTGGGTTGATGATTTTGGTAAGGTGCTGAGTTGGCCGCTGGAGCGGGTCAAGCACGACTACCCCAAGATGAACACCGAGCTCGTGACCAACAGTCCGATGGGGGTGTTTAGCGTAATTATCGATATCTGCCTCATCGGCGGCTTGGTGCTCTCGCTGCCGTTTATCTTATTCTTTGTCGGTCAGTTTATTGCCCCAGCTCTCACCAAACGAGAGCTCAAGGTCCTGCTCCCCACCTGCGCCTCGGCGCTATTTCTCTTTTTGGGCGGCGCCTCCTTTGGCTATTTTATCATTACCCCCAGTACCATCCGCGTGGCTTATGAACTGAATCAATTAATGGGCTACACTGTGCTCTGGACGGCGGATCGCTATTACAGTTTGCTGATGTGGCTCGTGCTCGGCATGGGCGCTGCTTTTGAATTTCCGCTCTTGATTGTGCTAGCGGTCTACATGGGTTTGGTCGAGGTCGCGACCCTGCGCAAATATCGGCGGCACGCTTATGTTGTAATCTTTATAATCGCGGCGGTGATCACGCCGACGCCCGATCCCATTAACCAATCCCTCTTTGCGCTGCCCCTGATTGTGCTCTATGAAGTAGCTATTCTCGTGGCGGCCTCGTTGAAGCGCCGCCGCAAGGATGAGATTATTGAGGTTTGAGTCTAGGGCGCAAATTCAGTTCGACAAACCGCTGTCAGCTCCTTCTTTTTCCTGCATGGCCTCTTCTGCGAAAAAACCATTCTCGATCGTCAATCTGCTCCTCGACTTAGGGCTGACGGCGATTGCGTTCAGTATTTTTTATTGGCTCGTGAATTCGCATGTGCCCTCCAATGACCCGGCGATGATCAAGCTCTGGGGTGGTCTCGCCGCGGGTTGCATGGCGGGGGTGTTTTGGCTGGCCTTACAGATGTTGAAAACGGTTTACCGTTTTCAACGCGACCAGCGTGAGTAAAGCGCGAGCGGCGAGTCGCCCGCTCGGGTTAGGGTTACGTCGGGATCAGCGTCTTGGGAATTGCCGCGGTCAAATTTTCGGGGGCAGCTGCGGTGATTAATAAATTGTCCTCGAGGCGGACGCCACCCAGTCCGAGGCATTTGTCGGCGAGCGGCCAGTTAACGCAGTCGCGATATTTTTCCCGCCGGACTGGATCATTCAACAAGGCGGGGATGAAATAGAGGCCGGGTTCAATCGTGACAATATAACCGGCGCGCAAAATGAGATCCTGCCGCAAACTAGCGAGGCAGGATCGGGGATCTTTCGTTCGGCCTGGTTCTAAGCCACTAGCGTCGCGCACGCCGAGACCGAGCATGTGACCGATGCCGTGGGGAAAGAAGAGCATGTGCGCCTCTTGTTCGATCAGCGAAGCGGCCGAGCCCTTCATCAAGCCCATCGTGATGAGGCCATCGATCAAGTCGACGGCGGCGCCGAAATGAATATCTCGCCACTCCGCGCCGGGGCGGCAACGATCGATCGCGCGCAGTTCTGCATTCAGCACATTCTGATAAAGATCGCGCTGGAACGCGCTCGGTTCACCGGCGATGTACGTGCGCGTGACGTCGATGACGTAGCGATCGAGTTGGGCCCCGGAGTCGATGAGAATAAATTCTCCGGCTTGGGCCACGCGGGCGGAGGGGGCGCCATGAAAAACCGCCGCGTTCGGTCCGCTGCCGATGATGCTGTCGTAGCCGGTAACTTGGGCCCCGTGGCGAAAGTATTCCGCTTCGAGTTCGATTTGCAGGCGCCGTTCACTCACGCCCGGACGGAGGAAAGACTGGATGGTCGCGTAGCCGGCCGCGGTGGCGCTAGCGCAGCGGCGCATTAAATTAATTTCAGCCAGCTCCTTTGGTCGGCGCGCGTGTTGGTAGGCGGCGCGGACCGCGGCCGTGCGCGCGGCATCGCGGCGTACGCCCGCCACAGGAGCGCCGAGCATGACGACTCGTCGACCGGCCCGAGCGCCCAGCCACGCGGAAAATTTTGCGAGGGGTTCGCCGGGTAATTGCTGGCGACCTTCCCAGATTTGCTCGGTCTCGGTGACGGTGGGGACAAAAGAAATCCAGCCGGAGGCCGGATCGTAAGCGATGATGCCACCGCTCGCCTCGGCGAGACCGGTCAGGTAATAATATTCCTGATGCGCGATGAAGGGCAGCATCGCGTCGCTAATCTCTGGTTTGGCCAGTGGGTGGCCGGCCCCGACTAAAAAAATTTCGTCAGTCAAGCCCAGCGCGGGAGCGATGCGGGCCCGGCGGGCAACATAGTCGACATTCATGCGACTCCAGAAGGCACAAAAAGAGGCAAAAAGAAAGACTGCAGAAGTGCGAGAGGGGCGATTTTTTTTATAAAAGCGCCGCGTGTAAAATTTCTACGGGGTGTAGAGCTACGCGACCGGTGCCGTCTTTGATCTGGTGACGACAGCTAGTGCCTGGGGCGGCGACGAGGGTGTCGGCCGCCGCTGCGCGCACGGCCGGGAACAGGACGAGTTCGCCGATTTGTTGCGAGACTTGAAAGTGCTCCGCTTCATAACCGAAGGAGCCCGCCATGCCGCAGCAGCCTGAAGGAATGACGGTGACCGTATGGCCCGCCGCGAGCTCGAGCATTTTTACCGTTGGCGTGAATGATGAGAGCGCCTTCTGGTGACAATGACCGTGGAGGGTGATGGCTTGTGGCCGCGTGGTGAAAGCCGCGCGATTGATGCGGCCAGCCTCAGCTTCACGCGCAATAAATTCATCAATGAGCAGCGCATTTTTAGCCAGCGCCAGAGCGGGCGCGCGCAGTTGCTCAGGAACCAGATCAGGATACTCGTCGCGAAAGCCGAGAATACAGGACGGTTCGAGGCCGATGAGAGGAGTGCCTTCCGTGATGATGTTCTGCAATAACTCGACGTTGCGGGTCGCCAGCTTTTGGGCGGCCCGCACGAGTCCTTTAGATAAATGAGCGCGGCCACTCTCGACGTGGTCGGGAATAATTACTTCGTAGCCGAGGCGATTGAGTAATTGCACCGCCTTGATGCCGACGGGCGTGTCGTTGTAGTTCGTGAATTCGTCGCAGAAGAGATAAACGCGACCATGGGGGAAGGGGTTGGAATTAGCAGAGGAGCTAATCGCGCGATTCCCTGATGGAGCCACGGCATCCTTTCCGCTTTTATTCGCATGCTGGGCGTGCCAAGCCGCGAGCGTCGTGGCATGCAACGTCGGGAGACTGCGTTGAGTGGCGAAGCCCGCGAAGCGTTTGATCCATTGCGAAACGGTGGGCGTGGTGACGGCCCAATTATAGAGGGAAGGTGCGAGCGAGGCTAGCCGCATGGAGGCGGTGAAGCCGGCGACGAGGCGGGAGCGCAGCGGTACGCCGTTGGCATCGTAATAGTGTTGTTGCCATTCAGCTTTCAGGCGGGCGACGTCGACATTGGACGGGCACTCGGATTTGCAGGCCTTGCAGGAGAGGCAGAGGTCCATGACGCTCTTCACCTGCTCGTTGTCCCATGCGTTCATGCCCTCGCGGGCTTCGGTGAGCACCTGGCGCAGCATGTTCGCTCGCGCTCGCGTGGTGTCTTGTTCGTTGCGCGTCGCCATGTAACTAGGGCACATGGTGCCGCCCATGAGGTGGGATTTGCGGCATTCGCCCACGCCGTTGCATTTCTCGGCGGCGCGGAGGACGCCTTGCGTGGCGTTAAAGTTGAAGAATGTTTTATATTCCGGCGTCGGGTGGTCGGGCCCGTGGCGCAGCGACGTATCCATCGGCGGGGTATCAATGATTTTTCCGGGATTGAGCACGCCGTGGGGATCGAAGGTTTCTTTGATGCGCCGCATCATCGCGTAACATTCTGGCCCGACCATGAAGGGGATGAACTCGCCGCGGAGCCGTCCATCGCCGTGTTCGCCCGAGAGGGAGCCGCGATATTTTTTAACTAGGGCGGCGACATCGGTCGCAATCCCGCGGAAAAAGCGCAGGCCTTCACGGGTTTTGAGATCAAAGAGGGGGCGAGTGTGGAGCTCACCGGCGCCGGCGTGGGCGTAGTAAACACTGCTAATGCCGTATTTATCGCGCATGAGCGCATCGAACTCGGCGATGTAGGCGGGTAAATCTTCCACCGCGACAGCGGTATCTTCCACGACTTCTCGCGGCTTAGCATCGCCCGGCACATTCATCATTAAGCCCTGACCCGCTCGGCGGAGGTCCCAAACTTTATTGGCCTCGTCACCCCAGAGAACGGGGAAAGCGTAACCCAGACCCGCGGCCCGAAGTTCCGTTTCGAGCGTCCGCATCGTGGCTTCAATGGCGGTTCGTTGCTCGGCCCGAATTTCAATCACGAGCACTGCGCCTGGATCGCCTTCCACAAAGAAGCGATTTTTAACCTGTTCGAGATTAGCCTTGGTGCATTCGAGAATATGGCGATCGATGAGTTCGCAGCCGAAGGGTCGGTGGCGCATCGCAATCAAGGTGGCGTGCAGCGAATCCTGGATCGTCGCAAAGTGGGCGCACATCAGCGCTCCCGGTGGGGGGAGCGGCTCGACATTGAGTTCAAATTCGACGCCGAAAAAAAGCGTGCCCTCGGAACCGGCGAGCAATTGGCAGAGGTTAAACGGCTGGGCGGAAGTCGGGTCAAAAACTTGGCACGCCATCAATCGGTCGAGCGCATAGCCGGTGTTGCGGCGCGTGACGGTGGGTTTGGGATAATGATCGCGAATGAGCTGACGATTCGCATCGTTGCCCAGGAGATCACGCACCATGCAGTAAATTTTGGTCTCGAGCGTGGCGGGGCCGGCGCATTTAGCGGCAAATTCGGCGGGGGTGAGTGGGCCGAAAGTGACGGCGGAGCCATCGCTGAGGAAACCGCGGGTGGAGATGAGGTGCTCGCGCGTGGTGCCGTAGATGATGGAATTGGCGCCGCAGGAGTTGTTGCCCACCATGCCGCCGATCATCGCCCGATTAGCGGTGGAGGTCTCGGGGGTGAAAAAGAGGCCATGGGACTTCAGGGCGAGATTTAGTTCATTGCGCACGACGCCCGGTTGCACACGGACGCGACGCTGGGCGGCATCGATCGAGATGATCTGGTTGAGGTGTCGACCCACATCGACCACCAGGCCTTCGCCCACGACTTGACCGGCGAGGGAGGTGCCCGCGGTGCGGGGGATGAGTCCTAAGTGGTGTTCGCGCGCAAAGCTAATGAGCTCGCGCAAGTCAGTTTCAGTTTTGGGCAGGGCCACCGCGACGGGAAGGGCCTGATATTCCGAAGAATCAGTCGCATAGATGGCCCGCATCGTGGCGTCGAAGTGGAGCTCGCCAGTGAGGCGAGTGGCGAGTTGACGAAGGACTGAAGGCGGCGGGGTGGCGCTCATATGATTCAGCGAATGAATATGATTAAGGTGCAAATTTTGCGAGCCTGCGCTGCAAAGGTTAGGGCATTTGCTAAATGCTACCATGGGGCAGAAGTTGCCGTTATAGGAATAGAGCGTTAAGGGCAGCGTAGGTTGGTAGCAGAATTGCCAAACGATGGCCCCTTGCCCGAGTCGTAAATTTTGGTGGCCGGCGTGGCCGCCTTCCTGCAATCATCAGTCAACATGCCTGCTAAATCCCCGAGCGTCTCATCCGTTGCCAAGGTGATCTTTCCCAAACTTGGACTCTCGTTAAAAGGGGCGAACGCGGGTGTTTTCGGTGGGCGGTGGGGCGGCGGTGGCGCCGTGCTCGATCAGCGCTCGCCCATCGATGGCTCCCGGCTGGGCCGAGTTCGGTCGGCGACACCCGCTGATTATGAGCGGACCGCGGCCGCGGCGCAGCAGGCTTTTCTGGAATGGCGTAATGTGCCGGCGCCGAAGCGCGGTGAGATTGTCCGCCAACTCGGGAACGCGCTGCGCCAGCGGAAGACTGAGCTCGGGCAACTCGTCACCTTGGAGACCGGCAAGATTTTAGCTGAAGGTGAGGGCGAGGTGCAGGAGATGATCGATATTTGCGATTTTGCGACGGGGTTATCCCGCCAATTGTACGGTCTGACGATCGCCTCCGAGCGTGCCGATCATCGCATGATGGAGCAGTGGCAACCGCTCGGCGTGGTGGGGATTATTTCGGCCTTTAATTTTCCGGTCGCGGTATGGGCTTGGAATAGTGCGCTCGCGGTCACGTGTGGTGACGCCACGCTGTGGAAGCCGTCGGAGAAAACTCCGCTGACGGCGATTGCCTGCATTAAAATTGCGGAAAAGGTTTGCCGGGCCAATGGCGTCGATCCCGCGATATTTTCACTCGTGATCGGGGCTGGTCCAGCCATCGGAGAACTCCTGACGCACGATCGCCGTCTGCCCCTGGTTTCGGCGACGGGCTCAACGGCGATGGGGCGGCGCGTGGGTACGGTCCTCGCCCAGCGTTTTGGTCGCGCGCTCCTCGAGCTCGGGGGGAACAATGCCATTATTGTCGCCCCTTCGGCCGATCGCAAATTGGCGCTGCGGGGTATTCTTTTTGGGGCGGTGGGCACGGCTGGTCAGCGCTGCACGAGTACGCGGCGGTTGATTATCCATGAGTCGATCAAGGCTGATTTTGTGGCTGCGCTGATCACCGCCTATCAACAATTGGCGATCGGCAATCCACTGGGAGCGGATAATTTAGTTGGCCCGCTGATCGATGCGCGAGCGGTGCAGACCATGCTGAAGGCGGTGGCGGAAATCAAAAAGCGCGGCGGTAAGATATTATTTGGCGGCCAGCGCTTAACCGGGAAGGCGTACCCTGGTGGCTTGTATGTGATGCCCTGTATAGCTGAGGCGAAAAATGAATGGGCGGTGGTGCAGCAGGAAACGTTTGCCCCGCTTTTATATATTTTGAGTTACCGTACCTTGGACGAAGCGCTTGCGCTGCAGAATGGCGTGCCGCAGGGCTTGAGCTCAGCGATCTTCACGACTGATCTGCGCGAGGCGGAGAAGTTTTTATCCGCTCGGGGCAGTGATTGCGGGATCGCCAACGTTAATCTTGGCACCAGTGGAGCCGAGATTGGGGGGGCCTTCGGGGGCGAGAAGGAAACCGGGGGTGGTCGCGAAAGCGGATCGGATGCCTGGCAGGCTTACATGCGTCGCCAGACTGCTACAATTAACTACTCCGCCACCTTGCCGCTGGCTCAAGGGATCGTGTTTGGGGACTGAGGGTCGTCG
>Ga0214919_10003119_pt1 | contig 25389 bp, 18 predicted proteins | sample LL1503_MetaG_FD_177994 | JGI IMG/M metagenome (GOLD analysis project Ga0214919, IMG submission 177994) | Freshwater microbial communities from Lake Lanier, Atlanta, Georgia, United States - LL-1503 | ecosystem: Environmental > Aquatic > Freshwater > Lake | place: USA: Georgia | collected... | reverse complement strand
TACAAATTTACTAAAATTACTGCCAAAACCGATGGTAAAACTAAAAAACTATAACGTTGTATTGAAACATTTTGTTTTATTATTAACATTTACAGTACTTATTTCTTGTGCCGAAAAAAAGTATACGGTAACCAAAATTGAAGGTCAAGAAATAGGAATTACAGATAAAAACGGTGAAGTTCCTGAAATTGAAAACTTTATAAAACCCTATCGTGTCAAGATTGATAATGATTTGAATGCTATTTTATCTGATGCGCCAGAAACTCTAGACAAATCAGGTGAATGGCAAACTCCAATGGGTAATTTATTATCAGATATTACTTTTGAAAAATCTAATAAAGTATTTCAATTAAAGTATAATAAATCAGTTGACATTTGCCTTTTAAATCATGGTGGTATTCGAACTATAATTCCAAAAGGAAATGTAACTGCCCGAAATGCTTATGAAATAATGCCTTTTGAAAACAGTGCTGTCGTCATAGCTTTAAAAGGAGAACAAGTACTGGAACTTGTAAATTATATCATTTCTGAAAAAAAACCACATCCATTAAAAGGAATGACTTTTACCATTGATAAAAACAATCTACCAAAAAATATTAAAGTAAGCGGAAATCCTATAGACCTAAATAAAATATACTTTGTAGCCACCTCTGATTATTTATCCTATGGAAATGACAATATGCTTTTCTTCAAAAAAGGGATTCAGAAATATGATTTAGAATACAAACTTCGAAATATTATTATTGACTATTTCAAAGAAAACAAATCAATAGTAGCCAACAAAGACATCCGCATTACAAAAGAATAGTAAAATGAAAAGAAGAAATTTTATCCAAAAAACGGCTGCAAGTTCAGCTTTCTTAGGACTTGGAGGTTTATCATTAAGTAGTTTTAAAACTTTGGATACAAAACATTTGACTATTCTTCACACCAATGATGTACATAGTTATATCGATCCTTTTCCAGCTAATCATCCCAAAAATCCAAATATGGGTGGCGTTGCTCGAAGGGCTGCTTTGATTGAAAATATTAGAAAAGAAAATCCAAATGTTCTTTTATTAGATGCTGGAGATATTTTTCAAGGCACACCCTACTTTAATTATTATGGAGGAGAATTAGAATTTAAGCTTATGAGCATGATGAAATATGACTTAGCAACCATAGGAAATCATGATTTTGACAATGGAATTGAAGGACTTTATAACCAATTACCAAATGCAAATTTTGAATTTGTTTCTGCTAATTATGATTTCAAAAATACGGTTATGGATGGTCATGTAAAGCCTTATAAGATTTTCAATAAAGGAGGTATTAAAGTAGGTGTTTTTGGACTTGGTATTAGACTTGATGGCTTAGTTGATAAAAAAAGCTTTAAAGAAACTTTATATAATGATCCTGTTAGTGTTTCAAAAGATATGGCTCGTATTCTAAAACACGAACAAAAATGTGATTTGGTAATTTGTCTTTCACATCTTGGTTACAAATACAAAGATGAACCCGAAAAAATTAGCGATACAAAGTTAGCTACATTAACTAAAGATATTGATTTAATCATTGGTGGTCATACACATACTTTTCTTGACAAACCAACAGTTTTGAAAAATATTGAAGGAAAAGAAATATTAGTAAACCAAGTGGGATGTTATGGAGTTAATATAGGAAGAATCGACTTTTATTTTGATTCCGAAAAGTCTAAATCATCCAATGGAAAATCTATTATCATCGTATAATTTAATAGTCAACTAATCTTATCCATAAAAAATCAAACTAAAAATCAAAACAAAACCTACACAATTCTATTTTTATAATTGGTTATTCAACATAGCTTGAAAATCATTTTCCGAAATTATTGCAATTTTTAACTGATTAGCTTTTTCTAGTTTAGCTGGCCCCATATTTTCTCCTGCAATTACAAAATCAGTCTTTGAAGAAATTGAGCTACCGACTTTACCGCCATTATCTTCGATTGCTTTCTTCAAATCGTCACGAGAGAATAATTCAAAAACACCCGATACTACAAAGGTTTTTCCTTCAAGTTTACTTGTTGCATTTGGATTAAACTTTTCGATTAACTCCAATTGAACTCCAAATTGTTTAAGTCGCTCAAGAATAGCAACATTTTCTTGATTTTCAAAAAACTCTATAACAGATTGGGCTATCTTCTCTCCTATTTCATCTACCATAATTAAATCCATTATAGAAGCATTTTTAATAGCATTTATGTTTTTGTAATGTTTGGCTAATTTTTTGGCCACCGTTTCACCAACATACCTAATGCCGATGGCATACAATACTCTTTCGAATGGAATTTCCTTAGACTTTTGAACACCATTAACTAAATTCTCTGCAGATTTCTGAGCCATTCGTTCCAAGGGAAGAATTTGTTCCACTGTTAGGGAATACAAATCAGCATAATCTTTTACTAAACCATTATTAAAAAGTAATGCTACGGTTTCTCCTCCAAGACCTTCTATATCCATCGCTTTTCGCGAAATAAAATGTTGAATTCTGCCGATTATTTGTGGAGGACAACCATAAAAATTAGGACAATAATGATTGGCTTCTCCTTCTATTCTAGTTAATGCGGAACCACATTCAGGGCAATGCGTGATATATTTTGTTGGTTCGCTATTTGGATTTCTTTTAGTAAAATCAACACCAATAATTTTTGGAATAATCTCTCCGCCTTTTTCAACAAATACAGTATCTTCAATTCGTATGTCTAATTTTTCTATCTGATCAGCATTGTGTAAAGAAGCGCGTTTCACTATAGTTCCAGCCAATTGAACTGGTTGCAAATTAGCAACCGGAGTTATAGAACCAGTTCTTCCAACCTGATATGAAATAGAGTTTAAAACTGTAAATACTTGTTCTGCCTTGAACTTATAAGCCATTGCCCATCGTGGTGATTTTGCGGTATAACCTAATTCATCTTGTTGATGGAGATTGTTTACCTTTATAACAACACCATCCGTTTCATAGGGTAGATTATGACGATGTGTATCCCAATAGTCAATATATTCAAAAACTTCTCCAATAGAATTGGCTAATTTAGCTTCCTTGGGAACTTTAAAACCCCATTTACGAGCTGCATTTAAACCTTCATATTGTGATTCAATATTTAAATTATTACCAACAATAAAATAAAGCAAACATTCTAATGGTCGCTTGGCTACTTCACTACTATCCTGAAGTTTTAAACTTCCTGAAGCAGTATTTCTTGGATTGGAATAGGGCGTTTCACCAATTTCAATTAATTCTTGGTTCATCTTCTCAAATCCTTCAAAAGGCAATATGATTTCTCCACGAATATCAAATCTTTCAGGAAAACTTCCCTTTAATTGGAGTGGAATGGATTTTATAGTTTTAATATTAGCTGTCACATCATCGCCTTGAAAACCATCGCCACGGGTAACTGCTCGTTTTAATTTTCCTTTTTCATAGGTTATTGAAATTGATGCTCCATCATATTTTAACTCACAAGTATATTGCATTGAAACATTTCCTAAAACTTTCTGAATTCTATTTTCCCAATCTAACAAATCTTCTTTGGAATAAGAATTATCCAAAGAATACATCCGATAATCGTGAACAACTGAATTAAAGTTTTTGGTAATAGTACCACCTACTCTCTGTGTTGGCGAGTTTTCATCAAAGAATTCAGGATTCTGAATTTCTAGTTCTTGAAGTTGTTTTAATTTTTGATCAAATTCAAAATCAGAAATGGTTGGATTGTCTAAAACATAATAATTATGATTATGCTGATTAAGTTTATCGCGCAAATCCTGAATTATTTTCTGAATATCCATAAAAATAAATTGGCTATAATAGTTACATATTGTGTGCACTAAAATAGCCAATATTTTTTAAAAAGGAACAAACTTTACGACTGAATTATTCCGTTTATTTGAAGATATAATTGTCCGTCACTCAAAATAGCGCCCTCTTTAATCAAATTAAAAATGGCAACATTTCTTTCTACTTCATATTCTTTTTTACCGAGGTGAATTTCTACTGTATCTGTAAACATATTGTCACTCAACCATTGTAATCCTTCTTTTTCCATAAAGTTAACTTCAGGCTCTAAAGCTTTTAAAACAATAGATTGAATTTGTTTTTCTTGACAATGAAAAAGGAAAATATGGTTTTTTGAAAAATGTTCCAAATAATGAGTATTAGTCAAAACACCCTCCCAAATTAAATCGGAAAAGACATCCAATTCTTGTTCAGCTACTTCGGGCTTATCGCTTTTTATTTTATCCCATTCTGACTTATCAATAGATTGTGTTGCCAGAAAGTTTATAAATTCCTTATGCAATTCTTCAAACTGTTCTTTGGATAATCTTTTGTACTTCATTTATGCTGAATTTATTTATTCTGAATTCATTTCAGAAGTTCAGCATCTTTTATCAGATGCGTTAATTTTATAGTAAAGGGAACTGAAATAAATTCAGATATAAAAAAATCCCGATTCTCATCGGGATTTCATATAGGTATAGCGAAAAGTTAAACTTCAGCTACGATTTCATATGGTAATTCAATTACTACATCTCTGTGAAGTCTCACAGAAGCTGTGTATTTACCTGTACGTTTAACAATACCGCTTGTTATGAATTTTCTATCTACAATTTGACCTGCTTTTTCTAAAGCTGCAGCAATATCAATATTAGAAATAGAACCGAATAATTTTTCACCACCAGCTTTTGCTGTGATTTTAATTTCGATTGCTTTTATAGCTTCACCCAATGCTTTTGCATCGTTTACTACTTTAGCTTCCTTGTGTGCTCTTTGTTTTAAATTTTCAGCTAAAACTTTTTTTGCAGATGGAGTAGCCAATGAAGCAAAACCTTGCGGGATTAAAAAATTACGACCGTAACCGTTTTTAACGGTTACTACATCATCTTTGAATCCTAGATTCTGAACATCTTGTTTTAAGATTAATTCCATGTTGTTGTCCTTTATTAGAGAAGTTAGGTTCCGTGTTACGAGAAACCAACAACTGAGTTTATATTATTTTAATAAATCGGCCACGTATGGCATTAGAGCTAAATGACGAGCTCTTTTAACAGCTACTGACACTTTTCTTTGGTATTTTAATGAGGTACCTGTCAAACGTCTTGGCAAAATTTTACCTTGTTCGTTTACAAATTTCAATAAGAAATCTGCATCTTTATAATCAATATATTTGATTCCTGATTTTTTGAAACGACAATACTTTTTAGTTTTGTTTGTTTCGATGTTTAGGGGAGTAAGATATCTGATATCTCCGTCTTTTTTTCCTGAAGCTGATTGTTGTAAATTTGCCATAATTAGTTTGCTTTTGCTTCTTTTAATTTAGTTCTTCTTCTTTCTGCCCAAGAAATTGCGTGTTTATCCAAACTTACAGTTAGGAAACGCATAACTCTTTCGTCACGTCTGAACTCAGTTTCAAAAGCAATTAAAACTTCAGGCGACACTTGGAATTCGAATAAATGGTAAAAACCACTTTTTTTGTTTTGGATTTCATAGGCTAATTTTTTTAAGCCCCAATCCTCTTTAGATACCATCTTTGCTCCTCTACTAGTAAGAAAATCTTCAAACTTGCTTACTGTTTCCTTTACCTGAACTTCAGATAAAACGGGATTTAAGATGAAAACAGTTTCGTAATGATTCATAATAATACAATTAAAATTAAATTGGGCGCGAAGATATAAAATTCATTTTAATTGACAATATCATTTAAAGACAAATCGTCTAAAAGAATGAAATGCCGTTTAAAAGCAAAAAAAACCGATAAAATGTTGGGGAATTTTAAAAATACTACATATATTTACAATTCCAAATCTAAATTATTCATAATTATGAAGCTAAATTGTGTTGTTGTAGATGATAGTTCCATTCAGAGAATGATCATAGCGAAATTAGTAAATAATCATCCAAACCTTTATTTAGTCGGTGATTTTTCTAATGCAATTGAAGCAAAAAATTGCATGTCTGTTCATACTGTTGATTTAATTTTCCTAGACATTGAGATGCCTGTCATCAGTGGTTTTGATTTTCTCGATGGATTAAAAGTAAAACCTCAAATTATTTTTATTACTTCAAAAGCTGAGTACGCTATGAAGGCATTTGATTATGACGCTACGGATTACCTACAAAAACCGATAGCTTTAGACCGTTTTAATGCTTCAGTTCGAAGAGCAATGGATTTCCATATGCTTAAAAAAGAAAATCAAGAAGAGGAAGGTGAATATATCTTTATTAAAAGTAACTTAAAAAAACTTAAAATTTATACCAACAAAATTAAGTGGATTGAAGCTTATGGTGATTATGTAAAAGTGGTTACAGAAGATGACAGCAATCTTGTTCTTTCTACAATGAAATCTTTTGAAAATGATTTATCCAAAGATAAATTTATCAGGGTTCATAAATCATATATCATTAATATTGATAAAGTAGAACGTTTCAACAGTAAATTTGCCGAAATAGGTGTGACAAAAATTCCTTTAAGTAGAAACAAAAAAGAAGATTTAATTAAAGCATTAGCTATTATTTAATTAAAATCAACATTTACAGTAACTTTAATGGTTCTGTATTGTGAAACTAAATCAAAACTATTTAGTACTCTCAGGATAGTTTTTTTTGTGCTTTGCAAGGAAGTTTCATTTGGAATTTTAACCATTATAGTGCGGATATATTCGTTTCGAATTCTCCCAATTGCTGGTTCCTCTGGTCCAAGGACAGGTATTGATAAGTTTTGTTGCAATACTTGATATAACCAAGACGAACCTTCTTTTAATTTGTTAAATTCACGATGTTTCAATGTTAAACGAACTAAACGGAAAAACGGAGGATAATTATAAATCTTTCTGTCGTATACTTGTTCTTTGTACATTCCTTGATAATCGTTATTAGTTACTTGCTGTATAATATTATGTAAAGGATTATAAGTTTGAATTATAACTTTTCCTCTTTTTTCTCCACGCCCAGAGCGACCAGAAACTTGTGTCATCATTTGATAACTTCTTTCAAAAGCTCTAAAATCTGGATGATACAACATATTATCGGCATTCATTATCCCTACTACAGATACATTATCAAAATCTAAACCTTTGGCAAGCATTTGTGTTCCTACTAAAACATCAATCTCCCTATTTTTAAATCCATCAATGATTTTATCAAAACTATATTTTCCTTTAGTAGTATCTTGGTCCATACGTTTTATATTCTTTGTTGGAAAAAGTTCAGCGAGTTCTAATTCGATTTGTTCTGTCCCAAAACCTTTGGTTTCTAAATCAACGCTCGAACAAATGTGACAATTCGTTGGTTTACCCATATTATACCCACAATAATGACAACGCAATTGGTTTTTATATTTATGAAAAGTCAAACTCACATCACATTGTTGACATTGTGGTACGTGACCACAAGTCATGCATTCTAAAACGGGAGAAAAACCACGACGATTTTGAAATAAAATAACTTGTTCACCATTAGAAAATGCTTCAGCAATTTCTTCAATTAAAGTCAAACTAAAATGACCTTTCATCATTTTTCTGAAATAACTATCTTTCAAATCCACTAATTTTATTTCAGGCATTGGAACATTTCCAAAACGTTCTTTTAAAGTGACCAATCCAAATTTTCCACTAGTAGCATTATAATAGGTTTCTATACTTGGTGTTGCAGATCCTAATAATACTTTAGCTTGATGAGCATTAGCTAAAACTATTGCAGCATCTCGTGCATGATATCTTGGCGAAGGATCTTGTTGTTTGAAAGTCTGTTCATGTTCTTCATCAACTATTATCAAGCCAAGATTTGAAAAGGGTAAAAACAAAGCCGATCTTGCTCCTATTACAACTTGTGCTTTTTCGGAAACATTTAAAACTTGATTCCAAACTTCTATTCTCTCGTTATTACTGTATTTAGAGTGAAAGACAGCTACTTTGTTTCCAAAATGCTTAGTCAATCGAGAAACTAGTTGAGTGGTTAGGGCAATTTCGGGCAATAGATAAAGTACTTGCTTTTCTTTGACAAGAAATTTTTCGATGAGTTTGGTGTAAATTTCAGTTTTTCCGCTAGAAGTTACTCCATGTAACAAACAAACTTCTTTTTCTAAAAACGATTTTTCTATTTCATCAAAAGCATTTTGTTGCGCTTCACTTAGAGATAAGTTGTTATTTTCTTTATTTTTTTCAAAGTTAACTCGGTCTTCTTGAACAAAATATTCTTCAAAAATTTGTTTATCTATCAATCCTTTTACAATTGCGGGGGAAGAATTAGAAATTTGGGTTAATTGCTTTACCGAAATTGGCTTTTTTTCTTGTGCTTGTAATTGGAAATACTGAAGTACCAAATTTTTTCTTTTTTCAGATTTTAAATTATCTAGCAGGGCAATTAAATTACTTTCAGCTAAATAATTTTCATGCAATCGAATATAGCGAATGATCTTGGGTTTGTATTCTTCTTGAATTTCTTCGTCAAGTGAAATGATGTTTTTATCAATCAGTTTTTGTATTATTGGTAAAACCGTTTTCTTATTGAGAATAGCAATAATGTTTTGAACCTTTAACGAACTTTGTTGTTGCAATGCTTCATATATCAAAAACTCATCATCCGAAAGTTGCTTTTTATCAACAATAGTTTCGTTTCGCTGCGAGATAATTGTTTCACTTTCTAATAGTAATGCCGATGGTAAAGCACTTCGATACACATCGCCAATGTTACACATATAATAGGAAGCAATCCAAAACCAATGATTGATTTGAAATTCGTTAATAATGGGCTTATCATCTAGAATTTGATGGATTTCTTTCGCTTCGTAAAGTGTTGGTGCATTTTGATGTAAATCGATTGCAAGTGCTGAGTAGATTTTGTTTTTACCAAAAGGAACTGCAATCCTCATTCCTTTTTTAATGAAAAAATATTCAGCTTCAGAAACCTTGTAAGTAAAAGTTTTAGGAAGCGAAAGCGGAATGACAACTTCAATGAAATAATTCATTTTCTGGTAGTTATTTTTGTCTAATCCATGTTTGTGACCTTCCAAAAAGAGAAATGCCAATATAACCCCGAACTGTCAATTTATCTATTCCTTCCAAAGAAATTTTACAGTTATAAGAACTTCCGTTCTTTGGGTCTGTAATTTTTCCTCCATCAAAAACTTTCCCACTTTTTTTTAACCCTTTTATTATGATTAAACCTAAAATTGGTTTGTTTTTATCTTCTCCTTCACATTTTTCACATTTGCGATTCCTGTGTTCCGACTCAAAAATTTCAATAATCTTCCCGAATATTTTCCCTTGTTTTTCAAAAATCTCGACTATGCTTTTTTCTTTTCCAGTTTCGTCGTCAATCGTTTTCCATTTCCCAAGAATAGTTTGTGAAAAACTCATTTGGCTTATAAAGAATATAAAAATATAAAGTTTTTTTAGTTTCATAGTGTATCAAGTTCTTTTTGTTTTTCTCTTTTAATATAACGAATTGAAGCATTTAAATCAAATCCTAAAAGCAATACCATGCAATTAATCCAAAGATAAAACATGATAATGAGTAAAGTTCCTATTGAACCATAAAGTTCATTGTATTTTGAAAATTTCACAACCCAAATCCCAAAGAAATAGGAAGATATAATAATTAAAATTGTTGTAAATACTGAACCTATTGATATGAATGCTCTATTTTTCTCTCTTTTGACTCCAAATTTAAACAACAAAGAAGTGGCAATTAAAATCATTAGAATAACAAAACAATATCTTCCAATTTCTATCAATTGTATTTTTTCAGACAAAACATCTTGAATTTTAGTTATTTGAATAAAAACTTCAAAAATTACTATAGCCGCTACAGTTATAATCAGTAATAAAGCAAGTAAAAGTGAAAGTATTAGAGAAACTATATATTGTCTTATAAATTTTCTTTTTAATGAAATGTGAAAATGGTGAGAACTTTCAAAACCACCAAGAATAGCATTAACTCCATTTGTCATTAAAAAAATAGCCATCAAAAATCCGGTAGAAAGTAAACCGCTATGGCTATTATGCAAAATATCATTTATAATTTTATATATAGCATCATAAGTTGTTGGAGGAACACTTTCCTGAACAAATCCTAAGAAATCATTCTGAAATCCGGAAATTGGGATGTAAGGAATAAGATTTAAAATAAAAAGTGCAAAAGGAAAAAGAGCCATAAAAAAACTAAAAGCTATGGCTGCGGCACGATAGGATATTTCTCCTTTAATAATCCCAACAATATATAAATCGAGTAATTCATACAAAGACAATCCGTGAAGCCAAGGCAGTTTTATTTTTTTTAGCAAAAAAACAAACTGTTTAATTACCGGTAAATTATTGATTTTCTCTTGTGTAACTTCAGACATTAAATTCGTTTTAAAATGCTTTTAAACTTAAATCCATATTATAAACTGAATGTGTCAATGCACCAGAAGAAATAAAATCAACACCACATTCCGCATACTGACGAATGGTTTTTTCATTTATATTTCCTGAACTTTCTGTCAAACATGTATCACCAATTAACTCAACTGCTTTTCGAGTATCATCAAAATTAAAATTATCTATCAGGATTCTATAAACTCCTTCATTGGCAATTATTTCTTGTATTTCGTCAAGATTTCTGGCTTCAACAATTATTTTTAAATCGAGATTGTTTTGTTTCAAAAATGCTTTGGTTTTTGCAATTGCATGAGAAATTCCACCGGCAAAATCATTGTGATTGTCTTTTAGCATAATCATATCATACAAAGCAAAACGATGGTTTTCACCACCACCAATTTTCACAGCCCATTTCTCACAGGCACGAAAACCTGGAGTCGTTTTCCTTGTGTCTAATATTTTGGTTTTTGTGCCTTCTAAAAGTTTCACACATTGATTTGTCTTTGAAGCGATAGCCGACATTCGTTGCATCGAATTCAATACTAATCGTTCCGCTTTTAAAATAGATTGTGAGCTTCCAGAAACATGAAAAACGATATCACCATGTTTGACTTGTGAACCATCTTGAATAAAAACTTCAACTTCTAAAGTGGGATCTACATTCTCAAAAATCATTTTAGCAAATTCAACTCCAGCGATAATTCCAGTATCTTTAACTAAGAGTTTCGCTTTACCTTTAGCAGATTCTGGAATACAAGCCAAGGAACTAAAATCACCAGATCCAATATCCTCACGAATGCCGTTTTGAATAATTAAATCAAGTTCGTTTTGAAACTGTTTCTCTGAAATCATTTTGTAACAATTGATTGGCTAAATTAGCATTTAATTTACGGATTTAAAAATGAAAATTGAATTTGAATTTCTATTTTTGCACAACAACACAACAACTCATGTATAAATTACTCATTCGTCCTATTTTATTTTGGTTTGATCCAGAAGAAGTACATCACTTTTCTTTTAGTTTTATCAAATTTATATCCAAAATTCCTTTTATTCCATCTATATTAAAATCGATTTATGAAGTAAAAGATACTCGCTTGGAACGTAAAGTTTTTGGACTAAAATTTAAAAATCCTGTTGGACTTGCTGCTGGTTTTGACAAAGATGCAAAATGCTATAAAGAACTTTCTAACTTTGGTTTCGGATTTATAGAAATTGGAACCTTAACACCAAAACCTCAGGACGGAAATCCAAAAAAACGTTTGTTTCGATTAAAAGAAGACAGCGGTATCATTAATAGAATGGGTTTCAATAACGGTGGTGTTGATGCAGCTGTTTTACGATTAATGCAAAATAATGGTGTTTTAATTGGAGGAAATATTGGGAAAAATAAAGTCACACCCAATGAAAATGCAACTTCCGATTATTTACTATGCTTTGATGCTTTGTTTGACTATGTCGATTATTTTGTAGTCAATGTAAGTTCGCCAAATACACCAAATCTTAGAGAACTTCAGGAAAAACAACCACTAACAAATCTCTTGCAAGATTTACAAAATTCAAATTCCAAAAAGCAGTTTCCAAAGCCAATATTGTTGAAAATCGCTCCAGATTTGACAAATGAACAATTATTAGATATCATTGATATTGTCAAAACTACTAAAATCGCTGGTGTAATTGCTACTAACACAACAATTTCTAGAGAAAATCTACAATCGGACAACAAAACAGAAACTGGAGGTTTATCTGGAAAACCATTAACCAATCGTTCCACTGAAGTCATTCGTTTTCTTTCTGAGAAAAGTAATAAAGCATTTCCAATCATTGGTGTTGGAGGAATTCATTCTGCCGAAGATGCTATTGAAAAACTAGAGGCCGGAGCATGTTTATTGCAATTATACACAGGTTTTATTTATGAAGGACCAAAATTGGTAAAAGAAATCAACAAAGCGATACTTATAAAATCTTACTAACTTAGTTACACCAAACCAACAAAATTGAAATCACCAATCAAAATCATAGAATGTCCACGTGATGCTATGCAAGGTATCAAAACTTTTATCCCAACGGATAAAAAAGTGGATTATTTACAAGCTTTGCTTCGCGTTGGTTTTGACACGATTGATTTTGGAAGTTTTGTTTCTTCAAAAGCGATTCCCCAAATGCAAGATACTGCAGAAGTTTTGGCACAATTGGATTTATCGCAAACACAGAGTAAATTATTGGCTATAATTGCTAATACACATGGTGCACAGTTAGCTTCTGTTCATGCAGCAATTCAGTATTTAGGTTTTCCTTTTTCCATTTCTGAGAATTTCCAAATGCGAAATACCCACAAAACTATTACTGAAAGTTTAATCACACTTCAAGAAATTTTAGAAATTGCCGATGCGTCGAACAAAGAAGTTGTGGCTTACCTTTCTATGGGATTTGGAAATCCGTATGGAGATCCTTGGAATATAGAAATTGTAGGTGAATGGACAGAACGATTGGCTAATATGGGTGTGAAAATATTGTCGCTTTCAGACACAATTGGGAGTTCAACACCAGGAGTCATTGATTATTTGTTTTCTAATTTAATTCCAAAATATCCAAAAGTAGAGTTTGGAGCTCATTTGCATACCACAACAGATAAATGGCATGAAAAGATTGATGCTGCCTATAAAGCTGGTTGCAGAAGATTTGATGGCGCAATTCAAGGGTTTGGTGGTTGTCCAATGGCGAAAGATGATCTAACGGGTAATATGCCAACAGAAAAACTCCTTTCCTATTTTACTGCACAAAAAGAAAATACCAATATAAGCCCTATGAGTTTTGAAAGTGCTTATAATGAAGCTTCAAAAATTTTTAATCAATATCATTAAAGTTAAAAACTTCGTAAATCGTAATTCTAACTTCTAACTTTTACACTATATTTGTACGCAATTTAACTACAACACTGAACCCAGTTCAGCATAAACTACAAATTGCAATGAACACATACAACTCAAAAATCATCAGCGAAGGTTTAACTTATGATGACGTGCTCTTGGTTCCCAACTTTTCTGATGTACTTCCAAGGGAGGTAAATATACAGTCAAAATTCTCGAAAAACATTACCCTTAATGTCCCTGTAGTATCAGCCGCTATGGATACTGTTACAGAAAGCGCTATGGCTATAGCTATGGCTCAAGAAGGCGGCATTGGAGTACTGCATAAAAACATGACTATCGAACAACAAGCTGCTAAAGTACGAAAAGTAAAACGTGCAGAAAGTGGTATGATAATCGATCCTGTTACTTTACCTCTTACAGCAACTGTATTAGATGCTAAATCTGTTATGAAAGAATTTGGCATAGGCGGAATTCCTATAGTTGATGACAATAAAATTTTAAAAGGAATAGTAACCAACAGAGATTTGCGCTTTGAAAAAAATAATTCTCGTCCTATTGTAGAAGTTATGACAAGTCAAAATCTTATAACTGTTGCAGAAGGAACGTCTTTAGAGCAAGCAGAGGTTATTTTACAAGGAAATAAAATTGAAAAACTTCCTGTTGTAAATACAGATTATAAATTAGTTGGTTTAATTACTTTTAGAGACATCACCAAACTTACTCAAAAACCAATAGCTAATAAAGATTCTTTCGGGCGATTGCGTGTAGCTGCTGCTATTGGAGTAACTTCAGATTCACTTGAAAGAGCAGCTGCATTAGTGAATGCAGGAGTAGATGCCATAGTAATTGATACTGCTCATGGACATACCGAAGGAGTGGTTACTGTTTTGAAAAATATAAAATCGAAATTTCCTAATATTGATGTAATTGTAGGGAATATTGCTACTCCAGAAGCTGCTAAATATTTAGTTGAAAATGGTGCTGATGGTGTGAAAGTAGGTATTGGCCCGGGCTCTATTTGTACTACTCGTATAGTGGCTGGAGTTGGTTTTCCCCAGTTTTCTGCAGTCTTAGAGGTTTCAACAATATTAAAAGGTACTGGAATACCAGTTATTGCCGATGGTGGAATTCGTTATACTGGAGATATACCTAAAGCTATTGCTGCTGGTGCAAGTTCTGTGATGCTAGGTTCACTCCTAGCTGGAACCAAAGAAAGTCCTGGTGAAACTATTATATTTGAAGGCAGAAAATTCAAGTCTTATCGTGGTATGGGTTCTGTTGAGGCAATGCAAGAAGGATCAAAAGATCGGTATTTTCAGGATGTTGAAGATGATATCAAAAAATTAGTACCAGAAGGTATTGTTGGTAGAGTTCCATATAAAGGAGAACTAAACGAAAGTATGCAGCAATTTATCGGTGGACTTCGTGCCGGAATGGGTTATTGTGGGGCCAAAGATATTCCTACATTACAAGAAACAGGGCGCTTTGTGCGTATTACGTCAAGTGGAATAACTGAAAGTCATCCGCATAATGTTACCATTACAAAAGAAGCTCCTAATTATTCTAGATAATTTAAAATAAATTTAAAAAAACATAAAAAGGCTTAAGTTTACTACTTAAGCCTTTTTATTATTTAAAAAACAAATTTTCAAACTGGTAAAGATTGTTAAATTATAAATTTTTATAATTTTATTACATATAGCCCATATTATTTTAGGGTATAAATTAATAATTTAATAAAAATTTTATAATTTAAACTTTTTTTATGGGGGTATTGTTAGTTTTATATATTTTTACGAAAATTTTAAATATAAAACATAATGAGAAAAATTATTTTAAGTGTTATTCTAATAACGGTTTTAGTGTTATCGATTTTTTCGATTTTTTTATTTCCAGAAGGAACAAAATTAGGAGCTCATATTGTAGATCTTAAATTAGATACTGGAGATACTGCTTGGATGCTTGTTGCAACTGGTCTTGTATTATTGATGACACCGGGTCTTGGATTCTTTTACGGAGGAATGGTAGGCAAGAAAAATGTAATTAGTACTGTTCTTCAAAGCTTTATGGCTATGGTGATAGTAACTGTTTTATGGGTTGTTATTGGATTTGGACTTTGTTTTGGCCCCTCTATTGGAGGTTTTATTGGTGACCCCACATCAAATTTGTTTTTTAATGGAGTAAGTGCTAATACTGCTTGGGAATTAGCTCCTACTATTCCATTTATTTTATTTGCTTTATTTCAAGCAAAATTTGCAATCATTACACCTGCTTTAATAACAGGAGCATTTGCAGAACGTGTACGTTTTTGGGCTTATTTGTTATTCATGGTTTTATTTATAATTTTCGTGTATGCCCCTTTATGTCATATGACTTGGCATCCTGATGGTATTTTCTTTGGATGGGGTGTATTAGATTTTGCTGGCGGAACAGTTGTACACATGAGTGCAGGGTGGGCTGCACTTGCAGGTGCAATGTTTTTAGGGAAAAGAAAAGTTCAAAAAACAAATCCTGCTCGTATCACTTATGTTTTATTGGGAACCGGTTTATTGTGGTTTGGTTGGTTCGGTTTTAATGCTGGCTCAGCTGTTGGTTCTAGTAGTCTTGCTGCTCAAGCTCTGGGAACTACTACTGTTGCTGCCGCTGCTGCTGCAATGGGTTGGGTTTTCCTTGATAAAATTCTTGGTCACAAACTTTCTGCAATGGGAGCTTGCATAGGTGCCGTTGTTGGATTGGTTGCTATTACTCCTGCTTCTGGTTTTGTTACCATGCCTTCTGCTCTTGCTATTGGTTTTATAGCTAGTGTTGTAAGTAACCTTGTAGTTAGTAATTTTCCAAAAGGGAAAATCGATGATGCTTTAGATGTATTTGCTTGTCACGGTGTCGGCGGAATGGTTGGTATGCTCTTAACTGGTGTATTTGCATCAAAATCTGTTAACGCTATTGTTGGTGACAATCAAGGTTTAATATATGGTGATACTACTTTGTTTTTAATTCAATTAAAAGCATTAGTACTAGTATCAATATTCGCTTTCTTGGTATCCTATGCCCTATTCTTTATCGTTAATAAAATAACACCTCTGCGTGTAAGCGAAGAGAAAGAAGAACTTGGACTAGACATCACACAACACGGTGAATTTCTCTAAATAAATTATTTAAAATCAAACTTATTTACTGTAAATATTTTCAACAACATCTTTTTACCCCAGATGTTGTTGATAGTATTTTCTATTGTCCAAATCTAAAAAAAATCATTACTAATTAACTTTAAAAAAAAAACACATGAAAACAATTACAACAATTTTTAAAAACAATTTTTTCCAAATAACAGGTTTTTGCCTATTGGCTCTATATTCCGCTAATGCACAAGAAGGCACAACAATATTAACCGGAACTTCTTTCGCAGGATCTGCTGATTTCTATTATAAATATGACTTTGCAGAAGTAGACAACAGTTACACTAGTTTCACACATTCCCACGATTCCTATGAAATTGGAATGGCTTCCATCGAAGCTTCTCACAAATTAGGTAAAGCTTCCCTATTTGTTGATTTAGGTTTTGGTTCAAGAGCAAGTGAGTTTACATACAACGATGCTGCCAATACTTTTATGATTAAACAAATGTATATTACCTATGATTTTTCACCAAGTTTTAAAGTAACAGCTGGTAGTTTTGGTACTCACATCGGATACGAATTAGTAGATGCAGTAGATAACAAAAACTACAGTATGTCCTATGCTTTTACAAACGGACCATTTTTCAATACAGGAGTTAAAGCACAATATACCTATGGAAAGTATAGCTTTATGGCTGGGATTACTAACCCAACAGATTTTAAAACTGCAGGCGAGGCGGGATCTAAAAATAAATCTTTTATTGGTCAAATTGGTTATGTTGCAGACAAAGGTAGTGCTTACCTGAATTTCACTTCTGGAAGTGCTAATCCTGCATCTGATAAAAACAAAACCCAATTTGATTTTGTTGCAAGTAGAAAGTTGAATACTAATTTGACACTAGGTTTCAATGGAACGTATGCTATGGTTACGGATGATAATGACAGTGATCTTGATGCTAACTGGTTTTCACTTGTAGGTTATCTAAACTATGCCTTTAAAGGCAAATGGAGTGCAGCTTATAGATTAGAATATTTTGATGACAAAGATGGTGCTATATATACAGCAATGCCTGGCATCATTGGCAATACGCTATCTTTTAATTATAAAGAAGGAAACTTTACTTTTATTCCCGAAGTTAGATTTGATTCTTCATCAGAAGCTATTTTTAATAAAAAAGATAGTAGCGCAACAGGCTCATCTGCATATGTTTTATTAGCAACAACCTATTCTTTTTAAAAAATACAATAACCAAAACAACCCAAATTATAAAGGCATAAGTTTAATTACTTGTGCCTTTATTTATTAGGTTTACAAATAAAAAGAACGTTCTCATTACTAATAGCGATACCGTTTTTATTCTTTGTTATTTTCTCTTTGTTCTATGTTCTTTTACAGAATAATTTTTCTTGAAATTGTCATTCCATTTTCCAACTTTATTTTTACAATTAATGTTTGTTGGCTCATAGTAATATTAGATGTTACAAAATTAGTATTACTAATTGCTTTTGCAAAGAACAATTGCCTGCCTAACAACTCGTATACTGTTACTTCTTGTATATTTTCAATAGAGGACTTAATCGTTAATTCACCATGATTACCTGCAACGATAATACTATTTTCGATATTGACAAAATCAGGATTTCCTAGAGCTTGATTTGTATATCGCAATACAAATCTATCGCTAAATTTCCCTGCAGTCGTCGAAAAACTATATGGGTTTTGTCTTAAATCATAAATTAGATTTAATTCTTTATCTTCTAAATAGATGGTTTGACCTTGTTCAAACAAGCCATCAACAGCAGCAATAGCAATTTTATAATCTCCCGCTGATAAAATATTAACTCCTATAGTAACCTGGTCGTTCTGGTCAAAAGGCATTGGTCTTCCTTGAATGTTTAACGTTTTATCTTCAACCAAAGAATAAATATTAATTTCGTTATCAATGCCTCTTTGTGCATCATACATTCTATCTAGTCCAAGAGTTGCTTCAGTAGCATAGCCAATTAAAGTTCTTACCGATTGATTATTAGCATCTACCAAATCCAACCATATTCGATGTTTTTCATCCACTTGTGATGTTCTATAAAATTGACTATTGTCAATTGTTTTACTACGCATCGAATTTTTAAAAGTCACTGTCTCACCACTTACTGCTTCTCCATCATTCATGCATACAAAGAAACCTTGACCAGCTGCGATTGACTGTGATAAAGGACCACTTGATGCTCCCATAGAATTGTATGTAAAATAATCGCTGAAGTAATTAGCAGCAAAAGAACCATAAAATGGATTTACAGTACTTGTAGGCGAATTGGTATGAGTCCACAAGTAAACAAACCCTTCTATGTTTGGATTGTTCGTAGCTTTTAAAAACTCAATAGGGTCAATAGCTGATGGATATGGATTTCCTAGTAAATTCCAGTTGTCATCAAAATTGGTTACAGTACTGTTATTAGTAGTTAAAAGTGGACCAAAAGTTGTTTGATTTCCACCTCTTGAAACAGTAGCTGTTATTATACCATTGTTAGGAACTCCTGTAAAAACTGCAGGGATATCTGTTGCTGCCATGCCATAAGAACTTGACCCTCTAACGATATAACCTTTTCCAGGGTTCATGACGCCAAATGCTGGCTCCCAGTTTCCTGAAGTAAAGATAGGGCTTGGGCTATTAACATTGTTTGCTAATGGATTCCAAAAATATTTAAATCCTGGTGATGGGCTACTATATATCGTACTTATATCCTGCCCTGTAACCGGCGAGCCCCAATACACATAATCATAACCTTTAATACCTGTTGCAGTTCTATTATATATAATATTACCCGTATTATTTCCATTGAACTCCCCTACACCATTGGCAATATCATCAACTTGAATTAATTGACCATTGTTTTTGATTTCAAAAGTAGCTCCTGTTGCCGCAACATTAACTGATTTTTTAACTTCAATTACTTCATCTGCTTTTATCACAAAATTACTGGCATTTACATTCAAGTCACCATTCAGTAAAGTAGGAGAACTTAACAATGATTTTATACCAGTGCCTGATATAATTACATTGTTGTAGGTCATTGCTACTCCTGAATTAGCGACGCCCATAAAAGTCTGATCTGCACCACCATATTCAACAGTGCCTGTTTCATTAACCACTGCTGTCATAGCAAATTTTGGGAGAGCGCCTATTAGTTTCAAAGTACCAGCTATAGTCAAAGTACCAGCTAGGGTAGTTCCAGTTCTTTGAAATACATTTATTCCTGGGAATGGTACTGTTGAATCAGCACTAGATATAAGTGTCGTCCCAGTTCCTATTGTTATATCCCCAAAACCAGCTGTTCCTGTATCCGCGCTTATAACTGCTCCTGATACTGTACCGGTTACTAAATTAAAGTTGGTGCATTTAACATTAGTAGCAAAAGTAGCTACCTGACTATTGTTTGCCATATTAATTTGTAATGGGAATACCCCTGATGAAGGGGTTGTTATTGTCGCACCCCATTCTCCACTATTAAAAACAGTTCTTGTAGTTCCTACAATGCTTACTTTTCCACCTGTTGTTGCAGTAAATGGATAGATATTATATCCACTACCCCAACTTATTCCGGGAACAGTCCCAATGGGAGCATAATAATTTCTCATCTTTCCATTAACACTTAATGTATGTGATGCAAGTGCTATTTTACCCAAATTTGTAGAACTGTTTGCATTTATTGTATTTGTAACTATATTCAAATCTTTGCACGCTTCATTCTTTGTTAACGTAACGGTATGCCCGCTTTGAATATATACAGTATTAAAAGCAGTTGGTGTCTGCGTCGCATTTCCCCAACCTGTTGAACCATCTACAGAACTTTCCCAAGTTGACGCTGCGTTCCAACTCCCCGAAGTTATGCTCCTATAAAAATCCGTATTTTGAGTTATATTTATAGTACCACTAGTTGCAGTTGTCAAACTTCCAGAAGTTGTTATGATAGTATAAACAGTCGCTGTATCAAATTGTGCTGTATTAAAAGTAGCTACACCAGCAACAGCAGCAACAGTTAATGTTCCTGATAAAATTCCCGATCCTGTTGCAATGGCAATAGTTATATTCCCTGTAAAGGTATTATCAACAGAATTATTCGGTCGCCGAGCTTCTACTGTAAAAGAAGCTATATTCACCCCAACAAAACCAGTTGCAGGTACTCCAACAAATGCTAATTGTGAAGCAGCAGGTAACACCGTAAATAAACCACTTGTTCCTGCAGTCAAAGTGTCTCCACTTGTTCTCGTAGCTGTAAGTGTTACTGTATGTAGGGCACTTGCAGTAGGAAGAATTACGCCTGTTACTGTAATGGTGCTTGTTCCTGCTGGGATTGTACCTGTTATAGTTCCTGCAATTGCACCTGCAGCGCCATTTGTACTTATGGTAAAAGCAGTATTGACAACTACATTTGAAAAATCATTATAAACATCCTGAGAACGAATCGTTATGCTAAAACCGACACCAGCGGTTGGTGAGGTTGGTGTTATAGCTGTGATTACCAATTTGGTTGCGACAGATGTAAACGCATTGTCTTTACCAATAGCAAAATACTGAGTTCCTGTTGTTAAATCGCTCGGCGAAGTGTTGGCTGTTGATGTTGCAGTAAATGGGTTGGAGCCTGATAAAGTTGCCCCAACTTGTGACCATGATGTCCCATTGTAAAATCCAATATAAGGTGTCGTTGCTGCTGCAAAACCAGTATCCGGTTCACCCGTGTTGTATTGTGCAACTACTGCTAAAACACTATTTCCAGCAACTGCTTCAGTGGTTACCCAACTTCTTCTAACTGTTTTTGTATTACTTGTTCCTGTGGTGATAGCACCATCAACTACTCGAACACCATATGTATCGGACGTTCCTATGTTTGTAAAAGTAATTGGATTATAAGCTGAGTTTCCTACAGGGAACAGCACAGCACTTCCTACTACTATTTTTTTAAACTGCCCTGTGCTATTGGTTACCACATAATTTGAAGTAGTAGCCCCGGAAACAGTTCCAACAAGCGTTAAATCGGATGTGCCTAAAGTAATTTTACCCGAAGTAAATACTAAATTTTGATTGACGGTTATATTGTTATTTAAAGACAACCCTCCTGCTCCGTTAATGTTTAGATAATCAAAGGTTGTAGTACCTGTGAGTGATTGAGCTGTTGAACCTGTAAAATTTACGGCACGTAAATTTGGTGAAAAAGTTCCTGTTCTGGTCCAATTACCCCCAACAAATAAATCCCCAAAAACAGCATTCCCTAAAGATAAATTCCCTGAAATTGTTATGTTTCTTCCAACGGATAATGACCCACTCTTGTTAAAACCACCATAATCCATATAGAGGGAAGAGCCTGCATCAATAATCAAATCTCTATTTAAACCAAGATTAGAAGAAAACGCTGCTGCCCCTGTGTTTGGAAAATCTAAAGTAGTGTTGTTACTCATTTGAATATCATTTGGATAACCCGGAGTTGTTCCTATAGTTGCTGCTGTGGTTGTCCATTCAAATCCTCTTCCATAATAACCGTTAATATTATATCGCAATAACGATGAAGCGCCATAAATAGGTGAATTGTTAAAATACCCTCCTCCGTTTATCTGACAGGTTCCATTTAAAGTCAATGAACAAGAAGTTAAAGTAACTGCTGCTGCAGTAGTAAAAACACCTGTAACCGTTCTGCTAGCAGAATTCATCGTTAATCCGCCTTGCAACACATTTACATTTACTGGGCCACTAGTGGCCGGCCAAAAAACATCGCCGTTGTTGACCACATACGCAGAACCTGATTTGTTAAGGTTTAAAGTTCCCGCACTTCCGTAAACAAAATTGGTGCTATTGGTTGTGGTTGCCCAACCGCCGGTTTCTATTTGAAATGTTCCGTTTACAATTGTTGTTCCGTCTGCAGTATACGTAAAAGCACCTGTTGACAAACTAGCACCAGCAATTATTGTAGTTGTTTTTCCTGTGTTTCTTGTGATAGCACTAGCGGGGTAAATTCCATCATTTACATTGGTTACCGCATGATTGATAAAAACATTGTCAGCAGCGGTTGGCACAACGCCACCTATCCACGTAGCCGGATTGTTCCAGTTTCCGTTTGCGGTAGTGGTTATTCCTATTGGTGTTACAGTTCCAGATATTATAACATCATCAAGCCTAAAAACTCCACCGCCTGAACTTGCTCTTGAGCCATTAAGCCATCCCTGAATTTTTATTACTGCAGAAGAAAGATTGGTTTGACCAGAAACGGATTGGTTTACTGTTAGCAATGAGGAGTCTGGTGAATTAACCGAATAAATATCTGTTGAACCAATTGCAAACCCAACCACTGATGGACCAGCTGTTGTTGTGTAAGATCTAAATGAAATATTGGTAATGTTTATTACATACCCTGCAGAAGGTGTAATAGTAAAAGTAAAATTTTTTGCTGTAGCTTGAGTTCCTGCAGTCCAACCAGCTGTTTCCTCAATATAGGGTTCACTTGGAAAATAAGCCCCAAATGTAATATTTGTTTCTATTGTACCAGCAGACAATGCCATATCTGTAACTGTGACATTTATGTCTTTGACACTAACGACTAATGAACTTGCTGCAGGGAAATCAAACTGTGCAATCTGTCCATAAGAGCTAACCGAATTCAATACTAAAACAAAAAAAGCAACGAGTAATAATCTAAATTTCATACAATGAATTGTCATATAGTTCCATAGTCCTTAGTGGCGTGTAGTGGCGCAACAAAAAAAGGCAAGACTTTAACGTAGAAATAGGAAAAACAAAGCTACATCTAAATTACTAAAACTACAATAAGTTCACTTTAAAAAAATATTAATAAATAGCTTTATTTTTGAACAATTTTGCTAACATGCTATAAATTAGCGTTTTTATCATGTTTTTGGATAAAAAGATATTGCAGTCACTACTTTTTTGAGGTTTCTCACACTATTTTATACTGTTAAATTGTATTTAAATATATATGTTTGCTATCCTAAAAGTGCCATTTGCTATGAGCGAAAAACTAACAGTAACTGAAGCCCAACTCAAACTAGAATATTATTGTCCTTATAAGGAGCGATGCCTTCAAAAAGTAGTTTATATGATTTGGGCAACAAATCAAATGAGATAGATGCCCTTGTGTTGCAGAGAAAGATTATAATATTAAATCCACCTATCCACTTTCTGATTTAAAGCTAGAAAATTGTTTTCATTTAAAAGATAAAAAGTTTATATAATTTTAGTTAAATACTCAACATATGTTTTAGGTAATAAAACTATAAATGGATATTAATTTGAATAGTAACAAATACGAAATAAATAAAATCCGTTTCGATCAATTTTTAAAGTTTAATAATTTTAGAAATGTATCTTTGCCCAACTGAGAGAAAAATTATTTGTTTTTTGATATAAAAATTACCCTCACAAATCACCACACAAATTTTAAAAATCTCATAACTTATTAAAAATAAATAAATTAACATTTTGAATTACTTATCAGTAGAAAATATATCTAAATCCTTTGGAGAACGAACGTTGTTTGAAAACATATCTTTTGGCATCAACAAAGACCAAAAAATTGCCTTCATTGCCAAAAATGGTTCAGGAAAAACTTGTATAATGAATATTATCAATGGTGAAGATGAACCCGACACTGGTCAAGTTGTTCTTAGAAAAGGATTGAAAATGGCTTTTCTTTCTCAGAAAAATAATCTGCAAGATGAATTGACTATAGAGGAAAGTATTTTTGCCTCTGGTAATGAAATCCTCCACATTATTGAACAATATGAAAAAGCATTGGAAAACCCTGAGGACGAAGAAAAATACCAACTAGCATTTGATGAAATGGATCGCCACAATGCTTGGGACTTCGAAACACAATTCAAGCAAATTTTATCTAAATTAAAGCTAGATGATTTAAAGCTTAAAGTTAAAAGTCTTTCAGGCGGACAAAAGAAAAGACTGTCATTAGCAATAATTCTAATTAATCGGCCAGATTTATTAATCTTGGACGAACCTACGAATCACTTGGATTTAGAAATGATTGAATGGTTAGAAAGTTATTTTGCTAAAGAAAACATTACATTGTTTATGGTAACTCACGACCGTTTCTTTTTGGAACGTGTTTGTAACGAAATTATAGAACTAGACAATGGAAAATTATACCAATACAAAGGCAATTATTCTTACTATTTGCAAAAGAAAGATGAGCGAATTGCCATGGAAAATTCTACTATTGATAAAGCTCAAAACCTTTTCACAAAAGAATTGGCATGGATGCGACGTCAGCCAAAAGCAAGAACAACCAAATCGAAATCACGTCAGGATGATTTTTACCAAATCAAAGCCGTAGCCGAAAGCCGAAGAAAAGAAAATGTTGTTGAGCTCGAAATAAATATGGAGCGAATGGGCAGCAAGATTATTGAACTGCACAAACTTTATAAAAAGTTCAAGGACAAAGTCATTTTAGATAATTTTACTTATGACTTTCAACGTGGCGAACGCATTGGAATTATTGGTAAAAACGGAACAGGGAAATCGACTTTCCTGAATATTTTGACCAAAACGATGTTACCAGAATCGGGTAAAGTTATTATTGGCGACACGATAAAAATTGGGTATTATACACAGAGCGGCATCAACCCTAAGCAAGGTCAAAAGGTTATTGATATTATCAAAGAATATGGCGAATACATTCCGCTCACGAAAGGAAAAATCATTTCAGCTTCGCAATTATTGGAACGCTTTTTATTTGATCCTAAAAAGCAATATGATTTTGTAGAAAAACTAAGCGGCGGCGAATTGAAACGATTGTATTTATGTACGGTGCTAATTCAGAATCCGAACTTTCTAATTCTGGATGAGCCAACGAATGATTTGGATATTGTAACGTTGAACGTTTTGGAAAGTTTCTTATTAGATTATCCAGGCTGTTTATTAGTAGTTTCGCACGACAGATATTTTATGGATAAGATTGTAGACCACTTATTTATTTTTAGAGGTGAAGGACAAATAGAAGATT
>Ga0214919_10003118_pt1 | contig 25395 bp, 20 predicted proteins | sample LL1503_MetaG_FD_177994 | JGI IMG/M metagenome (GOLD analysis project Ga0214919, IMG submission 177994) | Freshwater microbial communities from Lake Lanier, Atlanta, Georgia, United States - LL-1503 | ecosystem: Environmental > Aquatic > Freshwater > Lake | place: USA: Georgia | collected... | reverse complement strand
TGGCTGCTGGCGCAGCAGGTCCAGCATGTGAGCTGGGACGCGCTGGTCGGCGCCCGCCAACGAGCCCGCGGTGGCGACAGTCTGATGCTCAGGCGCTGCGATGCCAGCGACGGCCTCGGGCTGGGTCAGGCCGGCGTTTGGGTCTGGCCATGCGAGTTGCAGCGGGTCGACTGCGTGCTGGTTTACGCCCAGCTCGATCGGCGCACCGGACCCGACTACAGCTTCGCGGTCTGGAGCCGCGAGCCCGTCAGCGCAGCCGATGCGTTGGTCGCCGCGATCGAGCGGCGCGAGCAGCCAAAGCTTGGTGCGCTGCAGTTGCTGACTTTTGCCAAAGTCGGTGCAGGCCTGACCGAAGAGGTGTCCAAGGGCTTGGACAAAGTCATCCGCGCCAACACGGTGGAGAAATTCGGCCCGGTGCGCAGTCTGCGGCCCAGCTTGGTGTTCGAACTCGGATTCGAAGCCATCGCACGCAGCCCGCGCCACAAGAGCGGCGTCGCGCTGAAAGCGCCACGCCTGCTGCGAATGCTGACTGACAAGCCGCTGCACGAAGCCAACAGCATCGACTGCCTGCTCCGTCTGCTCGACGAACCGGTGGCGTCGGCGCAGGAGGCAGAGCCGGCGGATCGGGCGCCGGGCGCAGCACCGCACATGCCGCGAATACCCTGAACAGGTCGCGGTGGTAGCCACGGGCGAGAATAGCGCCCTTGAATACTCGGTTGGTCAAGCCGCATATTGCTGACCGGGCCGCTCGCCTAGCTTTCGAACCCAACGCCTACGGAGCCGCCCATGGCCGAAGACATCGTCGACGTGTTGATCATTGGCTCGGGCGCCTCCGGCGCTGCGGTGGCCTGGAGTCTTGCCGAGACCCGGATGCGCATCGTCTGCCTGGAGCAGGGCGACTGGACCAACCCGGCCGAGTACCCGAGCACTCGCCGCGACTGGGAGGTTCAGGCCACCGGCCCCTGGTCGATCAACCCGAACGTGCGCAAGCGAGCGACCGATTACCCGATCGACGACTCCGAGTCGCCGATCACGGTGGTCAATTTCAACGGTGTGGGTGGCAGTACCGTGCTGCATTCGGCCCACTGGCCGCGATTCCACCCTTCAGACTTCCGGGTCAGGACGCTCGATGGCGTGGCCGACGACTGGCCGATCGACTATGCGACGCTCGACCCGTTCTTCGCCTTGAACGACCGCAACATCGGCGTCTCCGGCCTGGCCGGCGATCCTGCGATTCCGGCGCACCAGCCACCGCTGCCGCCGGTGCCGCTGGGGCTGATGGGTGAGACCATCGGCCGCGGCTTCAACAAACTGGGCTGGCATTGGTGGCCCTCGGACAGCGCGCTGATCACCCGCGATTACGAGGGGCGTGAGGCCTGTGCCAACCTCGGGCCCTGCTCCTCAGGATGCGCCAAGGGTGCCAAGAGCAGCGCCGACATCACCTACTGGCCGGCCGCGCGGCGCGCCGGTGTCGAGTTGCGCACGCACTGCCGGGTGCGCGAAATCCTGGTCGACGAGAACGACATGGCCACCGGTGTCGTCTACTACGACGAGCATGGCGTCGAACGCACGCAGCGTGCCGAGGTGGTGGTGCTGGCCTGCAACGGCGTGGGCACGCCGCGACTGCTGCTGAATTCGCGCTCGGCGCGTTTCCCGGACGGTCTGGCCAACCGGTCTGGCCTGGTCGGCAAGAACCTGATGCTGCACCCCTGGGGCTTGGTCCAAGGCGTGTTCGACGAGGCGCTGGCTTCGCGCTACGGTCCAGCCGGCTGCTGCTTGATGAGCCAGGAGTTCTACGAGACCGACGCTGCGCGCGGCTTTGTGCGCGGCTACAACCTGCAGATCACTCGCGGCACCGGGCCGGTGGCGACCGCGCGCGCCGGCCTGGTCCGCGGCACCATCCCCTGGGGCCCCGGTCACCACGAGGCTTTTGCCCGCCGCTTCAACCACAGCTTCCACATCGGCATCTGCTGCGAAGACTTGCCGGAGTTGCACAACACCGTGACGCTCGACCCGGTGCTCAAGGACTCGCACGGCATACCGTCGCCAAAGATCACCTACCGGATGAGCGAGAACAGCCAGCGGATGATGCGCCACGCGCTGGACCGTGGCACCGAGGCGATGAAGGCGGCCGGCGCCACCGACATCTACACCGAGTCACCGGTACGCCTGGCCGGCTGGCATCTGCTGGGCACCGCCAGGATGGGCCGCGATCCGGAACGCTCGGTCGTCAACGAGTGGGGCCGCAGCCACGACGTGAAGAACCTGTTCATCGTCGACGGCAGCGTGTTCGTCACCTCGGGTGGCGTGAACCCGACCTCGACGATCCAGGCGGTGGCGCTGTACATCGCCGACGCGATGAAGCAGCGGCTCGCGAACCTGTTTGACTAGCCGGCACCAGGGCCTGCCGTGACCTCCACTCGAAATAACCCGCAAAGGCGCCCGTGACCGAAGCCCATCGCCCCCGCATCGACACGCTGCCGCTGGATGCGATGCAGTGTTCGATCCTCGACCTCGTGCTGGACATGATCGTGCCGCCCGGCCCGGATCGCCGGCTGCCAGGCGCTTCGCAAGTCGGTGTGCCGGCGCACCTGATGGCCTGGGCGCCGCAGCTGATCCCGCTGCTGGCTGCCGAACTGGACCGCCTCGCGGCTGAGTCTCGCAGCCGGCATGGCTGCGATTTCCCGGCGCTCCAGGCCGCGCAGCGCCAGGCCCTGGTCGACGCGATCCGTTTGGTCGAGCCGGGTTTCATGCGCCAGCTCGCGCTCGAGACCGTCACCTGCTATTACCAGGACGACCGCGTGTTGGCGGCGCTGGACGAGCCGCTGCGTGCGCCCTATCCGCAGGGCTACCAGGTGTTGCAAGGCGACCTCGGCCTGCTGGCGCCGGTGCGAAGACGCGGCAAGATGTATCGCGACACGCCCTGACGCGGCCGGCAGTGGCGGCGACCCATACGCTGGTCATCGCTGCCGCGCTGTTCGGGGAGATGTTGCGCGGCAAGGTGACACGCAATCTCAGCGCACCAGCATCGGCATGGGATGCAGGCCAGCGCGGGACGATCTTCGCCGGCCCACGCGCGAACTGCCGCGTGATTGACGAGTTGGGGACCTGGCGCCCGCCCGGGGTGTCAATGATCATCATCGCTGACCTGCGACATTTTTCTAGCGCTTTGGTGCGGCGAGCATAGGGCTGGAAGGCACTGTCAGTGCGCCAGATCCATATCCCTTGGGAGTCAGCGATGAGCATCAAATTCAAGATCAACGGCAAGCCCGTCGAGGCCAAAGCCGAGTCCGACACCCCGCTGCTGTGGGTGATACGCGACGAGATCGGCCTGACTGGCACCAAGTTCGGCTGTGGCGCCCAGCTCTGCGGCGCTTGCACGGTGCACTTGGACGGCGTGCCAATCCGATCCTGCGGCACACCGCTGTCGGCGGTGGCTGGCAAGTCTGTGTCGACGATCGAAAGCCTGTCGCGCAACAACAGCCATCCGCTTCAAAAAGCATGGATCGCGCATGACGTGCCGCAGTGCGGCTACTGCCAGAGCGGCCAATTGATGAGTGCTGCTGCGCTGCTGTCCAAGAACAAGAACCCGAACGACAGTGAGATAGACCAAGCCATGAGCGGCAACCTCTGCCGCTGCGGCACCTATGTGCGGGTTCGTGCCGCGATCAAGACCGCTGCCGCCGAGATCCGCGGCGCCAAGGCCTGAAGGAGCCCAACATGACCGACATCACTACTGATCACAACACCGGCGCGGTCTCGCGCCGGCGCTTTATGCAGGGCTCGGCTGCCGTCACTGGCGGTCTGATGGTGGGCGTGAGCCTACCCTCTGCCGGTCCGGCACAGGCTGCCGGCACATTGCACACGCCCAATGCCTGGGTCCACATCGCCGACGACAACACCATCACGCTGATCTCGGCCCGCGCCGAGATGGGCCAGGGCGTCTACACCTCGATGCCGATGTTGATCGCCGAAGAACTCAACGTAGACCTCAAGAAGATCAAGGTGGCTTTTGCACCCCCTGGCAAGGTCTATGGCAACGCGCTGATCTTCGGCCTGCAACTCACCGGTGGCTCGACATCGGTGCGCGAGGGCTGGGAGAAACTTCGCATCGCCGGCGCCCAGGTGCGCGAGATGCTGGTGGCTGCGGCCGCCCAGCGCTGGAACGTCGACGCCAGTTCGCTCATGGCGATTGATGGCCGTGTCACCGGCCCTGGTGGCAAGGTCGCGACCTACGGTCAGTTGGCCGACGCTGCGTCCAAGCTGACGGCGCCCGAGAAGGTCGCGCTCAAGGATCCGAGCCAGTTCCGTATCGTTGGCAAGCGAACCACCCGTCTCGACACGCCGGCCAAGGTCAACGGCAGCGCTGTGTTCGGCATCGATGTCAAGCTGCCCGGCATGGTCTACGCCTCACTGGCTCAATGCCCGGTGATCGGTGGTACGGTCAAAAGCTTCGATGCCACCAAGGCCAAGGCCATGCCTGGCGTGGTGGACGTGGTGCAGATCCCCGACGGTGTGGCCGTTGTGGCCGATAGCTACTGGCGTGCCCGCAAGGCTCGCGACGCTGTGGTCATTGCGTGGGACGAAGGCGCCAATGCCGGCCTGAACACCCAGGCGATGTTCGATGGCACGCGCGCTGCGCTGCTGGCGGGCAAGGGCGCAATCCCTGTTCGCCCGCCGGTGGGCGACGCTGACGATGCGATCGCACGCGGCGCCAAAGTGGTGCGGGCTGAGTACTTGACGCAAAACGTCACCCATTCGCCGCTCGAGCCGATGAACTTCACGGCCCACGTCGACGGCGCCAAGGTACTGCTGATGGGCTCGACCCAATGGCCGGATTCGGCGCAGGGCGCGGTGGCCAAGGTGCTGGGCCTCAAGCCCGAAGATGTGTCGGTGCAATCGACCTTCATCGGTGGTGGTTTTGGCCGTCGCATTGACATCGATTTCATCATCCAGGCAGCGCAGATCAGCAGCGCGGTCAAGCGTCCGGTCAAATTGGTGTGGTCGCGCGAAGACGACATGACGCACGATTTCTACCGCCCATTGGGTGTACACCAGCTCGCAGCGTCGGTCGGCATCGATGGCAAGCCAATGGCGATGACTTTCCGTGTCGCCTCGCAGTCGGTGACAGGTCGGATCTTCGGCCTGCCGGCCGAAGCGCCGGACGGCCTGATGACCGAAGCTGCAGTCGCGCCGTACAGCGTTCCGGTTAGCCGACACGATGTGATCAAGCACGATGCCGGACTGCGCGTGGGTTACTGGCGTGCGGTCAGCCACAACATGAATGCCTTCGCCAACGAGAGCTTTATCGACGAGCTCGCTGCGGCTGCCGGTCAGGATCCGCTGGCTTACCGCATGGGCTTGCTGCAAGGCCAGCCGCGTTTTCTCAACGTACTCAAGCAGGCTGGCGAGAAGTCGGGTTGGGGCCAGCCAGCCGCTGCCGGCCGGTTCCGTGGTGTTGCGCTGATGGAGGGTTACGACACTTACATGGCCCAGGTGGCCGAGATCTCGATGGTGGGTGGCGAACCCAAGGTGCACCGCGTCACGGTTGTGGCCGATCTGGGGCAGATGGTCAACCCTGACACGGTCGAGGCGCAGATCCAGTCGAGCATCATCTTCGGCCTGAGCGCTGCGCTGTGGGGCGAGATCACGGTCGACAAGGGGCGGGTGCAGCAGGCCAACTTCAACACCTACCGCATCATGCGCGGTCATGAAGCACCGCAGATCGACATCGTGCTGGTGGCCAGCACCGAGAAGCCCGGCGGTATCGGCGAGCCCGCGACCGCGCTGATCGGCCCTGCGGTGGCCAATGCGATGTTTGCGGGTACTGGCAAGCGCGTTCGTCGCATGCCTTTCACCGCCGAGAACGTCGCGAAGGCCTAAGGCTGACGTTCAGGCCCCCGGTCGGACTGGCGTCCGACCGGGGGCTTTTTTCTTGGCTTGAACCGCCCAGACCGAGATTCGCGACCTGCGCCAGCGCTTGTCCGGCATGGAGCCATCGAGCGCGGGCGATGCAGCGTCCCGGCTGAAATGAGAACCTAGCCGAGGTGGCGGCCCAGCGCAAACCTGCCTCATGAAGGGTGCAGATTCAAGTGGCTTTGTCAGGCTTCATGCGGACAAAGAAAAATACCTAAGTGATTGATTATTAAGGTATTTTGTTTCTTTCTCGGCCACTTTCGGACCCTGTATTTGGTGCCTCCGACAGGAATCGAACCTGTATCTAGCGCTTAGGAGGCGCTTGTTCTATCCGTTGAACTACGGCGGCTGGGGCGGTCAAGATTCTCGCATGCCGTCTACCAGCGCCAGGACCAGATCATGTCGAGCGCGTTCTCGCTGCCCGATTGCGCGCGAAGCGTGAATCGCTGGGCGATTCGGTAGATCAGCTGCCAGGTGCCGGTGGTGGCGTTGACGCTTCGTTCGTAGCCTAGATACCAGCGCCGCGACAGTTGCTTGCCCAGGCTGACGATGGTCTCGCGGTTGTCGCCGTCACTTTGACGGACCGAAAAGTCGGTCAGCCCCAGTCCTTCCAACAGCGCATCGGTGGGGTTCTGCCCTTTGCCTGACAGCAGCGCCAGCGCGGCGCGCTGCAGCAGCGCGGTGTCGCTGCGACCCAGGCCGTCGGGCGCCCGACCCAGCATCAGCCAGGACAGTTTGTCGTAGTCGGCCAGCTCGGGCTCGCTGTAAAGGCGGATGCGAGGGTTTTGCGCCGATCCCGTCACCAGCACGCCCACGCGCTGGTCTAGGTTGGGCCTGATCGCGAGCACATCGAGCTGCGGATTGTCCAGCGCGCCGCCAAAGTTGACCGTCCCGCGGTCGATCTCGAGCTTCTGCCCATAGGCCGCGACCGTGCCGCCTTCGGTGCGCACCTGTCCGCGCAAGGCCAGCTTGCCCTCTGGGCTGTTGACCATCAGCTCGCCGCGCAGGCCGGTGTCCACGCCTTGGCCGCGCAGCCGCAGTTTTTGGCCGAGGTTGATCTTGAGCGCGACCTGGGCCTGGCGCAGCGCCAGCGGTATCGGTGCGGCTGCGGCCCGTTCGGCCGGTGCTGACGCCGCCGCCGCACCGCGGCGGACCTGGACATCGGCGTCCAGCGCAGGGGCGTCGCCCTGGCTGAGCTCGAGCAGACCTTCATCGACCGTGAAGCTGCCGTCCAGCTTCAGCCTCTGGGCGTCGAGCCGCAGGTCGGCCTGGCCGCTGGCCACCAGCCGGCGGTCGAGGCGGCCGAGCAGGCGAAAGCGCTCGGCCGCCAACTGCAGGCTGGCGCTGGGTGTCGCACCCAGGGTCGCGCTGCCGCTGACTTTGAGCTGACCGTCACCGCCTTTGAAGACCAGGCGTTCGATGCTTGCGCTGTCGCCGGCCAGGGTCAGTGCGAGTTCACCGTCGGCGAGGTTCACCCCTTGCAACAGGTTGCGAACGCCCAAACCACTGCCGACGACCTCGCCCCGCAGTTCGGGCGCGCCCAGTGTGCCGCCGAAGCTGGCGCTGGTTTGCAGCTTGCCCACCAGGCGCCAGCCGGGTGGCACCCAGGCACCCCACACTCCCAGGTTGGCCACCCGCGACTCCAACACGCCCTGCAGGGGCGAATCGGCCGATGGCCAGCGCCGGTCTGCGCTGGTCCGCAAGACCTGGGCGCCGGCCATCTCGCCCAGGCTTGCGCCCGCCAAGCCTTGTGCGAACTGCCACAGCCCGTCGTGGGCGGTCAGCGCCAGCCGCAGGTCGGTCACGCCCAAGGACTGGGTCGTCCCCAGATCGTCGGTCAGGCTGAGGTCGCCCGACAGCCGCTCTAGCACGACGTCGGCGTCAAAGCGACCGGCGCTGCGGATCTCGATGTGTCCGCCTAGCGTGAGCTGGCCGCCCCAGCCCATCGCGGGTTGGGCTTTGGCCAGCAGGGCGGCGACGTCGAAGCGCTCCAATTCGGCTCGCAAGCTCAGCCGTCCGCCTTCGTCGCGGGCTGATCCCGATGCGGCCTGCCAGCTTGCCTCACGCCAGCTCAGCGCGGTGCTCAGCAGTTGGAGTCGGCCTGGCGCCACGGTCAACGCCAGCGCCTGCAGGTCCGGGCCCAGCGCGAGTTCGGCTGACAGCGACTGCGCCGACAACCAGGGCCGGCTGCCACCCTGGCTGTCACGGGCACCAGCTTGCAGCGTCAGATTCTGCAGCCGCCACAGGCCTGCCGGCGTGCCGGTGCCGGCCTCGCCTTGGATCCAGCCGCCGCGACCGTCGACCTGCAAGCGCGTGCCGCTGCCTGCCGGGCCGAGCAGGTGCTCGGTCCAGGCGGGTGGCTTGGCAGGGCTGTCGACGCGCAGGCTCAGGCTGTGGCTGCGCAGGCTGCCGCTGAGCTGGGCCGCCAAGCCGTCGACCCGCTGTGCTGCGCTGACCAGACCCTGGGCCTGTAGCTGCAGCGACAACGGCGCGTCGATGTCGGTGCCGTTGCGCCAGCCCAGCTTGGCCGATTGCATCGCGCCGATACCCGCCACCAGGCTCTCGCCTCGCAGCTCGCCCTGGCTGATGATCTCAGGCCAGCGGCCACTGACTTGCAGCTCACCCTGGAGCTTGCCGCTGGCGGGCCAATAACTTGCCAGTTCGTTGGACAGCGTGGGGGCCCAATCGCTGGCCAACTGCGCCAGCGGTGCCAGCTTGGCCAGCGCTGGTGCCTGGAGCTCGAGCTGCCAGCGATCGGCCGCAGGCTGGGCCGCGCGCTGGCCTTGCAGGGTGATGCGGTTGCCCGCCAGATCGACATCGGCTTCGAGCTTCGCACTGCCGTCGATCCCGGTGCGCTGCAGCGTCAGCACACCCGCTAGCGGTGCGCCGGCCAGCAGGCTTTGGCTCAGGCGCAGGCTCGCGCCGCCGTCTATCCGGCTCAGCCAACGTTCCAGCGCAGGGGTCTGCGTGCTGGCCTGTTGCGGGGCTTGGCGCCAGAGCAAGTCAATCTCAAGCTCGCTGTCCAAGCGATGCGGGCCGCGGCGCCAGGCCGTGTCCTCGGCGCCGCGCCACCAGGGCCTGGGGTCAAAGTGGTCCAGCCTGGCTTGGCCGCGCAAGCGCCATCCTTTGGGCTCGGCGCTGGCCTGGAGTCTGCCCTGCGCGCTGGCTGGGCCGGCTTCGGCGCGGATCTCGCTGAGATCGAACGCACTTGAGTTGCCCTTGCCGACCAGGCGCAGCTGCACAGCTTGTCCGCTGCCATCGAGGCTTCGACCGCTGAGCCTTGCGTCGACCGCCAGCGTCATCGCTTGGCTGGTCTGGCCTCCAGGCAGGCCAGTGACCCGCAGTTGCAAGGGTCCGCCCATGGTCAGCGCGGCGGCCTGCCGGTGCAGCCGCGCGGGTTGCACATCGGTCAGCGTCAGGTCTAGCGCCAGCGCGTCGCCGGTCCAGCCACCCTGGCCGCTGATCCGGCCTGCGCTGGCGGTCGCGTCAGCCAATGCCAGCGTGAAACGGTCGAGCTTGAGCTGCTCGGGGTGGCGCGGCACGGCGCTGGCTTGAAGTGCCAGTGCTTGCACAGGCAGCCGACCGGTGCTCCAGTTGCCGGGCAACTGATTGGTCAGCGAGATGCTCGCGCTGGCCGCTTGGTCCAGGCCACCGGACTGCACTGTGGCGTGCCCGCTCAACGCGGTTTGCGGCAGCCCGGGCCATAGCGAGGACAGGTCGAAGGCTTGGGTCGCGAGGCTGAGTTCGCCCAATGGCCAGACATCGAAAGGCAGCAAGCTGGCCTGGGCGCTGAGCGATGGTCTGGCCGCCGCTGCAGGGCGGACCACAGTAGGCCGTCCTTGCAGCCTGGCATCGGCGGCCAGTCGTGCCAGCGGGCCACTGAGCGTCAGGCTGGCGTCCCAGGCTGGTGCGGCGTCGCGCCCGGCCTGCAAGCGGGCTTGAACCTGCATCGGTGCGGCGCTGGCAATCTTCAGCTCGCCTTGCAGCTCGGTGCGTTGCCAGTTCAATTGCAGGTTCTCGACCCGGTGCTGCGCTCCGCGATCGGCGCCCAGCCACAGGCTGGCAGTCAAGGCCTCGGCAGGAGCGATGTCGTCGATCTGCAGCCTGCCAATTCGCAACGAATCGACTTGCAGTCCGAGCGGCAGCAGCAGGTCCGGCGGTGCGCTGACGCGCTGGGCCGGGCCGCTCAGGTACTGCACCCTGTCGGCCGACAGCAGCGTCAGCCGCAGGCTGAACCAGGCGCCAGGGTAGGGTGCCCAGCGCATACCGCTGCCTTCGGCGAGCAGGCCGTCTACCGTCAGCACACCGCCATCAGCAGGCAACTGCCAGCGCAGGCTGCGGGCCTGGATTCGGCGCTGGGCCAGCGTGCCTTGCAAGCCTTGAACGCTCAGACCTGGCACCTGCATCAGCAACCAGGGCAGCGCCGCACGGTGGTTCAGCAAGGCCCACAGGCTGGCCAGCGGCAAGAGGGTGACCAGCAGCGCAGCAACCGCCCAAAGCCGCCAACGCCATCGCGGCGCGGCGGCTTGCGGCGTTGCTTGGCTTGAGTCTGGGGACGGCTTCAAAACGCGATCCCCACCGTGAAGTGCAGCCGCAGCTTGTGCAACTCGTCGCCCCAAGCGAGGTCGACCTTGAGCGGGCCGATCGGGCTGCGCCAGCGCAGACCTAAGCCATAGCCCAGCGCGGGCTTGTAATCGTGCCAATGTTCGACGGCGCGGCCTGCGTCGATGAACACCGCACCCCACAGCGCCGGCAAGCTGGCCATGATGGGTCGCGCCAGCTCGGCACTGACCGTCAGCAGCGAGGCGCCGCTGACCGTGCCACCGTCTCTGCCCACAGGCGCGAGCGAGCGGAAGGCGTAGCCGCGCACCGAATCGTCGCCACCGGCGCGAAAACCCAGCGCGTCGGGCACTGTGACCTTGTCGGACTTGAAGATCTGGCCCGCTTCCAGTCGGGCCTGGCCATACCAGGCTTGGCCCAAGGGCAGGTAGCCGGTCAAGCGGCCGTACACGCGAGCGAAAGGCCCGCTGTTGCCGCCCTCGCTGCTGGCTTGGCCGCTGCCGCCTTGCAGCGCGAGCGTCAGCCCACGGGTGGGCAACAGCACGCTGTCGAGATCTCTCCACACCAAGTGGTAGTTGGCGCTGACGGCGGTGGCGGTGTGCGGGCTCGCGTTGGCCAGCGGACTGACCGCCACGATGTCGCTCTGCCTGGAGCGCAGCAACTCGCCGAAGTACAGACGTTCTATGCGCGGCGTGTCCTGGGTTCGGCCCAGCCGCAGGCGCTGCGACGACACCACGTCGGTACCGCTCTTGACGCGGTCGACCTGTACCCCCAGCAGGTTGCGATAGAAATTTTCACCGGGGTGGGTCTGGAAGTCGCCAGACCAGGTCTGGCTTTCGCGGGCCCATTCAAGCTTGTTGTGCGCCGTGACGGCCTGGCCCAGCAGCCGGCGTTGCCTGTGTTCCAGCGTCGCCCGTTGGCCGGTGTTGGCGCTGATGCCCAGGCCGACAGTGGCTTGTTGCAGCGGCAACTCGGTCAGCCGCACCCGCAGTGGCGTGCTGGCGGCCCGTTCGGCGACTGGGTCAAAACTGATGTTGGCCGACTCGAAGAGCCCGGCTTTCTGCAATCGCTCCTGGTAGTCGAGCAGCAGCGCTTCGGTCAGCGGCGCACCGGTGCCGAAGCCGGCCAGGTGGCGGACGGTGGCCTCATCATGATGACGCAGGCCTTCGATCTGCAGCGGACCGGCCAGGTATAGCGGCCCGCTGGCGATCATCACGCTGAGCTGGGCTCTTTGGCTGGGAACATCGACCAAGGCCTGGCTGTCGGCCATGGTGGCGCTGGCGTAGCCCGCAGCCCGCAAGCGCGCCAGCAAGCGTTGCTTGACATCGACCCAATCCGGGTTGCGGAAGGCTTGGCCGACTTGTTGAGCGGCGTCGCTGGCGAGCGCGTCTTTCAAGGCCAAGGCCTTGGCGTCGCCGCTGTCGATGCGTTGCCTGAGATCGCCCTGCGTATCGATCTGCAGACCTGCGACCTGGGTCCGCGGACCTGGATCGACTGTCAGCGTGACCTGTCGTTGTGCACCGACTGTGGTGCGAGCTGCGCTGACTTGGGCGTCGAAATAGCCTTCGGTCTGCAGCAGTTCACGCGCTTGCGCCGGTGCCACACCGATCAGCCTGGCCCATTCGAGGTCGTCGATGGTTTTGTCGCCGCGCAGGTCCTGCAGTCGGCCCAGGTCGAGGTATTTCTCAAGCAGCTGAAGCAGTTCCTTCGGGGCCACTACCACAAGCTTCGGACCGGTGCCGGGTTCGCGTGCCGGCGGCTCGGCGCTTGGCAGCAGCGCGCAAGCGCCTGAGAGCATTGCCGCCCCCAGCCATACCCACAGCAGCGCAACCCGGACGACCACCTGCGCCAGCGTCCGCCGGCTGCAGGCTGCCATGGTCCTCAGTGCCCGCAAGTCATTTGGTCAGCAGCCGCATCGCCCCTTCGAGGCCAGCCAGCGTGAGCGGGAACATGCGTTGGTTGACCAGTTGCTGGACCACCGAGATGCTCTGCCGGTATTGCCAGACACCTTGTGGCTCAGGGTTGATCCAGGCGAATTTCGGGAAGGCGTTGGTCAGGCGTTGGATCCACTCGGCGCCCGGCTCTTCGTTGTTGTATTCGACACTGCCGCCGGGCTGCAGGATCTCGTAAGGGCTCATCGTCGCGTCGCCGACGAAGATCAGCTTGTAGTCCTTGTTGTATTTGCGGATCAAGTCCCAGGTGGCAGTCTTCTCGCTGAAACGGCGCCGGTTGTTCTTCCACATGAAGTCGTAGGGACAGTTGTGGAAGTAATAGAACTCGAGGTGCTTGAACTCGGTCTTGGCGGCCGAGAACAACTCTTCGACGCGGCTGATGTGTTCGTCCATCGTGCCGCCCACGTCCATCAGCAGCAGCACCTTGACCTTGTTGTGGCGCTCGGGCACGAGTTTGATGTCAAGGTAGCCGGCGTTGGCCGCGGTGCAGTGGATGGTGTCGTCCAGGTCGAGCTCGGTCTCGGCGCCTTCACGGGCGAATCGGCGCAGCCGGCGCAGCGCGATCTTGATGTTGCGCGTGCCCAACTCCAGCGTGTCGTCGTAGTCTTTGTAGGCACGCTGGTCCCACACCTTGACCGCGCTCTTGTTGCGGCTCTTGTCCTGGCCTATGCGTATGCCTTGTGGGTTGACGCCGTAGGCGCCGAACGGACTGGTGCCGCCAGTGCCCACCCACTTGCTGCCGCCTTCGTGGCGCTCTTTCTGTTCCTCGAAGCGTTTCTTGAGCGTCTCCATCAGCTCGTCCCAGCCCATCTTCTCGATCTTGGCCTTGTCCTCGGCGCTGAGCTCGAGCTCGAGGTTCTTGCGCAGCCAGTCCAGCGGCACTTCTTTGGTGAAGTCGACCAGCATCTCGACGCCCTTGAAGTAGGCGCCGAAAGCACGGTCGAACTTGTCATACAAGGCCTCGTCCTTGACCAGCGAAGTGCGCGCGAGGTAGTAGAACTCGTCGACCGAACAATCGATCACCCCGGCTTTCACCGCTTCGAGCAGGGTCAGGAATTCCTTGACCGAAACCGGCAGTTTGGCCGCGCGCAAGGTGTAGAAAAAATCGATCAACATGACTGGACTTTCCGGGCTGTCAACAACCCATCATCTAAGCATAACGATTTCAAACCTGATTGGCCGCCGATTTGGTGACCACAGCCCCTGCGGTCCAGGGGATGACTCAGGGTGATTCAGCTCGGCTGGCGGCCGCGGCGCCCTCGCTTGGTGGGCGGCCATCGGACATGCGCACCGTCGGGCGAATGGCCAGTACTGCCCAGTCGCTCGAGTTGCCACAGCGCATCGATCGTGAGGGGTTTCTTGCGAGCCATGCGTTCTTCTCAGGCTAGGGGTGCGGCGCCACAGCCCCGGGTCAGGCCGGTCGTTCGAGACGGAAGTCCAAATGCCCGCGCACGGTAGGCCACTCGGCGGCGGTGATGCTGTAGACCGCGGTGTCGCGCAGCGTGCCATTGGACGCGCGCTGGTGGTTGCGCAATATGCCGTCGAGTTGCGCCCCCAGGCGCTCGATCGCGCGCCGGCTCTGGGTGTTGAAGCGGTGGGTTCTGAACTCGACCGCGATGCAGTCCAGTGACTCGAAGGCATGCGCGAGCAGCAGCCGCTTGGCTTCGGTGTTGAGTGGCGTTCGCTGCGCACTGCGGGCGTACCAGGTCGAGCCGATTTCGACCCGCTGGTTGCTCGCATCGACATTCATGTAGGTGGTCATGCCGACCGCAGTACCTGATTCGTCCAGCACCGCCCACGGCAGCATCGACCCCGCTGCCAACAGGCCGAGTCGACGCTCGATCTCGGCGACCATGCGGTCGGGCGCCGGAATCGCGGTGTACCAGAGGCGCCAGAGTTCGCCGTCCTGCACTGCCCGCGCCAGCGCGGGCGCGTGGGCCAGCGTCAAGGGCTCAAGCTTGACATGACGCCCTTGCAGCGTGACGGGCGTGCAGATCGGCTTCATCACCGCCCTCTCAGCGGTTGTGGCGCTGCATGAACACCAGCTTTTCGAACAAGGTCACGTCTTGCTCGTTCTTGAGCAGCGCGCCCACCAGTGGCGGCACCGAGACCTTCTCGTCCTTGTTCTGCAGCACTTCGAGCGGGATGTCCTCGGCCAGCAGCAGCTTGAGCCAGTCCAGCAGTTCGGAGGTCGAGGGTTTTTTCTTCAGCCCGGGCAGGTTGCGAACATCGTAGAAAGTCTTCATCGCCGCGCCGAGCAACTCTTGCTTGAGCCCGGGAAAGTGCACGTCGACGATTTGCTTCATCGTGTCGGCGTCTGGGAACTTGATGTAGTGGAAGAAGCAGCGCCGCAAGAAGGCGTCTGGCAGCTCTTTCTCGTTGTTCGATGTGATGAACACCAGCGGGCGGTGCTTGGCGCGGACCAACTCCCGGGTCTCGTAGACATAGAACTCCATTCGATCGATCTCGCGCAGCAAGTCGTTCGGGAATTCGATGTCGGCCTTGTCGATCTCATCGATCAGCAGTGCCACCGGCTGGTCGGCGGTGAAGGCTTGCCACAGCACGCCCTGGACGATGTAGTTGCGGATGTCGCGTACCTTCGTCGAGCTCTCTTCGTCGGCCAATTGGCTGTCGCGCAGCCGGCTCACCGCGTCGTACTCGTAAAGACCTTGTTGGGCTTTGGTGGTGCTCTTGACATGCCACTGCAGCAAGGGCATGCCCAGTGCGGTCGACACCTCTTCGGCCAGCATGGTCTTGCCGGTGCCCGGCTCACCCTTGACGAGCAGCGGGCGTTGGAGCGTGATGGCGGCGTTGACTGCCAGCATCAGATCCTGGGTGGCGACGTAGTTGTCTGATCCTTGAAACTTCATGGCTGTAGGGCCGTGGTGGACGGCTGTTGTGGGCTGCGGGGGGACTGAACCTAAAATCAGATTCCAGTATAAGGGTCACCTTTATAATCCTTGGTCTCCGGGTTGACAGCCCTCAAGCTGTGCCTGGCTCACCTGGTGTAACCGCGGCGCATGAGGCCTGGCGGTACACCGCTTCCCTGCGACAACACCTCCGCCAGACGATGAAAAAAGCGTACTTTTTGTTCCCTCTGCTGCTCGCGCTGACCAGCTTGAGCACCTTGTCCCGGGCCGAGGATGCGAAGGCTGGGGACGCCGCCAAGGGTGAGACCAAGGCTGCGATGTGCATAGGCTGTCACGGCATCGTCGGCTACCAGGCCAGCTTTCCCGAGGTCTACAAGGTGCCGATGATCTCCGGCCAGGGTGCCAAGTACATCGCCTCGGCGCTGAGCGCCTACCAGAAGGGTGACCGCAAGCACCCGACGATGCGCGGCATCGCCAACTCGCTGACCGACCAAGACATGGCCGATTTGGGCGCTTTCTACGAGTCCCAGGGCAAGTCCGCCGCCGGTGCCTCCCCTGCTGCTTTGGCGCACGCGGTGCCCGAGCCGCTGAAAGACCGCATGGCGGTGTGCGTCGCCTGCCACGGCGCCAACTTCAGCAGCCCGATCGACCCCGCCTACCCGCGTCTGGCCGGCCAGCACTCGGACTATCTGTATGCTGCGCTGAAGGCTTACCACACCGACGGCAACAAGCTGGTGGGCCGCAGCAATGCCACGATGCGCAGCCAAGTCGTACAAGAGGCCGACGGCAAGAAGAAGCTCACTTTCAACGCCAGCGAGCTCAAACAGGTCGCGACCTATCTGTCATCGCTGCCTGGCGACCTCAAAGTGGTGCCGCAAAGCCGCTTTCGCTAACGATCGCGCTGGGGCTTGAACCGCCCCAGCAGCAATGCGTTGCTGATCACGCTCACAGATGACAAGGCCATCGCTGCGCCCGCGATTACTGGGCTGAGCAGGCCCAGCGCGGCCAACGGGATGCCGACGACGTTGTAGGCGAAGGCCCAGAACAGGTTTTGGTGAATCCGGCGGGTGATCGCGCGCGACAACTGCAGCGCTTCGAGCACCAGCATCGGGTCGCCGCGCAGCAGTGTCAGCCCCGCAGTCTGCATCGCCACATCGGTGCCGCCCCCATCGGCGTGCGCCATTGCCAGCCCGACATCGGCCGCAGCCAGCGCCGGCGCGTCGTTGACGCCGTCGCCCACCATCGCCACCCGTTGGCCCGGGGCAAGCCCGGCGCGCAAGCCCAGGATCGCTTGCGCCTTGTTCGCCGGCAGGACTTCGGCCATCACCTCGCTGATGCCGACCTGCTGGGCCAGCGCCTGGGCCGCACCTCGGTTGTCGCCGCTGACCAGCACGACCCGCAGTCCTTCGCGCTGCAATGCGGCGATCGCCGCTGCGGCGCCCGGCCTGGCTTGGTCGCCGAAGGCCAACAGCCCGAGCGCGCGGGGCGCGCTGTGCGGCCCCGCTTCGGCCAGCCAGGCCACGCTGCGGCCCTGCCCAGCCCAAGCCTCGGCCTGTGCAGCTAGATCGGGGTCGGTGACGCCGATCTCCGCCATCCACAGGCTGCTGCCCAACTTCAAGTCTCGGCCGGCGACGCGGGCTTCGATCCCTCGACCGGGCACCGCCTGCGCGTTCTTAGCTTGAGGCCAGGCCAGCGATTCGCGCTCGGCCGCTTGCAGCACCGCGCGGGCCAGCGGATGCTCGCTGGCGGCCTGCAGCGAGGCGGCTAGCGTCAACAACTCGGCGCGCCCGCCGGGCAGCGATGCGCTGGCGGCCGCCTCGACCAGCCTCGGCCTGCCCTCGGTCAGCGTGCCGGTCTTGTCGAAAGCCACCACCGCGACCGATCGCATCAACTCAAGTGCTTGGGCATCGCGCACCAGGATGCCGCGACGCGCGGCCAGCCCGGTGCCGACCATCAGTGTGGCCGGGGTGGCCAGTCCCAGCGCGCAGGGGCAGGCAATCACCAGCACCGACACCGCGTGGATCAGTGCCTTTGGCCAGTCGCTGTTGGCCCAACCCCAGCCCAGCAGCGTGAGCATCGCGGCGACGAACACCGCTGGCACGAACACCTCGGCGACCCGGTCCACCGTCTGTTGGATCGGCGCTTTGCGGGCCTGTGCCGATTCGACCATCTGCACGATCTGCGACAGCATGCTGGCCGCGCCGACCGCTGTGGTGCGCACCAGCAGCAAGCCCTCGCCGTTGATCGCGCCACCGGTGACGAAGTCGCCGATCTGGCGCGCCACCGGCAGACTCTCGCCGGTCAGCATCGATTCATCCAGGTGGCTGCGGCCTTCGACCACCACACCGTCGGTGGGCAGGCGCTCGCCCGGGCGCACCAGCACCATGTCGCCGGGCTGGACCTGGTCGAGCGCGACGCGAACCTCCTGCCCCGCGCGCCGCAGGTTGGCGCTGTCGGGCCGCAGCGCGCGCAAACCGTCGAGTGCGACCAGCGTCCGGCGCTTGGCGCTAGCTTCCAGCCATTTGCCCAGCAGCACCAAGGTGATGACTATCGACGCGCTCTCGAAATAGAGCGCTGGCATCGCTTCTTGTTCACCCGCTTGGGCTCGGAACATCAGCGCCAGGCTCAGCCCGTAGGCTGCGCCGGTGCCTGTGGCCACCAGCAAGTCCATGTTGCCGGCGCCCGCTCGCAGCGCCTTCCAGCCGGCGACGAAAAAGCGCGCGCCGAAAAAGAACAGCACCGGCGTCGCCAATACCCATTGCCACAGCCCGGGCAGCATCCAGTGACGGCCCAGCAGGTCACCTGCCATTGGCAACACCAGCGGTGCCGACAGCGTGGCGGCGGCCACCACCCGCCAGCCCGGGTCGCGCGAAGCTGGCGCGTGCGCTGCATTGCCAGACTCGACATGAGACGCGTAGCCTGCTCGCTGCAGCGCCTGCGCCAGGCTTGTATCGTCGGCGCTGCCAGCCAGTCGGCGGACCTGGGCGCTGGCCGTGGCCAGGTTGACCGTGGCCTCCAACACCCCGGGCACGCGGGCCAGTGCCTTCTCGACCCGAGCAACGCAGCTCGCGCAAGTCATGCCGTCGACTTGCAGTTTGAGGCGCTCCTCGACCAATCCATAGCCCGCCTTGGACACCGCAGCCTGCGCGGCCCGGGCCGTGGCCGCCGCTTGCGCTGTGTCTAGCGTCAATCGGACTTGCTCGGTGGCGAGGTTGACGCTGGCTTGCTGCACACCAGGCACTTTGGCCAGCGCTTTTTCTACCCTTGCGACACAACTCGCGCAGGTCATGCCGGTGATCGTCAAGATCAGGCTAGAGGCGTTGTTCATGATCCAATCCTAGGCCCAGGCACGCGCCAAGGTTGATACTTCGACGCTTACCCACCAAAGAGCTTGACGATGATCGAATTGACCTTGCCTGACATGACCTGTGGCCACTGCGTTCGCAGCGTGACCGAAACCGTTCAGCGTATCGATGCTGGCGCCCAGTTGCAGATCGACCTGCCCCAGCACCGGGTCAGCATAGCGTCGCAGCAACCGGCCGAGCGCTTTGTCGCCGCACTGACCGAAGAGGGCTATCCGCCGGCTTGATCAGCGCGTGGCGCGCCGCCGAACCGCTTCGAGGTAGGCCAGACCATCCGGCGGCAGGCCGCTGCGCTGGCTGGCCCAGATCATCTCGCCCAGGCATTCCATCACCTCGTGGTGCGCCTCGTGCAAGGCGCTGCGCCGCGTGGCCAGCAGCGCGACGGCCTGGCGGATGCCGGTGGGTTGGTCGATGCTGCACTGCTCGGCGATCGACAAGTGCATCGACAGGTGCAGGAACGGGTTGCTGCGGCCTTCTTCGACCGTGTAGCTCGCCGCCAGCGCGGCGTCCAGATCGGCCAGGTCGGCATGGTACTCGGGATGCTCGACGGTCCAGTCAGCCGCCACGGCCTCCATCGCTGTCAGCGGCAGACCGGATTGCTGCTTGCGCCAGGTTTCGCAGAAGAATCTGCGAACGTCGTGTTGTGAGGGTTGGAACATCCGACAATTGTGGCCCGACATCGATGCCCAATTCCTGGACCCCCATGACACTGACCACCGCCCAACTCTTCACCAACGCCCGCAGCCAGAACGGCTATCTGCCCCAGCCGGTCTCCGATGCCGAGTTGCACGCGCTCTACGACCTGCTCAAATTCGGGCCGACCGCAGCCAACGCCTGCCCGGCGCGCTTCACGTTCGTCCGCACGGCCGATGCCAAAGCCCGGTTGGTGGCCTGCGTGTCAGCGGCCAATGTGCCCAAGATCGAGCAGGCACCGGTCACCGTGATCGTTGGCATGGACTTGATGTTCCACGATCAATTGCCCAAATTGTTTCCCCATGCCGATGCGCGTGCTTGGTTTGCCGGCAAGGATGCTGCGATACAGGAGACGGCGATGCGCAATTCCAGCCTGCAAGGCGGCTACTTGATCATCGCTGCCAGGGCGCTGGGTCTGGACTGTGGTCCGATGAGCGGCTTCGATGCCGCCAAGCTTGACGCTGCGTTCTGGGCCGGCACCACCGTGAAGACCAATTTCATCTGCACCCTCGGCCATGGCGACCCGGCCAAGGTCTTTGCACGCAGCCCGCGGCTCGACTTTGACCAGGCCTGCAGTCTGGCCTGATCGCGGCGACGGCCGGCGACGCCTCTGGGCACGCCGGCTTGCGGATGGGCAAGAATCAACGCGAAGCGCTGCCCGAAGTCGATTTGCAGCGCCATGCGGTATGGCGCTGGGCCCCGTACTATCATCAAGCGACTTCCTGGAGGTGGATTTGATGCCTGTGATCGTGGTGGCCAACCCCAAGGGTGGCGTAGGCAAGAGCACGCTGGCCACCAACATCGCGGGCTGGCTGGCGAGCCAGGGCCATGCGGTGATGCTCGGCGACATCGATCGCCAGCAAAGCGCGCGGCAGTGGCTGGCTTTGCGCCCGCCTCAGGCGCCCGCTATCCAGGGCTGGGACTTGGTGGACGATGAGTTGGTGCGTCCGCCCAAGGGAACGACCCACTTGGTGCTTGACACGCCCGCTGGCCTGCGCGGCAAGCGGCTGGATTCAGTGATGAAGATAGCCGACCGATTGCTGGTTCCGCTGCAGCCCAGCCCATTCGACATCGCCGCCACCCATGCCTTTCTGGCCGAGTTGCGGCGCCATCGACGTGCTGACCGGGTGGTGCTGGGTCTGGTGGCGGTTCGGGTCAAGGAACACACCCACGCCACCGATCACCTCACCGAATTTCTGACCGCGCTGGGCCAACCGGCCATCACTTCGCTGCGCGACACCCAGAACTACGTTCACTTGGCCGCGCGCGGGCTGACGCTGTGGGATGTCGCTGCCGGCAGGGTTGAGCGCGATCTGTTGCAATGGCAGCCCCTGATCAACTGGCTGCAGACATGAGCGATACAAGCGACACGACTGACAAACCCGTCCACTTCGCCACCCTGGCTTCGCTGCAAGACCGGGTCGGCGAGCACCTGGCGACCAGTTCCTGGATGCTGATAGACCAGGCCCGCATCGACCTGTTCGCCCAGGCCACCGGCGACCACCAGTGGATCCATGTCGATCCGGTGCGCGCTGCGAGCGGGCCTTTCGGCACGACCATCGCCCACGGCTTTCTCACGCTGTCGCTGTTGCCCCAGCTGGCCGAAAAGGCGATCCACGTCGACGATGTGAAGATGGGCATCAATTACGGCCTGAACCGGGTCCGCTTCATGGCGCCGGTGCCCTCTGGCAGTCGCTTGCGCGGTCAAATCCGGCTCAAGGCCTTTGAGCCCATCGAGGGCGGTGCCCAGGTGACGATGGAAGTCAGCATCGAGCGCGAGGGCACGGCCAAGCCGGTGTGTGTGGCCGAGACGGTGTCGCGACGATTCATCTGAGCCGCTGGCCACCGGGAGGAGGCGAACATGATGAAGGTGCTGCTGGTCGATGACCATCCGCTGATCCTGTCGGCGCTGCAGACCATGATCCATCGCCTCGACCCGGCGGTCACCGTGCTCAGTGCCGAGAATGCCGCCGATGGATTCGAGTTGCTGGTGCAGCAACCCGATGTCGGACTGGTGCTGCTCGACCTCGATTTGGGCGACGAGGTGGACGGATTCACGGTGCTGGCCGAGATGCGCCATCGCCATCCCTCGCTGCCCGTCGTGGTGTTGTCGGCTGCCGAGCGCTTGGCCGACATGGTGCGTGCGGTCGACATGGGCGCGATGGGTTTTTTGCCCAAGCGCAGCCCGATCAAGGACTTGTCCGACGCGCTGGCGCTGGTGGTGTCGGGTGGTGTCTACATTCCGCAGGCCATGTCGGGCCAGGTCAAGCCGCCTGGCGCCAAGCCGGCTGGCGCTGCGGCGGTGGCCGATGCCCTGGCAAAGCCTGGCGCCGGCTGGGCCAACGGCGGCGTATTGGACAGCAAGTTGGCGCTGTTGCGGCCGATGGCCGATCCCGGACCCGCTGCGCTGCACAGCCTGTCCGAACTCGGCCTGACGCGGCGCCAAGCCGAGGTGCTGGACTGGCTGCTGAAGGGTTTGTCCAACAAGCTCATCGCGCGCGAGCTGAACCTGTCGGTCGACACGGTCAAGGACCATGTGGCTGCGGTGCTGCGCGCGCTGGGTGTGACATCGCGCACCCAGGCGGTGCTGCGGGTCAGTCGGATGAACCAGCAGGTGGCCGGGTCGGATCCAAGCAGCCGGTAGACCTGACTGATGACCGCGGGCGATCAGCCGGCCGGCACTTGGGTCGCACCCCGAGCGTCGTCGCCCAGGCCTGGCGCGCGCACCACGGTGACGGTGCAGCCCGATTGCGCCACCACCTGCGACGACACGCTGCCGAGCAAGCGCCTGAAGGTCGAGGCGCCGCGCGCCCCCATCACCAGGTGGTCGACCTGGTTGCGCTGCGCGAACTCGACCAAGGCCGATGCGGCGTCGCTGGCTTCGAGCACATGGAAGGTCAGCCGTCCCTCGTCGAGATTGAGCGACTTGCTGATCGGTCGGGCCCAGTGTTTGAGCGCGACCAGCTGTTTGACATGCAGGCTGCGACCCTGGTTGTCGACCAACTCATCCATGCCGATGCGGTTGATCTTCATCACACTGACACAGGCCAGTCTCGCGCCGGGCTCGGTCAGCGCGATGCGCCTGACGGTCTCTCGCTGCTGCTGCAGCAACTCGGTACTGGCGTTGTCGATGTCGACCGCCACCATGATGATCGGGCTGCGGTCCAGCCGCTCGGCCACCTTGCCGCGCTCTGCGCCAGGCTCGGCGCCCAAGGCGAAGAACCAGCGCTTGAAGGTCTTGACCACACCGCTTCGCTGCAGCTTTTCGGCACGCCGGGTCAATGCGATCTGGCTGGGGTCCTGCAAGTCGAGCGCGAGCTGGCCTGCCGTCTGGTAGCGGCGATCCGGGTTGACCTCCAGGCATTTCAGGATCACCTCTTGCAACCAGGGCGGACAGTCACGGCGCAGCGTGCGCGGCGGCACCGGGTCGACATAGAGGCGCCGACGCAGGCCGCGAACGCTGTCGGGCTGGCCAAAAGGTCGCTCGCCGGTCGAGAAGTGGTAGAGCATCACGCCGAGCGCGAACAGGTCGCTGCGCGGGTCGTTGCGGATGAACTGCACCTGCTCGGGCGACATGTAGGGCCCGGTGCCCATCGGCAGCGTGAACTCCTCGTCTAGCAGGTCGGGCAAGTGGTCGTGGCGCGACAGGCCGAAATCGACCATCACGGCGCTGCCGTCGGGCCGGAACATGATGTTGCTGGGCTTGACGTCTAGGTGCACCAAGTGCTGGCGGTGCAGGTCGTGCAGCGCGGTGGCCACTCGTGAGCCGACCTCGATCACCTCGTCGATGGCCAGCGGTGCGTCGTCTAGCCTGGCGCGCAGCGACACACCCTCGATACGTTCCATCACGATGTAGGGTTGGCGCGTGAAGTCGCCCTTGGCGATGAACTTCGGGCAGTGCGGACCTGTAAGCTTCGGCAGGATCATCTGCTCGACCTCGAAGCCGACGATGGTCGCCGGGTCTTCGCCGCCTTTGATGCGCGGCACTTTCATGATCATTGGCAGCCGCGAGTCACCGGCATGGTTGACTTCGCTGACGCGCCACAGGTGTGCCATGCCGCCGACATGGAGTTTTTCCTCGAGTTGGAAACGGTCTATCACCATGCCAGGCGCAAGCAGGCTGGGCGCGTTCTGGCCGCCACTGCCGGTATAGCCCAGGGTGTTGCTGTAGAGCTTGGAATCCATCGCTCACTGCCCTTGTTCGAGCCGGCTGGCCAGTCGCTGCGGCAGCTTGGCAGCCAGGATCTTGGCACCTGCGCTTTCGTGGTCGTAGGGCACGCGGTGGAAGGTCAACAGGGCTTGGTCCTCGTCGAGCATCGCGTAGCAGGCTGCAGGGTTGCCGTCGCGAGGTTGGCCTGCCGAGCCCGGGATCACCAGCCATTGGCGGTGCGGTGGCACTGGAATCGCCACGCCTGGCGTTGGGATGAAGTCGCCCGCCTTGCCGGTGCTCGAGAAGTGGAACAGCTTGGGCTCGTGTGAATGGCCGCAGAAGCTGTAGCGGCAATCGGTGGCGCGCAGGCTGCGCACGGCGTCGGACCGGCCGCCGATGTACTCCCAAGCCCCGGGCGCCCAGGCATTGGCGTGGGCGTAGAACTGGTCGCCTTGGCGCTGTGTCAGCGGCAGGCTGGCGAGAAAACCGAGTTGGCTGGCGTCGAGTTGTGATCTCGTCCAATCGACCACGTAGCGTGCGTCGGGCCGCATCTGCGGCCCCGCACCGCGCACCACGGCCTGGTCATGGTTGCCGAGCACGGCGATCGCGCCCTCGCGGACCATCTCGCGCACCTGGTCCACCACCCAGGTCGGATCCGCGCCATAGCCGACGAAGTCGCCCAGCAGCACCCAGCGCTCCGCGCCTTGGTCGCGGGCATGGTCGAACACGGCTTCGACCGCTTCGCGGTTGGCATGCAGGTCGGTGACGAAGGCGCATTTCATGGGCGTCAGGGGCAGTTGTCAGCTGCGGCTTGGCGAGGGCTCGGCGGGTCGAGGTTGACAGGTCTGAATTGTGCGTCAGCGCTGACATCAGCGGCGCGCACCGAGGCCACCGAACTCTCAAGCAAATGTGGCTTGGCCACTTTGCTTGATCCCCACGGGGGGCGGCCGGCGTCGGCCGGCCTTGGGGCGCTCTGAAGCAAATGTGGCTTTGCGGCTTGATCCCCACGGGGGGCGGCCGGCTTCGGCTGGCCTTGGGGCGCTCAATGGGCCTGGCGCCAGCCAGCTTTTTGGTCGCGCGCCAGCGCTTTGCGCACCACCGGCTTGTCGGCCATGTCGCCAAAGTCGGCCGCGTCCAGGCGCTGGAAGTCTTCGACGCCGTCACCTGCTTGCGGCCAGCCGGCCGGCGCTGCCTGGTGCAGCGCGGTGCGCTCGAACAGCACCCTGCCGTTGCGGCCGCTGCGTGCCAGGCGTATCGGCAGCCTGGCGATCGGGTCCCAGTGCAGGTCGATTTTCTCGCCGTCGACCACGCCTTGCAAGCGCTGCGGCCGGTCTTGGCGCGCCAGCCCTGAGGGTTTGAGCCGCGCCAACGCGGCCTCGCTGAACAAGCCCCCGAGTTCTTGCCAATCCAGCGTCACCGTCATCGCCCGCAACTCGCCGGCCGGATAGTCGATCACGTGCCGGTCGGCCCGCAGCACGCGCTCGAGCCGGATGCCGCTGCGGTCACGTCGCCAGATCTCTTCGACCCCGTCGCCCTTGATCCAGCTGATTTCGTTCGCGCTGCGCGTGAGTTGCCATTGCTGGCGCTGGGTGTGGCCGCCGGCCAGCGTCAGGCTGACGCGGAACTTTGCCGCGAGGTCCGGCCTGGCCTGCTCATGGGCTGCCAACGCGCTTGGCGCCGAGCTTGTCCCAGCAGCAGCGCCGCCGACCATCGCTGCCAACAAGCCTGCGGCTATTGCGGCGCGCCATCGCGGCAGTCCGATACCTGCCATCTGTGTCAGAAGCCGAAGGCCTCGCGCATCACATGGAAGATCCAGTTCTGTTCCATGCTGCCGCGCACCAGATAGGCCTTGGGGCCGCGCGCCCAGACGCCGACATCCTCGCCGCCGTGGG
>Ga0214919_10003117_pt1 | contig 25402 bp, 16 predicted proteins | sample LL1503_MetaG_FD_177994 | JGI IMG/M metagenome (GOLD analysis project Ga0214919, IMG submission 177994) | Freshwater microbial communities from Lake Lanier, Atlanta, Georgia, United States - LL-1503 | ecosystem: Environmental > Aquatic > Freshwater > Lake | place: USA: Georgia | collected... | reverse complement strand
AACGGTATGCCCTTTTTGTCACCGCTGTGGCATAGGGGTAGGCGCCTCATACTGATACACCACGTCCATGGTGAAATGTGGCAGATGACCCTGCCGGGCCTATTGGGACGTATGGGCTGGTTAATGGAGCACCGGCTCGCACCACCATTTTACAGAAAGTCACCGATCGCTACATTATCTACATCTTCCCGCATGGAAATCGAAGAACGTTTAAGGCTGCGCAGTGTGTCGGTAGTACCACCTGGTATCTCACCGTTCTTTAAACCAGGCCTCGTGCGCTCGGAGGCCCCGTTGGTCGTTGCGGTTGGACGATTAGTTCCCGTCAAGCGATTCGAACTACTGATTCGGCATTTCGTTGAAGTTCGGAAAACTGTTCCTTCGGCCTGCTTCGTAATCGTTGGTGAAGGTTATCTAAGAACAGAGCTTGAACAACTAATACGTGAATGCGGAGCTGAGGATTGGATCTCGTTACCGGGACGAATTAGCGATAATGAACTTTTGGATCTTTATCAGCGGGCGTGGCTCGTTACCTCCAGCTCACTCCGTGAGGGCTGGGGGATGTCGCTTACCGAGGCGGCGGCTTGCGGCACACCATCCGTTGCTGTGGATATTGCTGGTCACCGCGACGCTGTAAAGGATGGGTCGAGTGGCTTGTTGGTATCTGAGCACCTCATCGGTTCGGTCATTTCCGATGTTCTGCTTGACAATGCGCAGTTGGCACAGTTGCGATTGGGTGCCTTGGCGTATGCAGACACTCTGACCTGGGATGTTGCCGCACTAAGGCTCTTTGAATTGCTGAGTCAGAGCCGCTAGTCAATTTTCTCCAGATGCACAACAAGGTTGATAGTTACCAGCTCGCAAACCACGGGGACCTTTAACAGCCATCTGAAACTCTCTGGCAAATACCGAGGGTGTTCGCTAACGACCACCAGCCTCGGATCCTCGTGCAACAAACGCAACAGCTTGGAGATGCTCAGTCGGAAAAAGTTGACACCATAGGAACTACGTGGGTAGTGGCCGTGTTTGCGATAGTAAGCCTGACGGCCGTACGCTCCCGAAATTAGATGCCTCGGTGATGTTTCTCGTCCTCCCCAAGGTGAGAACCATGCCTCATTCTGGATGTAGATCGAACCACCGGGTCGCGTAACGCGAACCATTTCGTTCAAGAGCGTGACTGGTTCATCGACACTACTGAACACATTGGTTGCGAACACTAGATCGTAAGCGGCGTCAGGGAAAGGGATGCTGAGGGCCGTGTATACGACATCTGGCTCAACCCCTGATCGGTCGTAACGACGACTCGTCTGGGGGGTCTGTCGTCTAATGCTCGTTACACGTGCGCCTCGATCCGCCAAACCCTCTCCGTAGGCGTTGGCAAAATCGGAGATCTCTAAGACATTGCGGTTGTAGAGCGGGCTCTTGCCAATGACTTGATTCATCGAATCTGTGAGAATAATTCGGTGGTAGAGATCAGGGTCTCGACGTTTAACGAGAATCGCTCTTGCTAGTGCCAGGGAGCGTTGAAATCCGTGGGTCGCAACGATGAGAGGAAGCAAATTGCGCTCAACAACGGTGAGAGATTGAGGGCGGATTGGAATATTGAGTCCCCGACGACGTTCGGCTAGCGAAATCTCGTCAATCTCGGGCAACAGCGATGGCGCATCCAATGTGGGGGCAGTAGCCGTGACGAGAACCAGCCACAGTGCCAGTGCTATCCACGTGAATGCATTGGCGAGAGGTACCTGGGCGGGCCATTCGATTGACCGAACCAAATCCATTCGACTCGCTGCGATTGTGAACATCGCTGCGGCAGAAATAAGAAACGTCACGACAGAGGTAAGGACACGCCACGCCCGATGACTTACCCATAGGTAATAGACGACCGCCCCAGCAAAGGGGACTAGCCACCATGAAATGCACAGTGTCGCAAAGACACTGGTCGCCAGTACGACCCGAGGGCGACGCAGGAGACGAGAACTCTCAATCCGCGGGTGGGAATCAGTCAACCAGATTGTGGTCCGAGGAGATCTTCCGAAAGCCAGTATCAGACAAATTAAGAGACCTAAGAGAGATGCAATAAGGGCGAGGTTCACAGTATTTTGCGGCGTCCATGTGGCCTCGAAATGCTGTGCCGCGCTCATCTTCTCGGGTAGGAGCCACGCCATTGAAGCGCCGTCAATAAGTTGGGGCGTACCGAGATCAACACCATCAAGGCGTGCCGTCCAACCAGGGCCGAAACTCTGCCCAACTACTACGTATTGACCTGATGATGTCTTAGGCACCTCTGCTGCGATGGTCCAACGATTTGTCCAATGACTCTCCATGTTGTCAATAGGTGTCGGCTCTGAAGTAGGTAGAGCGCTCGAAGAGCTGAGGGCAATATTGTCAATATTGACACCGGCCTTGGAACCTATAGTTGTTTGTACTCGGTGCCATCCAGCGGAAAGAGTCCTTGGACCGCCCTCGCAACCGGAGAATGAGATTTGCCGTTGCGAGATAGCTTCTGCTGCCGTGCTGGTAACGCGGATTGGAACCCCAATACCGTCGATAACAAGCAGATCGCGGCGACATTCTGTGGTGAACGTTGAGCTCAATCCCAGATGACGAAACGATCCAATCTGCATTTCCGTGATCGCTATCGGTGGATGATTGAGCATTCCCGTCACCCGATCCTTCACACCAACTGCCTTAAAGCGCTCGACGGTCAGCCGGAATTTCCTACCTGTCAGTCGTGTTGTGTCAATGCGGAGAGTCTGCGTTGTACCCCGTTCAACTCCATGCTGAATTTGCATATTGGTGTCAAAGCTAAATGAACCGCCATGTCCGCGGTCGGCGGTCAGCTTTAGGCGAGTAGGAATCATGTGCATGCCGTCGTTGATAAACGTGATATCGACGTGCGAGCTCGTCTGTGATGATTTTGTTCTTGCCTCGATCCAAGTTTTCGGACCCGTTTGAAAACCAGGCATCCAACTTGTCTTAGGATCTCCATCGAAGGCCGCCCAGGGCCCGTTGACTAACGAGCCGACTAGTTGTGACGAGCCGTACGCACCGGAGATAGCGTTACCAGGGCTTGATGGCACAACCATCAGTTTGTAGAACTCACGATTATTCATCGCCGTTGAAAGCGAACTCGTACCTCGAAGAGTGAATGTTCTTGGCTGAGGGAGTTGGAATAAACGATCAATGGTCATTTCGGGGTCGGTCCGAGGCGGTGTCGTGGCGACACGCGCACGCGTCATCACTATGTGCAATTCGTTAGTTTGGGCTGCACTTCCAACCCTTGAAAGAAGGCTGCTAGGCATTTGGAGAGTGTGGGTAACTGGCGTTTGGCCCGGAATATGGATCTCGAGGAATCCAACTCCTGACTGCTCGGCAAGGCTGCCACGATCATGTGAGGTTTGGTCAATCACGATGCGCACCACAGATCCAGTGGTGCTACCAAACTTGATGTCGCCACCTCTGCGTAGACGCGTTCCTTTTCCTAGAGCAAAATGACCCAATGTTTTTCCATCAATAAGAACCGACACACGTGTAATCCATCGATTTTTCCTAGTTGACCGTGGCTGATTCAGATGAATGTGATCGAAAGTCAGTGGTTTGTTTAGAGTGATCTCGATAAATTCGCCCGTGGCCTTACTGAAGGCCGCAGTTTGCCAGCCCGTTGTCTTAAGACCATCAACGGCGTAGTACGGCTGGACCTCCGGAGTGTTGGCTACGGGGTTCCCGTATGAAGAGGCCTGTATCGACTTAATACCTCCCAATATTGATACGGTCTGTGCGTCAGTGATCGAGTTGGGGAAAGCCAGAAGAGTTTGCTGACCGAAGCTTTTAACGACCAGTTTTTCACCAGATTGTTCAACGTACCCCGCACTCGAATGCAAGAGTCCAAATGCGTCATGTCTCCGCTGGTTCGTGTCGGTTAAGAACAGTGGCGCATTTGGTGATCTCGTCATGCGCGCCACTTGTTCTGCCGACAACGTACCGTCATACAAAATACTTCGATTTTCTGGTAGTAGTCCAAGTCCGGCGAGATTTACTAATCCTTCACCATCACCCGCCACAATTGCGGGAGCGTCTCGAGGTTCGGTGCGAACCAGTTGTCTTGGATTGGTTACGCCGTAAACCGCAAGAGACTTCGGCCAATTGAAATCCGATGGAAGCGCGAGGTTGCTCTCGTCTATAAATTGACCATCCGAAACGTTGTCCTTCAATACGGGGCCGTAGGCTTTCTTGAAAACCAGTCCTGTATCGGGAGACTGGGCTAGCTGCCATAGATACCAGGGCTGCGGTCCACTGAAGCGCTCGTATTGGGTATCGAACTGGAAGAGAACGTCACCCGCTCCGAGAAGTCTCGCGATTGGCGCAATACTCTGGGGTAACGCAATTAAATTTTGAATCGGTGCATCGAGTGACCGCACCAAGTTGACACTGGCGGGTTGGCCTTGCAACGTGACCTGACTGGTAACGAATGGTCGATCCAGAATTCCTGGCCACATAGAGTCAACGTAGGTGCCCCACCGGTAATACCCGAAGTCGAGACCAGGCAAACCGAGTACGTTGCTGGTAATAGCGCCGTTATTTAGATCGCGGGCGGCCTCGACTACGTAGCTTGGCAATTTTTCAGGAGAGCTTAGATTGTTGGCCAGTACCGTCCCCTTGAATAAGGGCGTGAGTCCGACAATGGCAGCGAGGGAGATCGTCAGAAAAGCCGCCAGCACCCGCTGTGGGTAACGGCTTCGTAAAGCATCAACGCTCGAGCCGAGCAGTAGGCACAGCGACAACACGACAATTGGGACGACACGGTTGGTCGAACGCATAGCGAGACCTACCGTCGTGTTCTCGCCCAACCACTTAAGAACAGAGCCAATCGGAGTTGGCGAGTTGTAGGGGTAGGCGCCAACAGCAATCACGACACCAAGAAACGCGGTCACTGCGGCAAACGTCCTGTAGCGCCAACGAACGAACAAGGCCGCGATGACGGATATCGTCGGCAGTACCAGGCTGAAAAATGGGGCAATTTGCCCCTTGGTGTAGGCAATGGAAGCAGTTGTCCACGCCTGAGAGTGATCCCAGCCGTAGAAGTACCAATATCCAAGGCCGCGAAACACTTCGGAACTGCTCGAAGTACTCGCTACGGTCGGAATCGTCTCTGTGTAACGCAGGATGTTGATACCAAATTTGCCCTCGGCCCACAAACCGGCAATCCACCAAAATGAGACCGCTGTGCACAATAGACCGATCCGCATTACAGCGGACAAAACGTATTTCCATGGGATTTCGCGGCTCAAAACTGCGAACACAAGCCAAATCGCGGGAGCGAGTCCAACAAGAAGAATTGAAGTGGCGTTCACTCCTCCAACTAGTGCCACGACGACAGCAAATCGTGCTGGATTCCTCCATCCACCAAAACGGCCTGATCGGATGGCGAACAACAGCAGCCATCCAAGGCCAGCCCACGGCATCAATATCGCTGATGTTCTCCCGATATTGACAAGGATGAAGGGCGTAAACACATACGGCAAAGCGGCGCTCCAGGCCGCAACGCGACTTAATCCGAGCTCTTGAGCGACCTTCCGTAGTCCTAGGCCGGCCAGAAATAGGAGGGACCCCATCCAGAATCGTTGAGCAATCCAAGTGGGAACGCTTAACGTGTGCGTCAGCCAGAAAAACGGACCCATGGGGAATAGGTAGCCAATATTTTGATGGGTCACCATGCCATAACCCTGATCGGTGTTCCACATCGACGTTGCCGTCGCTAGCAAGTGCGAGGGATCTAGGTAGAGGTACGCCTTAGTGTCAGCGGAAACTTTCCCGCGATTCCCGAGGAAGAATGGAATGTAACTCAACAAAGCAAAGAACAATGTGTCCCATCCGCGTCGGCGTCGGAGCGTGGCGACGTCAGTAAGAAGAAGGGTCCTGAGATTCACAGTAGAAATCTACTTAGATTTGCAGCCCGCGCACTGTTTACTGACTACGGTACGGATGTGCTGCAGATAGGAATTGCCGGCGGAATCGGCTCTGGGAAGTCAACGGTAACGGCGGTTCTCGAGCGGCTGGGAATCAAGGTTATCGATACGGATGTCATTGCTCGTGAGGTAGTGGAGCCCGGAAAGCCAGCCTGGCAGGCGCTGGTTGACGCCTTTGGATCAGCGGTATCCGGCGATGACCGCTCAATCGACCGTAAATTCCTCGCGGCCGTCGCTTTTTCGAACCCAAGCGCATTGCGTCGTTTAAACGCGATAACACACGGTGCCATTGGATTAGAGGTGATGCGCCAGTTGGATGAGCGTCGCGAAGGTCACTACGCCGTCGCGGTTCCACTGTTTCGGCCCGAGCATCGATCACTCTTCCGACTTAACGAGGTGTGGGCAACGGAAGTAGAGCCAGAGCTAGCAATCGAACGATTGATCGAGTTCAGAGGATTCAGTATCGAGGATGCTCGGAATCGGATCAACAGCCAAATATCGAATCGCGAACGCCGTGAGATTGTTGACATTGTGTTGCCAAATAATGGATCTATCAACATGTTGGAGAATCACGTGACGGCCTTGCTTGCCGAGCGGGGATTCCAGATTGAATAATTTTCTCGTCGAGTCACCGTTCCAGCCAAGTGGAGATCAGCCAGCGGCGATATCTAAATTGACTGATGGCATAAACAATGGCTTGCGCTATCAAACGTTGGAGGGCATAACCGGAAGTGGAAAGACGGCGACGATTGCTTGGTTAATCGAGCAGGTCCAGCGCCCCGCACTCATTTTGGAGCCGAATAAGTCCCTCGCAGCTCAACTTGCATCCGAGCTACGAGAGATGATGCCGAATAATCGCGTGGAGTTCTTCGTTTCGTATTACGACTATTACCAGCCAGAGGCGTACATCCCGAGTTCCGATACCTATATCGAGAAAGACAGCTCCATTAACGAGGAGATAGATCGTCTCCGTCACGCCGCGACCAGCGCCCTTCTCACACGGCACGACACGATTGTGGTGGCATCCGTGTCTTGTATCTATGGACTCGGCAATCCGATTGAGTACAAGAATCACATGTTGCTACTTGAAGTTGGCATGACGATTGATCAACGACAATTGTTGCGACGTTTTGTTGACATGCAGTATCACCGTAACGATCTCATCGTTGAACGAGGAAGCTTTCGTGTACGGGGCGACACGATTGAGATTCAGCCCGCATACGACCAAGAGGCGATACGACTCTCTCTGTTTGGCGATGAAATTGACGCGATTACGTTTTTCAATCCGCTCACCATGGAGACCAGAGGCGCCATCACCGAGGTCACACTCTTTGCCGCCACCCACTACGCGTCATCCAGCGACACTCTTATGAATGCGATGCATCGGATCCGCGCGGAGTTAGCAGTACGGCTCGAAGAGCTCGAGCGGGAAGGCAAGCTTCTCGAAGCCCAGAGATTGCGCTCGCGTACGGAGTACGACCTAGAGATGCTGGAGGAAACTGGAACCTGCGCCGGGGTTGAGAACTACTCCGCTCACCTCGATGGCCGCGCCGCGGGCGAGAGACCCTTCACGCTCCTGGATTACTTCCCGAAGGATTACTTCGTGGTGATTGATGAATCACACGTAGCGGTTCCTCAAGTACGCGGTCAATTTGCCGGTGATAAATCGCGTAAAGACACACTCGTTAACCATGGTTTCCGATTACCGAGCGCCAGAGACAATAGGCCATTGAACTTCGAGGAGTTCATCGACATCATTCCGCAAACCGTATTTGTTTCAGCTACCCCTGGGCCGTACGAACTTGCGATTTCAGACGAAGTGGTGGAGCAGGTGATTCGCCCCACCGGACTACTTGATCCTCCCGTTCGGATTATCCCCACTAAAAATCAGGTTGACGATCTCCAGATTCGTATCGCGGAGGTGATTGCCAGAGGCGAACGTGTTCTAATTACCACGCTAACTAAGCGAATGGCCGAAGATCTAACGGCATTCCTAGCTAAGGCCGGAATCAAGATTCAGTATCTGCACTCTGATATCGACACGATTCAGAGGATAGAGATCTTGCGGTCGCTGCGGCTTGGAGAATTTGACGTCCTGGTGGGAATCAATTTGTTACGTGAAGGACTGGACCTCCCGGAAGTATCACTGGTTGCAATTCTTGACGCCGATAAAGAGGGTTTCCTTAGGTCTCGCAGTGCCCTAATCCAAACGATTGGACGTGCCGCTCGAAACGCCAATGGTGAGGCCATCCTCTATGCCGACCGGATAACTGATTCGATGCGTGATGCCATCTCGGTTACCGAACGACGCCGTGCGGTGCAGATTGCCTACAACGAGATGCACGGCATTGTGCCAACAACTGTTTCCAAGGCTGTGGCCGACATCCTGGGGCGCCTACGTGGTGGGAGTCCAGCCACTGGTTCGAATTCGCCTAGAAGGCTCGAGCTTTCAGACCAAGAGCTAGAGCGTGAAGTTAGTCGGCTTACAAAGGCCATGCTCGAGGCCGCCGAAGAGATGCGCTTCGAGGAGGCAGCGGCTCTGCGAGACGAGATTCACAGCCTTCAGAGATTGAGCAGTGACGAATTGAACCTGCCTTTTGATTGAGAGTTGACGGTAGCCTTCGAGAGTATGGCTGACCTAATTCGCATTCAGGGTGCGCGCGCCCACAATCTAAAAAATATCAGCCTTGAAATTCCGCGCGACAAGCTCGTCGTATTCACCGGCCTATCCGGATCCGGGAAGTCATCTCTAGCCTTTGACACGATCTACGCCGAAGGCCAGCGTAGATATGTTGAGAGTCTTTCCGCCTATGCCCGGCAATTTCTCGGTCAGATGGATAAGCCGGACGTTGATTTCATCGAGGGTCTTTCGCCAGCGATATCGATTGACCAAAAGACCGCGTCGAGGAACCCCCGATCCACGGTGGGAACCATTACTGAGGTGTCTGACTACCTAAGGCTTCTGTACGCGCGTATTGGGGTGCCCCACTGTCCAAAGTGTGGCCTCGAGGTGTCACGGCAGAGTCCTCAGCAAATTGTTGACCGGGTTCTTGACGGTAAGCCGGGCTCCAAATTTCTAATCTTGGCGCCCATTGTGGAGGGTCGTAAGGGTGAGTACTCCACGTTGCTTGATGATCTCGCGGCTCAAGGCTTCTCTCGCGTGCGGGTTGACGGTTCGGTGCACGAGTTGTCTGATCGCAAGGACATAAAACTTGCTCGATATGAGACTCACGTCATCGAAGTTGTCGTTGATCGTCTCGTTTTGAAATCGACGATACGCCAACGATTAACCGAGTCGGTCGAGGCTTCTCTTCGTCTCGCGAAGGGGATTGTGGTTATTCATGATCTCGACGATGGAGCGGAGCAGAGATTTTCCGAATCAATGGCATGTACGACATGTGGTATCAGTTTCACTGAACTCGCACCGCGGGATTTCTCGTTCAATTCGCCATATGGAGCCTGCGGTACGTGCTCGGGCCTCGGCACCCGATTTGAGGTAGATCCGGAGCTGGTGGTCCCGGATGAAACATTGAGTGTTGCTGATGGTGCAATCGCGCCTTGGGGCGGACAGCGCGCCCGATATTTTGATCGACTCCTTCGCAGCGTTTGCGATTTTGGAGAGTTCTCCGCTAGTACACCCTGGTCGAAACTTCGTGATGAGGATCGTGAGCTTCTCCTACACGGCCTTGATGGCGAGAAAGTTGAATACAAGTACAAGAAAAAAAATGGCCGATCAGCAAGTTTTATGGCGCAGTTCAGAGGCGTGATCCACTGGCTGGAACGGCAATGGCAGGACGCTGAGGGGGACTGGTCGCGCGACCAGGCTGAACAGTACATGCGCGAGGTCGAATGCAGAAGTTGTAGCGGACTGCGCCTCAAACCAGAAATATTGGCCGTTTTGATATCCGACACAAACATCGCTCAAGTGAGCAACTTCACGATTGATGAGGCGGTTGCCTTCTTCGGTTCGTTGAAACTAAACAAGCGCGACACAAAGATTGCGGCACAGGTAGTGAAGGAGATTAACGAGAGGCTGACCTTTCTCCTTGATGTTGGTTTGGACTACCTCACATTGAGTCGGGCATCAGCCTCACTATCGGGCGGCGAGGCTCAACGCATCCGACTTGCGAGCCAAATTGGGTCGCATCTCGTGGGCGTTCTCTACGTACTCGATGAACCATCTATTGGTCTCCACCAACGTGATAATCGACGTCTGATTTCAACTTTGGAGCGCCTCCGCGATTTAGGCAACTCTGTGATCGTCGTTGAGCATGACGAGGAGACGATTCGCCTCTCTGATTACGTGGTAGATATCGGGCCCGGAGCGGGCGAACACGGCGGAGAAATCGTGCACGCCGGAGACGTTGCAAGCCTTCTAGTCAATCCAAAATCTTCCACCGGGCAATACCTCTCAGGCAAGAAGAGCATTGCGGTTCCAAAATCTCGTCGAAACGTTGAGGCGGGTTTTCTCAACGTTGTGGGTGCTCGAGCTAACAATCTGCAAGGTGTTGATGCCGAGTTCCCCCTGGGTCGCTTTATCGCCGTAACTGGAGTGTCCGGCTCCGGCAAGTCAACGTTGATTAATCAGATTCTCCTCGCGGGTCTACAAAAACACTTTTATCGCGCCAAGGTGCAGGTGGCTGAACACACGGCAATTACCGGAATCGAATTTCTAGACAAGGTAGTCGCCGTGGACCAGCAACCGATTGGTCGTACGCCACGATCTAATCCAGCTACTTACACCGGAGTATTCGACAAGGTTCGCAAGCTTTTCTCGGAGACCCAAGAGGCTAAAACCCGGGGCTATCTGCAAGGCAGGTTCTCGTTCAACGTGAAGGGTGGTCGTTGCGAAAACTGCGCTGGTGACGGGACTATAAAAATCGAGATGCACTTTCTTCCGGATGTTTATGTGAACTGTGACGTTTGTAATGGGAGTCGCTACAACCGAGAGACTTTGGAAGTGCTCTACCGCGGTAAATCAATTGCCGATGTACTGAACATGCCAATAGCGGAATCATTGGATTTCTTCTCCAAGCAGCCCACAATTTCAAGGCACATTCAAGCATTGGTCGACGTTGGTCTGGGCTACGTGAGATTGGGGCAACCCGCTCCCACGCTCTCTGGTGGAGAAGCGCAGCGGGTGAAGCTGGCCACGGAACTCGCACGCCGAGCTACTGGGCACACCCTCTACGTGCTGGATGAACCCACGACGGGGCTTCACTTCGAGGATGTAGACCGACTATTGACTGTTCTTCACCGGTTGGTAAATCAGGGCAACACGGTACTGACGATTGAGCACAATCTTGACGTCATTAAGACGGCCGATTGGATAGTTGACTTGGGCCCCGAGGGTGGGAAGCGCGGTGGCACAATCACCGCAGTTGGAACGCCCGAACAAGTAGCGAAAACTAAGACTGCCACAGGGGAAGTATTGCGGGCGGTGCTACCCAAGGCTAAGGCCGCGAAGCGTTAGCGTCATGGAAAAGCCCCTGGGTATTCCACCTGAAAGCGGTTGCTACATCTTTCGTGATCGATTCCATTCGGTCATCTATGTAGGCAAGGCCAAAAATCTAACCAGTCGACTTGGCAGTTACTTCGGATCTCCAAAACAGATGACTCAGAAGACGATTGCACTCATGGAGATGGCCACTGAAGTTGAGTGGATAGTGACTGGAACTGAGGTCGCCGCACTCATTCTTGAAAATGATCTCATCAAGAAGCATCAGCCACGTTTTAATATCAGGTTGAAGGACGACAAGTCTTATCCATATCTGGCAGTGGACATGAGGCAGACATTTCCGACGCCGTTCATGACCCGCTCTGCCAGGCAACGTGGTGTCCGTTATTTCGGTCCTTTCATTCAGGCGCGGAGTGCTCGAATAATGCTCGACGGGGTTCTACAAATTGCTCCGTTGAGGACCTGCTCAACCGCGAAATTTCAGGCTCATGAACGGAGGGGGCGGGCGTGTTTGCTGTACGACATTGGCAAATGCTCCGGACCATGCGTAGGGGCAGTTGATAAGACTGGCTACGACAACCTCGTATCGACATTCGTTAAGTTTTTCTCCGGACAATCCAAAGAATTGCGCGAGCGACTCGAAAGCGAGATGCAGCGGGCGTCGGAGTCGCGTGATTACGAGGCTGCTGCCAGAGCTAGGGATGCTCTTCTCGCATTGGAAAAGGCTTCCCAGGAGCAATTGGTGGTGCTTGACGATCAAACCAACCTTGACGCCATCACCGTCTCGCGGGCGGACGCTCGAGCCGTAGTGAGTTGTTTTTACGTCCGGCACGGTCGAATTGTGGGGCGTGCCAACAAACTGTTCGACGTGGGCTTTGACACCAGTGACAGTGACGTCGTCGAGACATTTATCGTCGGCCACTATGAACATGATTCGGTGCCCGACCACGTGATTACGAATGTTGAAGTTGTCGATACCGCGCTACTCGGTGATTACCTCTCCTCGTTATCGGAGCACGTCGTCAAAGTTTCTGGACCTAGGGGAGATCGGCAGCGTTCGGTCATCGAGCTTGGCGAATCCGATGGCGCTACGGTACTCAAAAGAGATTCACTACGTCGCCAAAGTGACCACAACGTTCGATCTCAAGCGCTGATTGAGCTCGGTACCTCCCTCGGGTTGGCGACGCCGCCCTATCGAATCGAGTGCTTCGATATGAGCCATCTTCAAGGCACGAATTACGTGGGCTCAATGGTAGTGATAGTCGATGGTCTGCCGCAGAAAGCTGGCTACCGACACTTCAATGTAAAGACAGTATTAGGCAACGACGATGCAGGGGCAATGAGGGAGGTGCTGACTCGGAGGCTGCGCTACCTGTTGCCTGGTAATGAGGATCCTCGGTTCCCCCGACCAGACTTAATCGTGGTGGATGGAGGACTGCCTCAACTCTCAGCGGCTACTAAAGCAGTAGAGCATCTTGGCTTGTTGGGAGACGTGGAATTTGTGGCCTTGGCTAAGCGTGAAGAACTGCTCTATCGTCCCGGTAGCTCTCTTCCTATTCGGTTAGATCGCGGCTCGGAAGCTCTCTATTTGCTCCAGCGCCTCCGTGACGAAGCGCATCGATTCGCTATTACGTTTCACCGCTCTAAGAGAGGTGCCTCGATGGTTAGCTCCACGCTCGATTCCGTCCCAGGCCTTGGACCTGCGCGACAGAAGAAGCTGCTCGACACCTTTGGTTCAATGAGGTCCATCCGAGCGCTCTCGATCGAAGCATTGTTAGACCTTGGATGGCTCCCGGCGGCTGTGGCGCAAGCGCTCTACGATCATCTGCACGACACGGGTGTTCCGAGCCTAGAGAAGGGGAGCGTGCCAGATGAATGAGATTCTGATCGTGACTGGGATGTCAGGTGCCGGTCGTTCCACGGTCTCGGCAGCTCTTGAGGATGCGGGATGGTCAGTAATCGATAATTTGCCCCTCGAACTGATCTCTCGAGTGTCCGAGTTGGCCTCACCAGGCATAGCGGAAGCGACGGGATTGGCTTTCATCGTGGGCCGATCGGGTGGTGTCGATCCTGAGCAATTGATCAGAACGATAGAAGACCTACGCGCTCAGGGTTTCATCGCGAAATTGCTGTTCCTCGACGCTCCTGATGATGTCCTCGTAAGTCGATTCGAAGGCAATCGGCGACGACACCCAGTGGCCGCTTCGTCAGTCGCTAACGCAATTCAGGGAGAGCGGAATCTACTGAAACCTCTCATGGAGCACGCCGACATGACTATCGACACAGGAGCGTTAAATACCAACCAATTGCGGCGTCGGATTTCCGAAATGTTTAATGCGGTGCAAAGTAGTCCGATGCGCATCAACGTCATGTCATTTGGGTATTCAAACGGGATTCCCCGTGATGCTGATCTCGTTTTGGACTGTCGTTTCTTGCCCAACCCACACTGGGTTGAGGAGTTGCGGAGTCACACGGGGCTCGAGAAGCCGGTGTCTGACTTCGTTTTGGAGAACGACGACGCCGAACACTTCGTGGGAGATCTAATCAATATGTTGTCCTGGCAGATACCCGCATTTTCGAGAGAGGGAAAGGCCTACCTTTCGATAGCGATCGGTTGTACTGGTGGCAAGCATCGCTCGGTCGCAATTGCAGAGGAAGTGGCTCGGCGGCTCGGCGTTGGCGTGACGCTCTTCCATCGGGACGTTGATCGATCGTGAAGGTTGCAGCTATTGGCGGAGGCCACGGCACGGCGGTAACGCTTCGCGCCTTGGACTTGCTTGACTGCGAAGTAACGGCGATAGTTTCGGTTGCCGATGACGGTGGATCGACGGGGGCACTACGAGCAACGTTTGGTATCGCTGGAGTTGGTGACATACGAAAGTGCCTAGGTGCCCTCGCCGGACAAGACAAGCCCTGGGGTGAGATATTGGAATTCCGCTTCCAGGATGAGACGATGGGAAATCACGCTTTAGGGAACCTGTTCCTAGCGGCAGCCATCGGTGGTGCATCATCCTTAGAGGGGGCGGTTGCGTCAGTGGCGAAATTAATTGACGCTCGCGGAGCTGTTGTTCCAGCCTCGCAAGGTGGTGTCGCGCTCGAGGCTGATACTGATTCAGGGATTATTTCTGGCCAAGTCGCTATCGGTCTGCGAAATGACGTAAAGCGAGTCAGGACCGTACCAACGAACGTGCGTGCCCCAGAATCGGCCCTGAGCGCTATCAGGGAGGCCAACTACGTCCTTCTAGGTCCAGGTTCACTCTTCACCTCTGTGCTGGCCGCCTGCGTTGTTCCCGGAATAGCCGAAGCGATAGCGACTAGCGCCGCCCAGTGCGTATGGATTGCGAACCTTATGGGGCAAGACCCCGAGACCGAAGGTCTAGGTCTGGCTCGACAGTTTGACGCACTGACCAGCCATGGCGTTCGAATTGACACCGTTATTGTGCATGGCTTGGGTGTTACCGTCGAGGAGATTCCTCAGGTCCAGGTGATATCTGCCGATGTGGCGGGTGGAAATCTTAAGGTTCACGATCCTGAGAAATTGGCACGCGTTCTTGCACAACTAATGGCAAACTAGAACGTCTTGGAGAGGAGCCGTCATGACGGTACGGGTAGGTATCAACGGATTTGGTCGAATTGGTCGTGGTTTTCTGCGCGCCACTTTAGGTAATCCGAACATTGAGGTGGTCGCAATTAACGACTTGACATCAACGGCAACTAACGGACATCTGCTTAAGTACGACTCAACACAGGGTCGACTTAAGCAAGAGGTGACCTGGACCGAAACAAGCATCACGGTGGACGGTCGTGAGATTCAAGTGTTCGCCGAAAAGGATCCGAGCAACTTGCGATGGGCGGATGCCGGTGTGGACGTCGTGATCGAATCAACGGGTCGTTTCACTACCCGCGATTCAGCCGCTGCCCATTTGGTGGGAGGAGCACGGAAGGTAATTGTTTCTGCGCCCGCTACTGATGTTGACGCAACATTCGTAGTAGGTGTCAATGATGGTGACTACGACCCCGCAATCCACCATGTGATTTCCAATGCATCTTGTACGACTAACTGCTTCGTACCCATGGTGAAGGTCCTCGACGATTCCTTTGGAATCGTTACTGGTCTCATGACGACAGTGCACGCCTACACCAACGATCAGAATCTCCTCGACCTGCCTCACAGCGATCTGCGCCGAGCGCGTGGAGCTGCAATCAATATCGTCCCTTCATCCACTGGCGCAGCTCGCGCCACGGGCCTGGTTCTTCAGGCCATGAAGGGCAAATTGGACGGCACATCGCTGCGAGTGCCTATTCCAGACGGCTCAATCACTGACTTCACAGCCATTGTTCGGTCGACCACGGTCGCCGAAGTGAACGCAGCATACAAAAAAGCCTCTTCGGGTGATCTTGGCCGAGTGTTGGTCTACACCGAGGATCCGATTGTGTCCTCCGACATAGTTGGCGATCCGGCCTCCTGCACTTTCGACGCGAATATGACGATGGTGCAACCAATCGACGATAAGACGAGTTTGGTCAAGGTCTTCGGTTGGTACGACAACGAGTGGGGTTATTCCAATCGCTTGGTAGATCTCTCGGTAATAGTGGGGACTCGAAAGTAGCAATGCGTCTTCCGTCAATCGATGAGCTCGGAGATATCGCCGGGAAACGAGTTCTGGTACGGGTTGACTTCAACGTTCCTTTGGCGGAACGGAACGGAAAATTAGTTGTTTCGGACGACTTCAGAATCAGGAGCGCGCTCCCGTTGTTTCGAGACTTACAGGCTCGTGGAGCCGAAGTATCGGCGTGCACCCATCTAGGCCGACCGCTGGGCGAGCCAGTAGCAAAATACAGTGTTGAGCCCGTCAGGGAGCATCTGGATACATTGATCGATGGCGTACATTTGCTCGAAAATCTGCGTTTTAGTCCCGGCGAAGAGGGCAATGATCGTTCGTTTGGTATTGAACTAACGGACCCGTACGACTGCTTCGTGAATGAGGCGTTTGGCGTTTCCCATCGAGCGCACGCATCCATCATGGTTCCACCGACGTTGATTCCTAGTGCCGCCGGTCCTAATCTCGCCCACGAAGTTGAGACGTTAACGGGGCTTCTCATGAACCCCCGGCGACCCTTCGTGGCAATCGTCGGCGGCGCAAAGGTTGCAGACAAACTGGGTATTACCAAGGTGCTCGTAGAGAAGGCCGATGCGGTCATTGTTGGTGGCGGGATGGCCTTCACCTTCTGGCGAGCCTTGGGGCGAACCATAGGTGATTCGCTCGTGGATGAGTCGAGAATTGACGAGGTGGCTGAACTCCTCGCTACGGGCCGTGTGCATGTTCCCTATGACGTTTGGGCTCTACCTACGGGGTCACCATTTGGCTCCGGAGGTAATGAGAAGCCCACCCATTACACGGGAAACATCCCAGACGGCTTTATTGCGCTCGACATTGGTCCTGATACGTCACGACGGTTCGCCGAGATAGTGAGTTCAGCGGGAACCGTCCTATGGAATGGGCCAATGGGCGTATTCGAAGATCCTCGGTTAGCGGCGGGAACTCGCGCGGTGGCTGATGCACTGGCTGGCTCTGATGCAATATCGGTGGTTGGCGGCGGAGATTCCGCCGCAGCTGTTGAACAGTTTGGCGTGGCTAGTCAGATGTCGTTCATTTCGACCGGAGGTGGTGCATCACTCGAACTGTTGGAATTCGGTGACCTACCTGGTCTTCGAGCGTTACGAGGAGAATAAATAATGACCGACCAAAGAGCACTCGTAATTGGCAACTGGAAGATGAACCTGGACCACGTCGAGGCAATCCATCTGGTCCAGCAGCTCGGCGTTCTAATGCGTGCCCACACGCCTGAACGCACTGATGTTGTCATTGCCCCTCCCTTTGTCGATCTGCGATCGGCCTGTTCTGTTATTGAGGCGGATCGGCTCAATATCACCGTCGCGGCACAGCACGTGAACCCTGCCGAGAGCGGTGCATTCACCGGCGAGATTTCACCGGGCATGCTGAAGCGACTCGGGGTGCGGGGCGTGATCGTTGGCCATTCTGAACGACGTGAGATGTTTGGCATGACTGACGAAATTGTTTCGACCACAGTCCGGTCGGTGCTGCAGGTTGGCTTAAAGGTCATTGTGTGCGTCGGAGAAGGTCACGATGTTCGAGAGTCAGGCAGCGCTTTTGATTTTGTAACCAATCAGCTCACGACCGCCCTCGAAGGGGTGAATGAGCGACATTTTGAACAGATTGTGATCGCCTATGAGCCAATTTGGGCGATTGGTACAGGGGCTACAGCGACCTCCGAAGCAGTTTCTGAGATGGTCGACGCGATACGAGACGCGCTACCTTCGGTGCTGAAGGAAATTTCGCGAGTTCTCTATGGCGGCTCCGTAAAGCCAGAAAACGCCGAAGAGTTGATCAGGCTCGGTGGATGTGATGGATTCTTGGTAGGAGGCGCGAGCCTCAACGCGGAGCAATTCGTGCAAATTGTCACGAATGTGGATGGATGCTACGGTAAGAATCGCTGATTGGAGTTTTCGTGCTTACAGGAATTGTGGTTACTATCGCGGTTTTGAGTGCAGTGGGCCTCGTGTTCTTGGTGCTGATGCACTCTGGACGAGGCGGCGGCATATCTGACCTGCTGGGTGGCAGCCTCGGCTCGGTCGCACAGGGTTCAACGGTGGTTGAGCGCAATCTCGACCGGTTTACCGTGGCCGTGGCGATGATTTTTTTCTTCGCAGTTCTGACGCTCGATCTGCGCCTGCAGTAATGAAGCGCCCGAGAGGGTTAATTGCGGCATTTGCCGCTTTCGCCATACTGGGTAGCAACGTCCCTTTCGCCAGCGCGAAGACCGTTAACACCAACACTCTGCACATCTACGTTCCGGGAACTTTCGATGGCTGTACGTCTACGAGCGAGACAAGCACCGCAGGGTTCCGTTCAATTATGGATCTCACGAGACCAAGTGCTTTTCTTCCGAATAGCTTCGGGAGACTGATTGGAGTCCGTGGACCAATCGTGTCTGCTGAGCTAACTTCCCTCAGTCCTCAAACGGTTGTCTACACGATTGACCCCAGTTTCCTCTGGTCCAATGGAGACCCTTTTGCTTTATCTGATCTGACTGACCTAATTGCGATTGGCAGAGGTTCTCAAGCGACGTGGGCAGATGGTTATCACCACATTGTTAGTCAGACCATTGGGCCAAAACTTAAAACGCTCCGCGTGGTATTCGATAATCAGTACTCCGAGTGGGCGGGTATGTTCCGAGCTCTTGAGCACAAGGGGTTAAGGGCCCCATGCTCGCAAGCTCAAATTGTGGCGCAACCATCTCTCGGGCCGTACTCATTACTTTCGTTGTCACCAAAAATCGCCGTGTTGCAAGCCAATGAAGCCTGGCCACACTATGAGCAGCTGTATCGGACGGTCATCGTCGAGGCCGGTGCTGCGGCAGACGAGATTGGTGCTACGCCATTTGTAGATCTGCGGTACTCGTTTACTACCGAAGATCTAACGGCGTCTAGCAGTCATACGGATCGTTTAGGAAAAATTGGAATCTCGAACCATCTGGCAACCATTCTCTACTCACCACGTCGTTACTTACCCAGCCAGAGTGCGGTCCGTGAATATTTGAGTGCCGCCCTAAATCGCCAGACGCTGATCAACGAATTGGTGGGAGAGCAGACATTCTCGGTAGCGACGGCAAACTCCAACGTCGTTGGGCAGTCACAAATTGGCTACAGCGGAACCTCTGGACTATCGCCTGTGACCCAGATGACAATGCCGGACAATTCGGGAGGAGCGTTCACTGCCACTGGCGATTGTGCATCCTGCGCTGCATCGATGCTTGGAACCGGTAGAGGGCTCCGCCAGTGGTCAGGCGTCACGACTTTCAATGGCACGCCATTGGTGTTGCGACTTGCGGTAGGCCCATCACCAACAATGCAGCATCTAGCGACGTTGGTGCAGACTCAGTGGCAGACTGCTGGCATAGGCGTATACGTGGCCCACTACAGAACGGATTTGGCGGCTTCCAATGCAGTTGCGTACGGAGCCTCCGATGCAGCCCTGGTCGAACAGACCGTGGGACCCGTCGCGAGTTCGGCTGCATCTTGGTACGGGCCACGACGGTCCGATCGGCTCGATGCTGGATGGCGTACAGAATCGGGTAACGAAGCTGCTATCGCCGCATTATCGACCTTCAATCCTGTTGATTCTCTGCGCTCCTGGAAGCTTCTCGACGCCGAAATATCGAGAAATTTCTGGGCTCGACCTCTGTTCTCGCTGCCGTACTACCTTCGCTGGAGTTGGTCGATTTCCTCGGTTATACCGAGTAACAGTATGGATGGCCTGATTTGTCAGATCACGCTGTGGAACGCTCCCTGAATTGTCTAAGTCGTAGGTGGGGTAAAGTGTAATCCCACGTCGAAGTGGTGAAATGGCAGACACGCTAGCTTGAGGGGCTAGTGCTCGAAAGGGCGTGCGGGTTCAAGTCCCGCCTTCGACACCAGTCAGACCGCCAGGGAGTCCCAGTGGCCTACGGCCAGCCAGCGGTACCATTCCAGATGGAGGTGCGCATGTCACAGGTCTTATTAGTTGCCTACGAAACGCGCCCTGACGCCGTTGAGCTTGCCCGTGTGACCAAGCAGCAGCTCGACGCCCTCGGAGTCGACGCTGAAATCGCTGTCGTGGGGGGCACCCCCCTAGCACCTCACTTAGAGCCAAACGCCATAGTTGTTTCCCTCGGGGGAGATGGAACTTTTCTCCGAGCTGCACGATTCGCACACGGCAGTTCCGCGACCGTTATGGGTGTCAACCTCGGACGGGTCGGATTTTTGGTGCCAGCACAACCTTCAGAAATTGTCGCTCAGGTAACGGCGTGTCGGGCTGGAGAGGCTCTCGTTGAGGACCGGATTGTACTTGATGTTCGTCTATCTGACGGGACGCACGACATTGCCATTAACGAAGTAGTGGTTGAGCGTTCGCAAGCGGGGCACATGGTGCGACTGCGGACCTTCATTGGGGGCGACGAATTCTTGACCTATTCCGCTGACGGAGTTTTGGTCGCGACCCCGACAGGCAGCACTGGTTACAACTTCTCGGCCGGTGGACCAGTGATGGCAACCAACTTGGCCAATATGGTCATGACCCCAATAGCGCCACATTTCACGGTTGATCGCTCGATTGTTGTCTCTGGGACTACTGAGATCTCGATGTCAGTTCTTGATCGTCCTGGTCTCGTGGTGGCTGACGGTATGAGGTTGGGAAGCATTGAGCCTGGCGAGAATCTAACTATCTGCTCCCACGCCACTCCCATCCGTGTGGCCCTGCCTCAAGACTCGAAGTTTGGAGCGAGGTTGCGTCATAGTTTGCGAGAAGGTCATGCCTAGGCCGCAGCTGGTATCTCTTTCGGTACGTGGTTTGGGCGTGATCGAAGATTCAACGATGGACTTTTCTGATGGCTTCACCGTAATTACAGGTGAAACCGGAGCCGGCAAAACCCTGCTGGTCGATGCACTGACGCTCTGTCTCGGTGGTGACGCCCGCTCACCTCGACGAGGTAGCGAGATGGTTGCAGCGGCGGTATTTCTTGATGCCGACGGCAATGAGATTTCGCTCCAGCGTTCGCTGACTTCAGGCTCCCGGCTTAAGTCAGTACTCAACGGGATCCCCACCAGTAGCGAAGCGCTTCGCGCGACGGGTGTTCAACTGTTGGCTCTGCATGGTCAACATGACTCCCTACAACTCAAAAGTCGTTCCGACGTTCTCTCCTTGGTGGATTCGTTTGGGTCTATTGATACCGCCATTCTCACCAGCCTTCGTGATGAACTGTCGACGCTGCGCTCGGAGCAATCTCGCCTAGGTGGGTCAGACGAAGATCGTTCAAAAGAACTCGAATTTATTGATTTTCAGTCACGAGAAATTGAATCGGCCAACATTGTTTCTGTTGACGAGCTTGAGAACGCCGTCGACGAGCTGATCGCCCTCACCTCTGTGCGCGAACAACAAGGGGCAATCGCCTCATTGGTGGAGTTGGCAGATGGCGACGAAAGTTCACTCCTTGACCAATTGGGTAGTGGTGTCGCTTCACTCGGCGCCGTGGGTGCGGTCGGCCAAGCTAAATCCTCGCTATCGGAAGCCATAGGGCAGTTTCGGAGCCTTCTCAGAGAATTGCGTGACGTCGCCGACAACCTAGAGGCCGATGCTGAACGCATTGAATACTTAAACAGTCGTGTCGAACTTCTTCGGGCATTGAATCGAAAATACGGGGGATCGCTCGAGTCGGTCATTCGTGAGTTCATGGTGCTCAAAGAGCGAAAACATTTTCTCGACACCGCGACCAGTCGCAGTCTGATCATTCAAGATGAGATTGATGCTTTCGAAAATCAGTTAGCCAGGGAGTCGGCTCGGGTTCGAATCATGAGGACAACTATTGCTAACCGCCTCACCTATCTCGTACGGGAGCAACTAGTTCGAGTCGCCCTTCCGAACGCGCAGATGAGTATTGAGATTGACGGCGAGGATGGTTCGGATATTGATATTCAGTTCCGCCCCAACCCTGGTGCCAGTGCGGGCTCTCTACAGGCGATTGCTTCCGGTGGTGAACTGTCTCGAATTCTGCTGGCTCTGTCGCTGGTCACCGCGTCAGACGGATTGGTCACAGTGTTCGACGAGATCGATGCAGGCGTCGGAGGGAACGTCGCTCAGTCCATAGGGGAGTGTTTGGCCGATCTCGGAAGAAATCGTCAAGTCATCGCGGTCACCCATCTGGCCACCGTGGCAGCGAGGGCTCAGCATCATTTTGTAGTCGAAAAGACCGTTGCAGAGGGTCAGACAACCACTCTGGTTAGGCGACTGTCTGATGATGAACGACCAGCGGAAATTGCCCGAATGCTATCTGGAGACGGCGCCGTTTCAGAGGCTCTTGCCCTGGCCAGACAGTTGCTTTCGCGCCCATCCTAGAGATCTCCATTAATGGCATTACAATGATTATCCGTGACGAGTGCGAAGCGTGAAACGAAGTATGTGTTTGTTACCGGGGGCGTTTCAAGCTCGCTGGGTAAGGGTCTAACTGCAGCGTCGCTTGGTCGACTTCTGAAGTTACGTGGACTAAATGTAACGATGGGCAAGCTCGACCCGTATCTGAACGTGGACCCCGGCACTATGAATCCCGGAGAGCACGGCGAAGTGTTCGTCACTGATGATGGCGGAGAGACGGACCTCGACCTCGGTCACTACGAACGCTTTATCGATGAGCCGTTGACGAAGCTCTCGAACACCACTACTGGAGCTGTGTATTCCTCTGTGATCGCCAAGGAACGAAAAGGTGAATACCTCGGCAAGACGGTGCAGGTCATCCCTCACATAACCAATGAGATCAAGGAACGGATTTCGCGCCTGGGGTCCCAGGGCGCCGATGTGGTCATAATTGAAATTGGTGGCACGGTGGGTGACATCGAAATCATCCCGTTTATCGAATCAATTCGACAGTTCAGGCACCAGGTAGGCAAAGAAAACGTTTGCTATACCCATTTGACGCTCGTGCCATTCCTAGGGGGATCCAAGGAGCACAAAAGCAAGCCGACTCAGCACTCAGTTGGGGAGTTGCGCTCAATGGGCATACAGCCCGATGTAATCGTGTGCCGTAGCGATCAGGCAGTGTCTCACGACATGAAGCACAAGATTTCCATGTTCTGTGACGTGCCTACGACTGCGGTGATCAGTGCGATTGATGCCGGCAGTCTCTACGACATCCCACTACTGCTCCACGAGGAGGGTCTCGACGCCATTGTCTGCGAGACCTTGGGTATCGATCTCGATGAATATCCAATCAATCTCGCACTGTGGGAGAAGGTCTCGCAGCAGGCCCACTCTGCGACCAAACCAATCAAAATCGGCCTCGTTGGCAAATATGTGACGATGCCCGATGCCTATCTCTCTGTATACGAATCAATATTGCACGCAGGTTTCGGCTCAGGCTGTCGTATCGAAGTACAGCAAGTGGACGCAGAGTTCGTACCTTCGTCCTATTCATCTGAATTTCTTGACCAACTCGACGGGATAATCATTCCCGGTGGGTTTGGCGAACGTGGCGTCGAAGGCATGATTGAAACTGCCAAAATCGCGCGCGAGCGGGGAATCCCCACGCTGGGCATCTGCCTTGGAATGCAGGTCATGGTGATTGAGACTGCCCGCAATCAGCTTGGCATGGGAAACGCCAATTCAACCGAATTCAACTCCGCAACGGAATTTCCGGTCATAGATCTCATGTCAGAACAGGTGAATGTAACCGATAAGGGTGGAACCATGCGGCTAGGCGCCTACCCCGCCATGTTGAATGAGGGCTCAGTGGTAGCCAAGCTCTACGCGGCGCCCGTGGTCTCCGAGCGACACCGTCACCGTTACGAGTTCAACGCAAGATTCAAGGATCAGTTCGAGCAAGTTGGGATGATCTGCTCGGGACTTTCACCTGATGGGCGTCTGGTGGAATTCGTCGAACTCATTAACCACCCCTACTTTGTTGGGACCCAGGCACACCCTGAGTTCAAGTCACGGCCAGACCGGCCGCACCCGCTGTTCGCTGGCCTCATTGCTGCTGCAGTTAACCGCAATGACGGCCGAGAGAATCGTATTTTCAATATCGACACTCTCCAGGCAGGTTCGTGAGCAACTTCTCGATTATTGCCCGGGCAACAATCTTGAAATCATTTGTGTTCGATGTTGAACGCAGGACCATCCGTAGTACGCAGGGAACCTTCACTCGAGAGGTGGTCACTCACCCCGGAGCAGTAGCCGTAATAGCGGTTAATGGCAACAACGAAGTCGCCCTACTGAGTCAGTACCGAGCAACTCTCGATTTGGAGAACCTTGAGATTCCCGCAGGCACCTGTGATATTTCAGGCGAACAAACCCTCGCGACTGCTCAACGGGAGCTTCTTGAGGAAATTGGCGGATATTCCAACCGATGGACGCTCCTCTCTACGTTCTACAACTCACCAGGATGGACAGATCAGGTAACGCTGGTGTATCTCGCTGAAGAGGTCACGGTCGGCGCAGCTTCTCCTGAGGGCCCCGAGGAGCTTGCCATGACAGTGCAATGGAAGTCTGTCGACGATGTGAAAGCAATTCTCTCGGGCTCGGATGCCGTAGATGGCACAGCAGCAATTGGTTTGTACGCATGGCTGAACCACCAGTCCTAGTTGCCGACACCATTGAGCAGTATCTCTTGATGCTCACAGTCGTCGACGGCCGCAGCCCTCTCACCATTACTAGTTACGAATCTGACCTGAAGTCGTTACTCGAGCATCTAGGTAGCGAAGACGCTTTGCTCGGGGTTTCGGGCACGAAACTTGATTCATATTTTGCGCAATTGCGCTCGTTGGGCAGGAAGCCCTCCACGGTCGCTCGCGCAATGAGTTCCTGCCGTGGGTTTTATCGATTTTTAGTCGATGAACACCTACTCGAGGTTGACCCATCGACGCGCCTTCCAGTACCAGGTCGAGCACAGTCACTCCCTAAGGCTCTACCCGAGGCCACAATTGATGCGTTGATTACCGGGATTCAAGGGAATAGCGCACTCGGTATTCGCGACCGCATGATCATTGAGTTTCTCTACGGCACTGGGGCCAGAGTGACAGAGATGCTGGGAGCCGAAGTTCAAGACGTCGACTTAGACGAAATGCTGATTCGTTTGATGGGGAAGGGTTCGAAGCAGCGACTTGTGCCTATTGGCAGACAGCTTGCGGAATCACTACGCCGGTATCTTGGACCCGACGGACGCAAGCAACTAGCCACCGTGCAGTCAAAGTCTCGACTGCTTCTCAATCAGCGGGGAAATCCCTTGAGTCGACATGGCGTCAATGAGATTCTGCTCCGACGGGCGAAAGCCAGTGGAATCGACACAGCTGGTCTCCACGCTCATGCCTTTAGACACAGTTGTGCGACTCACATGATCGCCCACGGTGCCGATATTCGTGTTATTCAGGAAT